>Ga0302314_10005184_pt1 | contig 23799 bp, 20 predicted proteins | sample III_Palsa_N2_3_FD_200533 | JGI IMG/M metagenome (GOLD analysis project Ga0302314, IMG submission 200533) | Peat permafrost microbial communities from Stordalen Mire near Abisko, Sweden - III_Palsa_N2_3 | ecosystem: Environmental > Terrestrial > Soil > Palsa > Peat permafrost | place: Sweden... | reverse complement strand
GCAGAGCCGCGATCGCTGCCGGCGCAGAGCCTGTCTCCCGCGGAGCCGGAAGCCGACCTGGCCGCGGGTTGACCGTCCACGGGTCGACCATCCACAGGCTGAATAGTTCGCGAGGTTAAATTGTTCGCCTTTCAACCATTCCGGAGTTACTCTATGTAAATGGACACTCCACGCTGGCTCACCGACGAGGAGCAAGCGGCGTGGCGCTCCTGGATCGAGGTCATGCGGCTGCTCCCGTCCGCGCTCGAAGACGGGCTCAACAGCCGCGACAAGCTGAACCTGACCGACTACCAAGTCCTGGTGGAGCTGTCCGAGTCCGAGGAGAAGCGGCTGCGGATGACCGAGCTGGCCGCCCGCACGAACCTGTCCAAGAGCCGGCTCTCGCACCAGATCCGCCGGATGGAGGAGCACGGCCTGATCACCCGGGCCGAGTGCCCCGACGACCGCCGCGGCTCCTTCGCGGAGCTGACCCCCGGCGGCCAGGCCGCCATCGACGCCGCAGCGCCAGGCCACGTCGAGGACGTGCGGCGGCTCTTCTTCGACCAGCTGACGCCGGCCCACGTCGCCTCGCTCGGCCAGGCGATGGCCGCCGTCGCCGATGTCCTGCACGCGAACCCGCACACCAGGTAAACACACCAGGTAAAACGGACCTCCGCCGGGACGCCTCGGACGGGGCCCTCAGGCAGAGAAGTCCAGAAGCGCGTCGGCGGCGGTGAACGGGTCGAGCGTGCCGTCGTAGACCTCGTCGGCCAGCTCCAGCAGCCGCCCCTTGCCTTGGCCGCCGCCCTGATCGGCGCTCGCCGCATCGCCCCGGGTCTGAGCATTGAACCGCGCGCGCAGAGTGCCGAGCGCCAGTGCCTCGATCTCCGCGGCGATCCGCGCCTTGCGCCGCACCACCAGCTGACCGGTCCCGATCAGCCAGTCCCGGTGCTTGGCCAGTGCCTCGGCGAACTCCTCCACGCCCTCGCCACGCGCCGCGACGGTCTTGACGATCGGCGGACGCCAATCATCCGGCCCGCGCCGAGCGCCGAGCGCCAGCATGTGGTGCAGCTCCCGGACCGTGGCGTCCGCACCGTCCCGGTCCGCCTTGTTGACCACGTACACGTCGCCGATCTCCAGGATCCCGGCCTTGGCGGCCTGGATGCCGTCGCCCATCCCCGGCGCGAGCAGGACCACGGTGCTGTCGGCCGCCGAGGCGATCTCCACCTCCGACTGCCCGACGCCGACCGTCTCGACCAGCACCACCTCGCAGCCGGCCCCGTCGAGCACCCGCAGCGCCTGTGGGGTGGCCGCGGAGAGGCCGCCGAGGTGCCCGCGCGAGGCCATCGAGCGGATGAACACCTCGGGGTCGGTGGCGTGCTCCTGCATCCGGACCCGGTCGCCGAGCAGCGCCCCGCCGGAGAAGGGGGACGAGGGGTCCACCGCCAGCACGCCGATCCGCTTGCCCTGCGACCGGAACCAGCTCACCAGCGCGTTCGTGGAAGTGGACTTGCCCACCCCGGGCGAGCCGGTCAGCCCGACCAGGTAGGCCTGGCCGGTGTGCGGGGCGAGCGCGGCGGTCACCTCACGCAGCAGCGGGGAGCCGTTCTCGACCAGGCTTTGTACGTCGTTCGGTTGGGTCACGACTGCGACGGTACCGTGACGATCAGCGCGTCGCCCTGTCCGCCGCCGCCGCACAGCGCGGCCGCACCGGTGCCGCCGCCACGCCGGCGCAGCTCCAGCGCCAGGTGCAGGACCAGCCGGGCGCCGGACATGCCGATCGGGTGGCCCAGCGCCACCGCGCCGCCGTTGACGTTGACCTTCTCCTCGGTCAGGCCCAGGTCCCGCATGGACTGGATGCCGACCGCCGCGAAGGCCTCGTTGATCTCCACCAGGTCCAGATCCGCCACTTCGAGCCCGGCCTTGGCCAGCGCGGCCTTGATCGCGTTGGAGGGCTGCGAGTGCAGCGAGTTGTCCGGCCCGGCCACGATGCCGTGCGCGCCGATCTCGGCCAGCCACTCCAGCCCGAGCTCCTCGGCCTTGGCCTTGGACATGACAACCACCGCAGCCGCGCCGTCAGAGATCGGCGAGGAGTTGCCGGCCGTGATCGTGCCGTCCTTGGTGAAGGCGGGGCGCAGTTTGCCCAGCGTCTCCGTGTTCGTGTCGGCCCGGATGCCCTCGTCGGTGCTGAAGCTGATCGGGTCGCCCTTGCGCTGCGGGATTTCGATCGGCACGATCTCCTCGGCGAACAAGCCGTTCTTGGTCGCCGCGGCGGCCCGCTGGTGCGAGAGCGCGGAGAAGGCGTCCTGCTCCTCGCGGCTGATGTCGAGCTTGCCGACGTGCCGCTCCGTGGACTCGCCCATCGGGATCTGGTCGTAGGCGTCGGTCAGACCGTCGAGCGCCATCGAGTCGAGCATCTGGATCGCGCCGTACTTGTAGCCCTCGCGGGACTTGGGCAGCAGGTGCGGGGCGTTGGTCATCGACTCCATCCCGCCGGCCACCACGATGTCCACCTCGCCGGCCCGGATCAGCTGGTCGGCCAGGGCGATCGCGTCCAGCCCGGACAGGCACACCTTGTTGATCGACAGGGCCGGCACGTTCATCGGGATCCCGGCCTTGACCGCGGCCTGGCGGGCCGGAATCTGCCCGGCGCCGGCCTGCAACACCTGCCCCATGATCACGTACTGGACCTGGTCCGCACCGATCCCGGCCCGCTCGACCGCGGCCTTGATCGCGAATCCGCCGAGGTCCGCACCACTGAACGGGGTCAATGAACCGAGCAGTCGGCCCATCGGGGTACGCGCTCCGGCGACAATGACAGAGCTAGCCATGAGGGTGGCTCCCATCTCATTAAGCAAAAGGGTCTGATTAGACACTATCGCCGAAAGAACTACTCGCCAGTAGGGTCTATCACTGTCATCTTTGACACATCACCGAGTCGTCCACCATTGAAGGAGGGGAACGATGATCACGCGCATCGACCACATCGGGATCGCCTGCCGCGACCTTGCCGCGAGCATCGACTTCTACCAGCGCACCTATGGTTTCGAGGTCTTCCACCAGGAAGTCAACGAGGAACAGGGGGTGCGCGAGGCGATGCTCCGGATCAACGGCACCGACGACGGCGGATCCTCCTACCTGCAGCTTCTCGAACCGATCCGGGAGGACTCCGCCATCGCCAAGTTCCTGGCCACCCGCGGCGAGGGCGTGCACCACGTCGCCTTCGGCACCGCCGACGTCGCCGCCGAGACCGCGGAGATCACGGCAACCGGCGTACGCGCGCTCTACCCCGAGGCACGGCACGGCACGCTGGACTCCACCATCAACTTCCTGCACCCCAAGGACTGCCAGGGCATCCTCACCGAGCTCGTCCAGAGCGCGGAGGCGAAGGAGCACTGATCCGTCCCGCGAAGGCCGGCGGCCCGTCCCGAGATCCCACCCTGAGCCCAATCCAGGCCGAACCTTTGCGTTGATCAGGCGGATCTTGCCATCCTGGCCGCCGCGGCCGGATAGACTCTTTGGTCTGCTCAGTAGCCGACCCATAAGGAGCGCAGGTGGCGACAGCGCCGACGACCGACCAGCCGGACAACGCGAACGCGAGCGGACCGACCGCGGCCGAGATCGAGCTCTCCATCGAGCAGAAGCACGTCGAGCGGGTGCACGACCGGCTCGAGGTGATGCGGGACCAGGCCAGGGCGTATGAGGCGGAGGGGCACCGGCGCGCTCAGTTCGGGCACGAGGGCGGGCTGGTCGAGCGGGATGTGATCGTCTACCAGGCCGCCGTCTGGATGCGCAAGCTCGACTCGCAGGAGGAGGGGCTGGTCTTCGGCCGGCTGGACTTCGAGGACGGCGAGATCCGGCACATCGGCCGGATCGGGGTGCGCGACGAGGAGTATGAGCCGCTCGTGGTGGACTGGCGTGCGCCCGCCGCGGCGGCGTTCTACCAGGCCACGGCCACCGAGCGGCAGGACGTGATCCGGCGGCGGACGATCCGGTGCACCGGGCGCACGGTAGTGCGGCTGGACGACGATCTGCTGGCGCCGGAGCTGGCCGACGGGTTGACCGTGGTCGGCGACGGGGCGCTGATGGCGGCGCTCACCCGCAAGCGCGGCGCCGTCATGCACGACATCGTGGCCACCATCCAGGCCGAGCAGGACAAGGCGGTGCGCGCGCCGGCCGACGGGGCGACCCTGATCACCGGTGGGCCGGGCACCGGCAAGACCGCCGTGGCCCTACACCGGGCCGCCTACCTGCTGTTCAACGAGCGGCGGCGGTTCGAGGCGGGCGGCGTGCTGATCGTCGGGCCGTCGAGTGTTTTCGTGTCCTATATCGAGCAGGTGCTGCCCTCGCTGGGCGAGCAGACCGCGGCGCTGCGCTCGCTCGGCGGGCTGGTGGACGGGGTCAGGGCGACCCGGCACGATCCGGCGCACCTGGCCGCGGTCAAGGGCTCGCTGAGCCTGCTGCCGGTGCTCGGCCGGGCGGTGCGGGCCACGCCGGCCGACACCCCGCGCGAGTTCCGGACCACCTACCACGGGCATGTGCTGCGGTTCGACGGGCGTGAACTGGACCGGTTGCGCCAGCGGGCGCTGGATCGCAACCAGTACCCGAACGCGGCCCGGTCCAACGCGGCCAGCGCGCTGGTCGAGGCGGCCTGGGAGCAGCTGCCGCAGGAACTGCGCGAGCGCCGGCGCACCGAGCGGACCCTGTTCGACCGGGAGATGCGGGACCGGACCGAGTTCGAGCTCTTCCTGGAGCAGTGGTGGCCGCACCGGACCGCCGCCGAAGTGCTGCGCGCCTGCGCGGAACCGGCCGCGCTGGCCCATTTCGGGCGGGACGTGCTGACCAAAGAGCAGGCGGCCGATCTCGCGGCGTCCTTCGCGGCGGCGGACTTCAGCGTCGAGGACGTGCCGCTGCTGGACGAACTGGCCCAACTGCTCGGCAACGCCCCCGTGGCCGAGCTTGAGGAGGAGGATCCGTTCGCCGGCACCGGCGTCACCGAGGTCAGCTCCTGGGCCGACCGGCTGGGCGGGGCGCCCCGGCCCGAGCGAGTCCGGGTGAGCTACGCGCACGTGATCGTCGACGAGGCGCAGGACCTCTCGCCGATGCAGTGGCGGGTGCTGGGGCGGCTGGGCCGGCGGGCCTCCTGGACCATCGTGGGCGACCCGGTGCAGTCCTCGTGGCCGGATCCGGCGGAGTCGGCGGCGGCGATGGAGGAGGCCCTGGGTGACCGGGCGCACCACCGCTACACGCTGAACACCAACTACCGGAACTCCGCGGAGATCTACGAGTACGCCGCCCAGTACGCGCGGCGGGACATGCCGGAGCTGGAGCTGCCGCGCGCGGTGCGCGAGACCGGGTTCCCGCCGGAGAAGTTCACCGATCTGGCCGAGGCGGTGCGCGCCGCGCTGGGCGCGGTGGAGGGCACGGTCGGCGTGGTGACCGCCCTGGCGGCCCGCGACGAAGTGTCGGCGCTGCTGAAGGCGGCAACCGGCGCCGGGTTCGGCGGGGGCAACAGCCTGCTCGCCGACAAGCGGCTGAGCGTGGTCACCGCCCTGGACGCCAAGGGCCTGGAGTACGACGCGGCCGTCGTGGTGGACCCGGAGCGGATCATCGGCGAGTCCCCGGCCGGCACCCGGACGCTGTACGTGGCACTCACCCGCGCGACGCAACGGCTTTACGTGTGCGAGCGGTAGCTCTCCGAGACGTCGGAGCGGGTCGGAGCGGGATTGTATGGGCCGCAGCCAGGGTCCCGGGTCGCGGAATGTGACGCGGGACACCTGGCGAAGGTGCCATGGTGCGGGCATAGTTACTAACCAGTAGCGCCCGAGCCGCCACGGCCGGGCCCTCGCTCACCGCGACCATCCGTCTGGAGGCCGACCTTTCCATGAGCGCCGAATCCGCGCCTACCGCCCTACCCAACTCGACCGCGCCCACCGAGCCCATTGCACCCGGTGTGCCCAGCGTGCCCAGTTCCCCGGAGATGACCGAGATCCTGGCCGCGATCCTGGCCGGCGACACCGCCGGCGAGGCCTTCGCCCAGCTGAAGCTGCCCGACTCCTACCGGGGCGTGACCGTGCGCGCCGACGAGGCCACGATGTTCGAGGGCCTGGCCACCCGGGACAAGGACCCGCGCAAGTCCCTGCACCTGGACCAGGTCGCGCTGCCCGAGCTCGGCCCGGGCGAGGCCCTGGTCGCGGTGATGGCCAGCGCGATCAACTACAACACCGTCTGGACCTCGATCTTCGAACCGGTGTCCACCTTCTCCTTCCTGCGCAAGTACGGCAGGCTCTCCGAGCTGACCAAGCGGCACGACCTGCCGTACCACGTGCTCGGTTCCGACCTGTCCGGGGTGGTGCTGCGCACCGGCGCCGGGGTCAACAAGTGGAAGCCGGGCGACGAGGTGGTCGCGCACTGCCTGTCGGTCGAGCTTGAGGACGCCGCCGGGCACGACGACACCATGCTCGACCCGGAGCAGCGGATCTGGGGCTTCGAGACCAACTTCGGCGGCCTGGCCGAGATCGCCCTGGTCAAGACCAACCAGCTGATGCCCAAGCCGGCCCACCTGACCTGGGAGGAGGCCGCCAGTCCGGGCCTGGTCAACTCCACCGCCTACCGGCAGCTGGTCTCCAAGAACGGCGCCGGGATGAAGCAGGGCGACGTGGTGCTGATCTGGGGCGCCAGCGGCGGCCTGGGCTCCTACGCGACCCAGATGGCGCTCAACGGCGGGGCGATCCCGGTCTGCGTGGTCTCCTCGCCGGAGAAGGCGGAGATCTGCCGGGCCATGGGCGCGGAGCTGATCATCGACCGGGCGGCCGAGGATTACCGGTTCTGGGCGGACGAGGAAAACCAGGATCCCAAGGAGTGGCAGCGGCTCGGTGCGAAGATCCGCGAGCTGACCGGAGGCGAGGATCCCGACATCGTGTTCGAACATCCGGGCCGGGAGACCTTCGGCGCCTCGGTCTACGTCGCGAGGCGTGGTGGGACCATTGTGACGTGTGCGTCCACGAGTGGTTTCCTGCACCAGTACGACAACCGTTACCTTTGGATGAACCTGAAGCGAATTATCGGCTCGCACTTCGCCAACTATCGCGAGGCCTGGGCGGCAAACCGCCTGATCGAGAAGGGTATGATTCACCCGACGCTGTCCCGCAGCTACGCCCTCGAAGACGCCGGGCAGGCGGCGTTCGACGTCCATCGAAATCTGCATCAGGGCAAAGTTGGCGTATTGTGTCTAGCGCCGGAAGAGGGACTCGGAGTGCGCAACGGAGCGCTCCGTGGACAACATCTCAGTGCGATTGAACGCTTTCGTAACGTCTGAGCCTCACCGGCCCGATTTCTGACACCATTGGTTGCTATGGGACATGGGCGCGTGGACGAGCGGACCGGGTACGGTTCCCGACCTCCCCATGACTCCGGTGGTGACTCTCAGTATCAGAATTATTACGCAGAGCAGCAGGGCGGCCCGCCGCCGCAGACCCGGGGCTATCCGAGCCACGGTTCCCGGCAGGCGGGCGGACCCATAAGCAACCACGGCAACGGCAACGGTTCCGGCGGCGGCCAAGGGCTCGAAGGGTACGACCGGTACCAGGTCGAGGCGCACTTCGAGGAGCTCGCCGACGCGCTCGAACAGGCGCGCGAGGAACGCGACAAGGCCGCCACCCACGCCGAGGACCTCGGCTACCAGATCGAGGTCCTCCGGGCCAAGCTGCACGAGCTGCGGCGCAACGCCGGGCCCAGTTACCAGAACATCTCCGGCCAGATCGACCAGATGCTGCGCACCGCGCAGGCCCAGGCCGACCAGGTCCGGGCCCAGGCGCAGCAGGACGTCCAGCGCTTCCAGAGCGACTACGAGCAGCGCCGCCAACAGCTGGAGGCCGAGCTCTCCGAGCACCGCCAGCGCGGCGAGGCACAGGTCAACGAGACCGTGGCCTGGGCCGAGCGGCTGCGCTCGGACACCGAGGCCCAGCGCCGGCACGCGGTGGAGACGGCCAGGACCCAGGTCGAGGCCGAACTGCGGCAGATGCGCGAGCAGGCCGCCACCGAAGTGCGCCAGGCCCAGGAATACGCGCAGCAGCTGCGCGCCTCCCTCCAAGCCGAGGCCGACCAGACCGCGCAGGCCGCCCGCGCGCACGCCGACTCCCTGGTCGCCGCGGCCAACGGGGAGGCCGCGCGGGTCACCCACGAGGCCCGGGTGGCCGCGCAGGCGCTGACCGAGCAGGCCGCCGCGCACGAGCGCAGTTCGTCCGAGCAGTCGGCCTCCTCCTCGATCAGCGCGCAGAAGCTGCTGAACATGGCGCAGACCGAGGCCCAGCGGGTGCGCGACGAGGCCCAGGCCCGCGCGGCGCAGATCGCCGCCGACGCCGCCGCCAAGTCCGCCCAGTCCGCCGCCGAGGCCGGGGTCGCCCTCGACGCCGCCCGCGCGCAGGCCGCCACCGAGCTCGCCGAGGCGCAGCAGCAGGCCGCCCGGCTGCTCGAACAGGCCGGGGCCAACGCCGAGAAGCTGATCGCGCAGACCCAGGAGCAGGCCAAGCAGCTCGGCCTGGAAGCCGAGGCGGAGCTCAGCGTGCTGCGCGAGCAGACCGCGACCGCGCACAGCGAGGCAGCCGGCCTGCGCGCGGAGGCCGAGGCCAAGCACACCGAGGCCGCGGGCGCGCACGGGGTGGCCACCGCGGCCGCCCGGAAAATCACCGACAAGGCCGAGCAGCAGGCCAAGGAGACCCGCGACGCGGCCGCCGCGGACGCCGAGGCCGTGCGGGCCGAGGCCGCCGCGGACGCGGCCAAGACCCGTGATGACGTCGCCGCGGAAGTGGACAAGCTGCGCACCGACACCGAGGCCGGGGTCGAGTCGATGCGCACGGCGGCCCGCAACGAGCTGAACCAGGCCCGGCAGCGGTCCAACGAGCAGATCGCCGAGCTGACCGCGAAGGCCAAGCAGGAGGCCGACACCACCCTCACGGCCGGGCAGGACGCGGCCGAGAAGGTGCTGGCCGAGGCCAAGGCCGCGGCGACCACCGAGCTGGCCAAGGCCAGGGCGAAGGCGCAGGCCGAGCTGGCCGACGCCTCCACCCGGGCCCAGGCCGAGATCTCCGACGCCAAGGCGGCCGCCGGCCGGCTGGTCGACGGCGCCACGACCGAGGCGGCGCGGCTGAGCAGCGCGGCGAAGGCGGAGGCCGCCGAGGTCAGAGCCACGGCCCAGAACGACCTGGCCGACGCCCGCAATACCGCGCAGACCGAGATCGCCGAGGCCAAGGCCACCGCCAACCGGCTGGTCGACGGCGCCAGCGCCAAGGCGAGCGAGCTCGTCGACGCCGCGAAGGCCGAGGCCGCCTCGGTGCGCAGCACCGCCCAGACCGAACTTGCCAATGCCCGCGCCGCCGCGCAGAGCGAGATCGCGGAAGCCAAGGCCACGGCCAACCGGCTCGTCGACGGCGCCAGCGACAAGGCGACCGAGCTCGTCGAGGCGGCCAAGGCCGAAGCCGCCGAGGTCAAGGCCGCCGCCGAGGCCGCGCTCGCCGACGCGCACACCAACGCGGAGAACGAGATCAACGCGGCCAAGGCCACCGCGGGCCGTCTCGTCGACGCCGCCACCACCGAGGCCGCGGAGATCCGCAAGGCGGTGGAGGGCATCACCGAGCAGGCCGAGCAGGACGCGGCCAACCGCCGGGCCGAGGCCGACAGCGCCGCCCTGGCGCTCAAGCAGCAGGCTGAGAAGATCCTGGCGGACGCGCGGGCCGACTCGGCCAGGCTGACCGAGGACACCACGGCCAACGCGGCCCGGGTCAAGGCCGCCGCCGAGAAGGAGGTCGCCGACATCCGCGCCGCCTCCGACGGCGTGCTGGACGGGGCCAAGGCCGAGGCCGCCGCGATGCTCACCGAGGCCGCCGCGAAGGCCGGGGCCCAGCGCGCGGCCGCCGCCGCCGAGTCCGAGCAGGTGCGCACCACGGCCAAGAACGTGGCCGAGAAGGCCAAGGCCGACGCGCGGTCCGAGGCCGACCGGGTCACCGCCGAGGCCAGGGCCGAGGTGGACCGGATCCGGGCCTCCGCCGACGGCGTGCTGGAGAAGGCGCAGAAGGAGGCGAGCGAGCTGACCAACCGGGCCCAGACCGAGGCGGGGCGGATCCGGGTGGACGCCGACTCGGCGGCCGAGCGGGTGCGCGCCGAGGCCGCCGCGGAGGCGGACAAGACCAGCACCGCCAGCCGCAAGCAGGCCGCCGACTCCCTGCAGTCCGCCGCCCAGCGCGCGGACGAGCTGATCACCGAGGCCCGCAAGCAGCTGGAACTGGCCCAGATCCAGGCCCGCAAGACCACCGACGACGCCGCGGCCGGCGCGGACGCGCTGCGCACCACCGTGGCCGAGCAGGTGGCCACCTCGCAGCGGGAGGCCCAGCGGATCCGCGGCGAGGCCGTCACCGAGGCCGCGGCGATGAAGAACGCCGCCGAGAAGGCCGCCGATGCGATCGTCGGCAAGGCCAGGGCCGAGGCGGACACCGCCAAGGGCGAGGCCAAGCGCGACGTCGACGCCCTGGTGCGCCGCAGGGAGGAGATCAAGGCGGAGATGAGCCGGGTCCAAGGGGTGCTCGACGCCCTCGCCGGCCCGATTCTCAAGCCCGCCGCCGCCAAGGCGAAACCCGATGCCCCGTAGTCCCACCGATAAAACCGGATTGGACGTCACCCGGGGTAACGCCGGGGTGCATTCCTCCATTAGTGTGATGTGCCATCGCGACCACTCCATCGAGCGGATGAAACGACCAATCCACCCGAGAGGGCTAAGTCCCGCCGGATTTCGTGCCAGGATTTAACCCGACGCAGTCACCGACGCCACGCCACCCGCCCCACCCCTACACCACACATAACACGACTGAGATGGACAGAGCATGAGCGAGATCACATCGCCTCTCGGCTTGGAAATCGTGCGCAAGGGATACGACATCCCGCAAACGAACGAGCGTGTCACCAAGCTCACCGCCGAGCGCGACAGCGCAGTCTCCCGGGTCAACTCCCTCGAGAAGCGAATCGAGGAGCTGCACTTGGAAAACCAGTCCGTGCAAGCCCAGCTCAGCGACTCCGAGCCGTCTTACGCGGGTCTGGGCGCGCGGGTGGAGAAGATCCTGCGGCTGGCCGAGGAGGAGGCCAAGGACCTGCGCGAGGAGGCCCGCCGCGCCGCCGACCAGCACCGCGAGCTGGCCGAGCAGGCCGCAGGACAGGTCCGCGCCGACGCCGAGGCCTACGGCAAGGAGTGCCGGGCCAAGGCCGAGGCCGAGGGCCTGCGGATCAACGAGAAGGCCAAGGACGAGGCCAACGGGATCCGGGCCGAGGCGGCCAAGGACGCCGCGGCCAAGCGCTCCGAGGCCGAGGCGCACTACGAGGACATCCGCGCCTCCGCCGCCGCCGCCGCGACCGACTTCGAGACCAAGCTGGCCAAGCGCCGCGAGCAGTCCGAGCGCGACCTCGCCGCCCGCCAGGCCAAGGCCGAGAAGCACCTGGCCGAGGTCGAGACCCGGTCCGAGCAGATCCGGCTCGAGGCCGAGAAGATGCGCACCGACGCCGAGCGCCGGGCCCGCCAGAACATCGAGACCGCCCAGCGCCAGGCCGACGACATCGTGGCCGACGCCCGGGCCAAGACCGAGCGGATCCGGTCCGAGCACGAGCGGGAGATCGCCGCGCTCACCCACCGCCGCGACTCGATCAACGCCCAGCTGCACAACGTCCGCGAGATGCTCGCCACCCTCACCGGCGGCGCGATCAACGGCGGCAGCGCCGGCGGCGACTTCGAGGACGACTCCGTCCCGGCGCAGAGCCGCTAGTCCGAGTCGGTCAGTCGTAGTGGGCACCGTCCCCTCTCGTTCCGGGTGAATGGACCATTCACCCGGAACGAGAGGGGACGGTAGGGGTGAACTGGGTCGGCCAGGGCCCGTTCATGACAGAATCGGGCCCATGGCAGCGCAGGAGACCCGGGACACCCTCGCGGAGCGCGCGTCGCTCTCCGTGCTCGGCCGGATCGGGCGACCGTTCCGCCGCTCGCATCCCTACTACATCGGCTTCATCGGCGGCCTCGGGCTGATCCTGGCCTACTACCTGGCCACCGCGCTGGAGAAGATCACCGATGTCCTGGTCCTGATCGTCATCGCGCTGGTGCTGGCGGTGGGCCTGAGCCCGTTCGTCGACCGGCTCACCGACCGCGGGGTCCGGCGCGGCTGGGCCGTGCTGATCGTCGCAGTGAGCCTGCTGATCCTGTTCGCCGGCTTCATCACCGCGATCGCGCAGCCGCTGGCCAACCAGACCACCGCGCTGATCGACTCGCTGCCGCAGCACCTGCAGCAGCTGAGCCACAACCGGACGATCGAGAAGTTCGACGCCAAGTACAACGTGATCGGCCGGCTGCAGAGCACCTTCGCCCAGGCCGACTTCGCCCAGATGATCGCCGGCGGGATCCTCGGCTTCGGCACCTTCCTGATCTCCTCGGTGTTCAAGACCTTCACCGTGATAGTGCTGACCCTGTACTTCCTGGGTTCGCTGCCCACGATCAAGCACGGCGCGTACCAGCTGGTGCCGGCCTCCCGCCGGGTGCGGGTGGGGCTGATCGGCAACGAGGTGCTCAGCCGGATCGGCGGTTACGTCTCCGGGGCGGTGCTGGTGGCGGCCCTGGCCTCGTTGGCCGCGCTGGCGATGCTGGCGTCGCTGAACATCCCGTACATGCTTCCGCTGGCACTACTGATCGGCCTGACCGACCTGATCCCGCTGATCGGCGCGACCTTCGGGGCGCTGATCGTGGTGCTGGTGACCCTGTTCGACTCGCCGACCAAGGCGATCGTGGCCGGCATCTTCTTCATCATCTACCAGCAGTTCGAGAACTACGTGATCTACCCGCGGGTGATGGCCCGCTCGGTGGACGTACCCCCGATGATCGCGGTGATAGCGGCTCTGCTCGGCGCGGCCGTCTTCGGCGTCATCGGCGCGCTGCTGGCCATCCCGCTCTCCGCCGGGCTGCTGTACATCGCGCGGGAAGTGCTGCTGCCCCGGCAGGACCGGGCCTGAGCCGCGGGACCGGCTGCCGGGCCTGACAACGGGGGGCTTCAGGCGCCCGAGTACTTCTCGAACGGTCCGGACCAGGCGGTGGGCAGGGGCAGGGCCGCCGGGTTGACCCGGCGGACGATCTCCTCGTGCACGATCCGCACATACTTCTCCCCCACCCACAGGTGCTTCGCGCCGTCCACCCCGGTCACTTCGGCCTGCGGGATCCGGGCGAACCGGGTCCGGGCCTCGGCCGGCCGCAGGTAGTCGTCGAGCTCGGGCACCAGGACCAACACCGGCTTGTTCGAGGCGGCCCAGGCGTCCATGTCCGCGTCCACGGCCCGGTGCAGCGGCGGGGAGAGCAGGATGGCGCCGTCCACGTCCAGCCCGCTGCCGTACTTCAGGGCCAACTCGGTGCCGAAGGACCAGCCGACCAGGGAGCGGCGCGGCAGGCCGGCCTCGCGGGCGAACTCGACCGCAGCCTCGACGTCGTAGCGCTCGCCGATCCCCTCGTCGAACGCGCCCTCGCTGCGGCCCATGGCCGAGGCCGTGCCGCGGGTGTTGAAGCGCAGCACCGCGAGGTCGGCCAGGGCGGGCAGCCGCCAGGCCGCCTTGCGGTAGACGTGGCTGTCCATCATGCCGCCGTGCGTGGGCAGCGGGTGCAGGGTAACCAGCGTGGCCACCGGGTCCCGGTCCTGGGGCAGGGCCAGTTCGCCGACCAGGGCCAATCCGTCGGCGGTCTTGAGCTCGATCCGCTCGCGGCGGGCCGGCAGGATCATGTGGGCGGTGATCTCTTCTGTCGTCATAGCTATCCAAGCGTAGACGAATCGCGTGCTCGTGGCCCATGGCCCCCGCGCGGGGTGAGGTCCGGGTACGCCGCGAGGCGTATGGCGCGAGCCCGCAAGACCCCTCCCAAGAGCGACGCCCTGAAATGCGGCCCTTGGCTATGGTGAGCACAATCACTTCATCCGACGAAGGAACTCACACCATGATCGAGGCACAAGGCCTCACCAAGAGATACGGCGACAAGGTGGCGGTGAACAACCTCACCTTCGCGATCAAGCCGGGTCAGGTCACCGGCTTCCTCGGGCCGAACGGGGCGGGCAAGTCCACCACCATGCGGATGATCCTCGGGCTCGACGCGCCGACCGCCGGCACGGTCACCATCGGGGGCAAGCCCTTCGCCAAGATAGCCAACCCGATGCGCGAGGTCGGCGCGCTGCTGGACGCCAAGGCGATCCACGGCGGGCGCAGCGCGTACAACCACCTGCTCTGCCTGGCCCAGACCAACAACCTGCCCAAGCGGCGGGTGGACGAGGTCCTGGCCCTGGTCGGCCTGACCGAGGTGGCCAAGAAGCGGTCCAAGGGCTTCTCGCTCGGCATGGGCCAGCGCCTGGGCATCGCCGCGGCACTGCTCGGGGACCCGCAGGTATTGATGTTCGACGAGCCGGTCAACGGGCTCGACCCCGAGGGCATCCTGTGGATCCGCAACTTCATGAAGACCCTCGCCCGGGAGGGCCGCACGGTCTTCGTCTCCTCGCACCTGATGAGCGAGATGGAAGCCACTGCGGACCACCTGCTGGTGATCGGCCGCGGACAGCTGCACGCGGACTGCACGGTGGAGGAGTTCATCGAGCGCAACTCCGAGCTCTCCATCCGGGTGCGCACACCCGAGGTGGACCGGCTGGCCGGCCTGCTCGTCGCGAAGGGCGCGCTGGCCGCGCCGGACGGCGAGGGCGCGCTCCTGGTGACCCGGCTCGGCATGAACGAGATCGGCGACCTGGCCTTCGACAACCAGATCCGGGTGCACGAGCTGACCCCGATCCAGGCCTCGCTGGAGCAGGCCTTCATGCGGATGACCGCCGACTCGGTCGAATACCACGCCACGCCGCTGCCGGGCGTACCTGTCGGCGTACCTGTCGGCGGACCAGTCGGCGGGCCGGTCCCGCAACAGCCGCAGCCCCCGCAGCCGCAGCTCGCGGCGCCGGCGCAGCAGCCCGTCCAGAACAGCGAGGTCTGATCATGACCGCGAGTACCTTCGCCACCCGCTCCAACGCGCTGCCTCCGGCCAAGGGCAAGGCCGGCTTCGGCGGGGCGCTGGCCTCGGAGTGGACCAAGATCCGCAGCGTACGCTCCACCATGTGGATCCTGCTGGCCCTGCTCGTTCTCACCATCGGCATCAGTGCCCTGGGAAGCCACGGACAGGCGAACAACCTGCCCACGAACAACGGCGTGGTGGCGTACATACACAACACCAGGGACCTAGAGTTCGGCACGATCCTGGGCCAGCTGGTCGTCATCGTCCTGGGCGCCCTCGGAGTGGCCTCGGAGTACTCCACCGGGATGATCCGTACGACTCTGTCGGTCCAGCCGCGGCGCGGCACGGTCTACCTGGCCAAGCTCCTGGTCCTGGCGGCCGTGACGCTGGTGATCGGCGAGATCATCGCGTTCGTCTCGTTCTTCATCGGGCAGAGCTTCTTCAGCTCGCAGGGCATCCAGTTCAGCCTGTCGAACACTGCCACGCTCATGGCGGTGATCGGCGCCGGCGGTTACCTGACCGGCTGCGCCCTGCTGGCCTTCGGCCTCGGCGCGCTGTTCCGCAACACCGCGGCCGGCATCGCGGTCCCGGTGGCCATGCTGTTGGTAGTCGACATCCTCGTCAACGCCGCCCTGCCGTCCACCTGGCAGGTGCACATCGACCGGTACGTGCCGATGGAGGCCGGCTTCCAGATGTGGTCCACGGTCCACCAGCCGGGCCAGGATCTGAGCGCCTGGAACGGGTTCGGCGTGTTCATGATCTACGTCGTGGCCGCGCTGGCCGCCGGGTTCTGGTCGTTCACCCAGCGGGACGCCTGATTCCACCCCTGCCATAGTTCTCCGTCGCACCCAGCACCGGAGGACTATGGCATCCTTGTTTCCACAAGGAGGGTCACAATGATCGAAGTCCAGAATCTGGTCAAGCGATATGCCGATACCACCGCGGTCAATGACCTGAGTTTCACCGTGAAACCGGGACAGATCACCGGATTCCTCGGGCCCAACGGGGCGGGCAAATCGACCACCATGCGGCTGATCCTCGGTCTGGACCAGCCCACTTCGGGCAGTGCCCTGATCGACGGCATGCCCTACCGGAAACTGCCCGACCCGCTGCGCTATGTCGGTGCGCTCCTCGAAGCCCGCGCGGTGCATCCGGGCCGGTCGGCCTACAACCACCTGCTGTACCTGGCCCAGACTCAGGGCATCGCGCGCTCCCGGATCACCGAGGTGCTCAGCCTGGTCGGCCTGACCGCCGTGGCGAAGAAGCGGTTCAAGGGCTTCTCGCTCGGCATGGGCCAGCGCCTGGGCATCGCCGCCGCCCTGCTCGGCGACCCGGAGATCCTGCTGCTCGACGAACCGGTCAACGGCCTGGACCCCGAGGGCATCCTGTGGATCCGGACCCTGCTCAAGCATCTGGCGGCCGAGGGCCGGACCATCCTGGTCTCCTCGCACCTGATGAACGAGATGGCGGTCACCGCGGACCAGCTGGTCGTGATCGGCCAGGGCAAGCTGATCGCCGACTGCCCGGTGGAGGAGTTCATCAGCCAGTTCTCCGAGGAGTCCGTGCTGGTGCGCAGCCCGCAGGCGGCCGACCTCGGCGGCGCGCTGAGCCCGCTCGGCGGCTCGTTCCGGACCGAGCAGGACGGCGCGCTGATCGTCTCCGGCCTGACCGCCGCCACCATCGGCGAGACCGCCGCGGCCCGGGGCATCGTCCTGCACGAGCTCTCGCCGCGGCGCGCGTCCCTGGAAGAGGCCTTCATGGGCATGACCAAGGGCACGGGCCAGTACGCCGCGCAAGCCGCGGGCGGATCCGCCCCGGCCCCCGGCCCGGCCCCCGCCCCCGCCGACCTGTCCGCGCTAGCCACCGAAGGAGCCTGAGCCCCGTGGCCCTCGACACCGTCAGAACCACTACTCCCGTCTCCGGCGGGCACGCCTCCTTCGGGCGCCTGCTGGTGGCCGAGTGGACGAAGATCCGCACGGTCCGGTCGACCGCGTGGTCGCTGGTGGCCCTGGTCGTGCTCGCCCTGGGCATCACCACGCTCGCCACCTCGCTGACCGCCGCGAACTGGTCCAGCGCCCAGCCGTCCCAGCAGGCGACCCTGATCGCCGACCCGTCCGGGCAGATCCTGGGCTCGGGCCTGCTGCTGAGCCAGTTGGCCGTCTGCGTCCTCGGCGTGCTGGTCACGGCCGGCGAATACTCGACCGGCATGATCCGCTCGACCCTGCTGGCCTCACCGCACCGCCTGCGCACGCTCGCCGCCAAGTGCGTGGACTTCACCATCCTGGTCCTGATCCTGGGCGAGCTGATCGGGTTCTCCTGCTTCTTCATCGGCCGGGCATTCCTGCAGAAGTACGCTCCGGTGAGCCTGAGTGACCCCGGAGTCACCAGGGCGGTCGTCGGCTACGGGCTCTACCTGGCCATGCTCGGCCTGTTCTCGGTCGCGATCGGCCAGCTGATCCGGCACACCGCCGGCGCGATCAGCACCGTGATCGGCCTGGTCCTGGTCCTGGTGCCGCTGGCCGGCCTGCTGCCGGGCACGATCGGCAAGCACGTCAGCGCGTATCTGCCGACCAACGCCGGATCGCTGATCGTGAACGCCAATCCGCAGAAGTCCGAACTGCTCACCGCGTGGCAGGGCTATGGCGTCTTCGCCCTGTGGGTGGCCGTGCTTCTGGCGGTCGCGGGCTGGCTGCTGGTCAAGCGCGACGCCTGACGCTTGACCCCGACGGCGGCCCGCGCGCGACCCAGCGCGGGGCGCAGTAATCCAAGTGGTGCGAGTCGGGCAAATCCGACAAAGTGGGTCTATGATCCAAGCCACCGGCCTGACCAAGCGCTATGGCGACCGCACCGCGGTCGACCAGATCAGCTTCACCATCCCCCCGGGGAAGGTCACCGGCTTCCTCGGTCCGAACGGGGCCGGCAAGTCGACGACGATGCGGATGGTCCTGGGCCTGGACCATCCCAGCGCGGGCCAGGTCACCGTCAACGGGATGCGCTACGACCAGCTCGCCGCCCCGCTGCGCGAGGTGGGCGCCCTGCTGGACGCCAAGGCGATCCACGGCGGCCGGACGGCGTACAACCACCTGACCGTGCTGGCCAAGGCCAACGCCATCCCGAAGCGCCGGGTGGACGAGGTGGTCGACCTGGTCGGCCTGCACGCGGTAGCCAAGAAGCGCTCGCGGGGCTTCTCCCTGGGCATGGGCCAGCGGCTGGGCATCGCGGCCGCGCTGCTCGGCGACCCGGGAATCGTGATGTTCGACGAACCGGTCAACGGCCTGGACCCCGAGGGCATCCTGTGGATCCGCAACCTGATGAAGGCCCTGGCTCGGGAGGGCCGCACGGTCTTCGTCTCCTCGCACCTGATGAGCGAGATGGCGCTGACCGCCGACCACCTGCTGGTGATCGGGCTCGGCCGGATCCTGGCCGACCAGTCCATGGAGGAGTTCATCACCCAGAACTCGGCCAACTACGTCCGGGTCCGCTCGCCCTATATGGGTGAGCTCGGACCGGCCCTGGCCGCCCGCGGCTGGCAGGTCGAGCAGCAGGCAGACCACTCCGTCCATGTGCACGGCGCCAACGCCGCCCAGGTCGGCGACGTGGCCGGGGACGCCAACCTGCGGCTGCACGAACTGACCCTGATCCAGTCCTCGCTGGAGGAGGCGTTCATGCGACTGACCGCCGACTCGGTCGAGTACCACGCCGGCACACCAGGCGTACCGGGAGGACCTCCAGCGGCGTTGGGCGTAACGGGGGCACCGCTGGCACCTATGCCCCCGACGGCTCAGCCTCAGGCTCCCACTCCCGAAGCCGCACCCGTCTGGGGAGCGGGCTCATGACCACCCTCGAAGCCCGGCCGATCACCAAAGCCGTCAAGCGAGTAGGCATGCGCGAGGCCCTGGACTCCGAATGGGCCAAGATCATCACGGTCCGGTCGACCTACTGGACCGGCCTGGCCACCGTGCTCGTCGGCGTCGGCCTGTCCGTCCTGCTGAGCCTGGCCATCACCTCGAACCTGTCCGGCATGTCGGCCGACCAGCGGGCGAAGGTGGACATCTCGTTCACCATGCTGGGCCTCGACTTCGCGATGATGATCATCGGCGTGCTCGGAGTGCTGGTGATCTCCTCGGAGTACTCCACCGGAATGATCCGCACCTCGCTCTCCGCACTCCCCCGCCGCGGCATGCTGATGTCGGCCAAGGCCATCGTCCTCGCGGTGATCGGCCTGATCTGCGGGTTGCTGGTGGCCTGGGGCTCGTACCTGTGCAGCCTGCCGTTCTGGACCTCCAAGCAGATCAGCTTCGACCTGAGCTCCAGCGGCAACCTGCGCGCGGTATTCGGCGCCGCCCTGGCAATCATGCTGGTGGCACTGCTCGGCTTCGGCATCGGCTCACTGCTGCGGCACACTGCCGGCTCGATCTCGGCCCTGCTCGGCCTGTTCTTCGTGGCCCCGATCATGACCTCGTTCCTGCCCGGCACCTGGGGCAAGGACATCAACAAGTTCATGCCCTCGAACGCGGCCCACGCGATGATCCTGACGTACCACGACCCCGGCTACTTCACCCCGCTCAACGGCCTGCTGGTGCTCGTCGCCTGGATCGTGATCCTGCTCACCGCGGCATTCCTGCTGTTCAAGAAGCGGGACGCGTAGAGCCGCCGGCTCAAGCGTCCCCGGAGGCCAGTTTCTGCAACTCGGCGAGGTTCAGAGCGGTGCTCAGGCCGGCCTGGCTCAGCCCCGAGAGGACGGGCTCGTCGGGTTCCAGCGGAGCGGAACCGGCGATCGGGTGGGTGATCCGGGTCAGGAACTGGTTGACCGCCTCGATCCGGCCGGCGGTCTGCAGGCCCTCGCCGAGCAGGGCCGGGTGGGCACCTGCCAGTCCGACCAGGCGAACCACCTCCGTCTGGTCGAGCCCGGCCCGCGCCTGCTCGATCGCCGCGATCAGCGCGGGGACGCCCCAGACGATGAAGGTGAACCGCTGGGTGCCGGTGGCAACCTCCATTTGGCGCTTGAGTCCCGAGGAGGTGTTGCGCACTTCCCGCACAGTCGGCAGGAAGATGCTGAACTCGCCCTTGGTCCGGTTGACGGCGTGCGACTCGAAAACGAGCCGGTAGGTGGTCAGGTGCAGCTTCCCGCCGATCGCCTCCGCGCCACGCAACCCGACGGCGCCCATCGCGTGGTCGAACGCGAACCGGCTCAGCCCGAGTTCGTCGACCCGGATGAGCGCGTTGGCGTTCTTGCTCAGAATGCTCGTTTCGCCCGGCAGGAGTTCCTGTCCGTTCGGTGACATGCCCGCTTCTTCCTTCTTCGTATCCGGTGACTCGACAGGGCCGGGCTCAGAGCGTCAATCGCAGGGACAGCATGTGTTCCCGGGCCAGCGCGAGGTTCCGGGCAGCCTGCTCGATCACCCGCGTCTCGACCTGAGGATGCTGTGACGGTAGTGGCCTCGTGACGTGTTCGATCGACGATTCCAGCCGCCGCCAGATCCAGGCGTTCAAGTCCAGCTGCGGAAATTCACGCTCAAGAAGCGTACTAGTCGACTCCGCCGGCGCATGTGTCGGGTCGACACCGACGGGCGCCTGGGCGCGCAGCTGTCGGGCGTGGCGTCTGGCCGCTCCGGCGATATCGCCCGCGGCCAGGTACGCGACATCGCAAACCTCGGCAATCACCCAGCCGCCGAGGTCCACGCCCGCCGCCAGTCGGAAATCAGCGCGCAGTTGATCCCTCAATTCCCGTTCCACCTGCGGCAGCCCAGCCATGGAAGCCTCGTAGATGGCGTCGTAGTACGCGCCTATTGTCATGTCGTGCCTGACTCCGTACACCGCCCGGACGTTCTCCAGCCATGCGCGGCCGATGGTGGCCGACTCCTCGTCGAAATCACACGCGTGCGCATCGGCGAACAGGAACTCCTGCGCCAGGAGCGCGCCTTCGCACTGCTCGCCGCCCACCGAGACGAAGTCCTCGTACACGGATCGAACGATCGCCTCCGCTTCGGCCCGCCTCCTCGGCTGCTGCGCGATTGCACTCGACACTCGAAGCTTGCTGTAGAGGGCCTGCACGGAACGCGCGCCCGAGGCCGAGGCGCGCCCGGCCCAGGTCTGGTCGAAGAGTTCCTCAGCCCGCCTGACCCGGTCCTGCGGGGGCGGTCCGGGGTGGTAGTCGAAACCGAGCGCGGTCGCCAGGACGTCCTGCGCTTCCCAGGTCGCCGGATGCTCGGCGCCGAACCGCTCCTTCGCCCGGGAAAGGCACTCCTCGGCCAGCTCGATCGCTTTCGGCCGGTATTCCAGTGCCTTCTCCTGAAGCGTCTTGTCGCCGGATGTCAGCTCGCGAACTCCATAGCCGAACTGGATCAGCGCGCAGGCCAGATTATGGGCGGCGGTCAGCACCTCGTCTTCGGATCCGGGCTGCGCCTGCCGGCATCGTGCCAAGTTCTCTTCGAAGACTGAGATCGCTGCCCCGCCGCAGCCACCGAGCCCCAGCAGCGCACAGCCGAGAGTGTTGCGGGCGCGGAGCGTCTCGCCGTGTGCCGCACCGAGGTACTGTTCCAGCTCCTGGACCGCACGCCACAGGTATCCCGCCGCACGCCCGAAGTCCGCGACCGCGGCCAATCCCGCACCGGCCGCCAGAGCCAGCCGCCCCGCCACCGGCGAGGGCAGTTCCGACGGCGGCAGGGCCAACCAGGTCTCCAGCTGAGGCAGGAGGCGATAGAGCTGCGCCGGATCGTGCGCCAAGGTCCCGGCCTTGGCGAATGCCTCGTCCAGAAGCTGCCGCGCGCCCGAAGGATCCAGGTCCCCGGCGCCGGTCGCCTCGCCGGACGGGGTCGTCGGATCCGGCTCGCCCAGCGGGCCCGGCGCGACTTCGGTCCACGCAGCAGGCCAGTCCGAGTCCGCAATCCCGCCGCTGTCCGCCGTGATCAGAAAGGCGCCGTCCGGCAGCTGCGAGAGCAGTCCCTGAATCTGAATCGGATGGCCGACGGCATCCAGCACCATCAGCCAGCCCGGGTGGGTGCGCAGCCACTGGAGCGCGAGGTCGCGCAGACGCGCCAGGTCCAAGCCCACCAGGGTGTTGCGGCTCAGGACGTGGGCGAGGCGGATCAAGCCAGCGTCGACGGCGGCCTCGTCCGCCGCGTCGATCCACCAGACGAACGTGAAATCGGCGCTGTTGCGCGCCACCCATTGACGGACCAGCGTCGACTTCCCCGCCCCCGGCTCGCCGACCACTGCGACCGTCCGGGCTTCCCGGATCTTGTCGGAGAGGTCGGCCAACTCCGCTGTCCGGCCTGCGAACCGGTCGCCTGGCAGCACATCGGCGCCGGCATCCACCTGCACGTCGGGCGGCAGCCAACCAGCCGCTGTCCACAGGCCGACGGGCTCGGCCGACTCACTTCGGCTCGTGATGCCGACGATGTCGCCGACATAAGATCCCGCGCCCCCGGGGCGGACCGATACGGACGCTCGCAACCACTGCCCCATCACGAACAACTCCCTCTTGCGCACGAGATGCCGAGACGACAATACCTTCCACCAGACCGAGGAGGACGAACCACGGCTGCCCGTGGAGTACACCTTCATATACTCCACGGGCAGCCGGGCGGATCAGAGATCGACTGGCCCTAGAACCAGCTCTCCACGTCCGAGACCGCTTCGGAGGCCAGACCGCTGCCGGTGGCGAAACCGACCGCGCCGCCGATGAAGCCGCCGATCGCGGCGCCGACCGCGGTGCCGGGTCCCGGGAAGATCGAACCGATCATCGCCCCGGCCTCGGCCCCGCCCTCGGCCCCGATCTCGGCCCCGATCTCGGCCCCGGCCAGGCCGCCGGCCAGGGACGCGGCGTCATTCACGGCGACCTTGGCCTTCTGGGCCGGCGGCGCCGTCGCGACGTTGTAGATGTCGGTCCCGATGGTCAGGCCCATCGACAGATCGCCGAGGATCTCGCCGCCCCGGCTTGCGCCGTCGAGGAAGCGGCCGACCTTTCCGGCGTCTCCGGCGTCGCCGATCGCGGCGACGGCACCGCCACCGCCACCGCTGGCGCCGGTCCCGCCGCCACCACCTCGATTCCACGGGGACGGGCCGCCACCCAGATCATCCGGATCAAAGCTGTTGTACCTCGTGCCACCAGGGACTCGGTCCGGGTCGTAGGCCCGCTGGCAGTTGCGCGCGCAGATCGGAGCTTCGACCCCACCGCCGGTAGCAGGCGGGGTCGGCGGACAGGAACCTGCCGTCGACCGTGTCGTAGTTGCGGGCGCCGAGGTTCTCGAGGCCCGTGGTCGGGTCCGCGGCGCCGCCGACATAGCTCTTGGTGCCGCCGACCCACGTCGTCGAGGTGCCGCGGGCACTGCCGAAGGGCAGGAACTGGCGGCGGGTGACGGTCTGGGCCGCGACGGTGGAGATGGCGAGCTGATCAGTACCCTGTCGGTCCGGGATCAGGTCGCTCACCACCCCGGCGCTGGTACGCTGCGCGATCTGGGCTCCGCCGAGGCTGTAGTACCGCACTCCGGACAGGGTGCCGGTGGCGGTGTTCTCAGTCAGCTGGGCGTCGCCGTCATAGAACGTGCTGGTCCCCGGGTCACGCACCACGAGCTGGTTGCCGGCGGCGTCGTAGACATAGTTGGTCACGCCGGCACCGGTGGTGTCGGACTGCAGCTGGTCCTGGTCCGATCACCGCTCTCTACGAGCAGATCCAATAGCACGCTGCTTGACCTTTAGCCCACGATAGACGGCTGTGGCCGGGACCTGAATGAGGTCCCGGCCCCAGTCATTAATCACTAGTTATTCCT
>Ga0302314_10005183_pt1 | contig 23801 bp, 25 predicted proteins | sample III_Palsa_N2_3_FD_200533 | JGI IMG/M metagenome (GOLD analysis project Ga0302314, IMG submission 200533) | Peat permafrost microbial communities from Stordalen Mire near Abisko, Sweden - III_Palsa_N2_3 | ecosystem: Environmental > Terrestrial > Soil > Palsa > Peat permafrost | place: Sweden... | reverse complement strand
CCACGCCCTGAATCAGTCGGAAGATGACGATTTCCGGCAGGCTGGTGGCGACGCCGCACAACATGGAGGCGATCGTGAACAGGGCGACGGAGGCCAGCAGCAAGCGCTTGCGGCCGAACTTCTGGGCCAGCCAGCCGGATAGCGGCGTCATAATCGCGGCGGCGATGATGTAGGAGGTCAGCACCCAGGTGATCTGGTCCTGGGCCGCCGAAACACTGCCCTGAATGTGCGGCAGGGCGACGTTGGCGATGGTCGAATCGAGCGTGTTCATCAGCGTCGCGAGCATCAGGAACGCCGTGATCGCGCGTCGGTTGGCGATGTCCTGCGTTGAAGCCATGCTGCGTGCGTTCCTCCCTGCCGCTCCCTGGCCGGCGGCGCCGAGCCTTGCGTGCGTTCACATCAATGTAAATGGTGATAAGTCAGCAGTCGCCACAGCCGGCGCCGCACCTATATCCAGAGTTCGGACCTATGGAACACTACGACGTCCTCATTGTCGGTGCGGGCATTTCCGGGATCGGAGCGGCCTGGCATATCAAGACCCGCTGTCCGGGACGGACCTTCGCCATCTTCGAGGCCCGCCACGCCATGGGCGGCACCTGGGACCTGTTCCGCTATCCCGGCGTGCGCTCGGACTCGGACATGTTCACCCTGGGTTTCGCCTTCCGGCCGTGGACCGAAGCCAAGGCCATCGCCGACGGCCCCTCGATCCTGCGCTATCTCAGCGAAACCGCCCGCGACCATGGCCTCGACCGCCATATCCAATACGGGCGCAAGGTTACCTCCGCGTCGTGGAGTTCCGCTGACTCGCGCTGGACAGTGACGTTCGAGCGCGGTGACGCTCGCGAGCAGGTCACGTGTAATTTCCTGCATATGTGCGCCGGCTACTACAACTACGCCCGGGGCTATCGGCCGTCGTTCGCCGGGGAGGAAGCGTTCGTCGGCCAGATCGTTCATCCGCAGTTCTGGCCGACCGACCTCGATTACCGCAACAAGCGGGTAGTGGTGATCGGCAGCGGCGCGACGGCCGTCACCCTCGTGCCGGAAATGGCCAGGGACGCGGCGCACGTCACCATGCTGCAGCGCTCGCCGACCTATGTGGTCTCCCGGCCGGCCGAGGACGCCTTCGCCAACCGGCTGCGCAAGCGTCTGCCTTCCCGGCTCGCCTACGCCATTGTGCGCTGGCGCAACGTGCTGATGCAGATGTGGTTCTACAACATGACCCGGAAAAAGCCGGAGAAGGTCAAGCAGGCCATCATCGACATGGCCAGAAGCCAGCTCGGCTCGGACTACGATGTCGGCGCGCACTTCACACCGCGCTACAACCCCTGGGATCAGCGTCTTTGCCTGGTGCCCGACGCCGATCTCTTCGCCGCCCTCCGGACCGGCGCGGCCTCGGTGGTCACCGACACCATCGAGCGTTTCACCGAGACTGGCATTCGCCTGGCGTCGGGCGAAGAGCTGCCCGCGGACATCATCGTCACGGCCACGGGCCTCGACATGCAGCTCATGGGCGGGCTGGAAGTGACCGTGGACGGTGCGCGCGTCGATCTGCCCCGGACCTTCAGCTACAAGGGCATGATGTACAGCGGGGTGCCCAACCTCGGCTCCAGCTTCGGCTACACCAACGCCTCCTGGACCCTGAAGGCGGACCTTACGGCCGGCTATCTTTGCCGACTGCTCAATTACATGCTGGCGCGCGGCTACACCGAGTGCCGGCCGGTAAACGACGACCCGGCGATGCCGCCGGAGCCGTGGCTCTCGTTCTCCTCCGGCTATGTGCAGCGCGCCATCGACCGGCTGCCCCAGCAGAGCTTGCGCGAGCCCTGGCGGGTGCATCAGAATTACGCCCGCGACGTGCTGGCCTTCCGCTTCGGTCGGCTGGAGGACGGGGTGATGCGGTTCTCGCGGCCCCACGCGGTTCCCGCGCCCGCTGCGGCTCCCGCGCCAGCGATGGCCGAGGCTTAATTCTCTCGCCGCGGAGCCAGGCGTCCGCAGCTCGGCCGCGGCCGCACAACATCAACGTCACACATTTGCGTCTGCCTCGAAATCATCCGCACATGACAATCCGATCTGGATGGGTGGCGCGATCTGCGCGCGCGGGCGCAAACGCCAGATCGGAAGGCATCCGTCGGGCCAGATGAGGATGGTTAGGGCTCTCTGCGCAATGTTGTCGCCGCGATGCGCCCGGCGCACGGGATCATTTCAGCGGTTTGTGAACCAACGACCCAGGACGCACGCCCGCAGATTGTGGAATTCGATCTCGGGCCTCACAATGGCCGAAAGCTTGCCTGGCAATCAAGATTACCTAGCGTCAACTTATCTTGCGTTTGGTGTAAAATCGAAACTTTGTGGTTCGTTTCACCATGACTAAGCAACTTGGCAAAACAAATCCAATATTGTTCCTACATATATCAAAGACTGGCGGAAACAGCTTGTCCCAGGCATTTTTGCGTCTGTATCCCTCGGATAAACAATTTACAAATGATGGAAACATAGATCGACAGTACCTTAGCGTTATTCTGGAGAACTTAGACGCGCGCTCCTACATATGGGGGCATCCGGCAAACGGCGCCCTGACGCAGGTCGCGGACAGGGTGGACATAATCACCATGTTGAGAAGGCCTGTGGACCAGGCCGTCTCAAACTATCTGCACATCCGGGAAAATCCGGCCGATCGCTTGAGCGCCGAGGCGAACCGGCTGTCGCTTTCCGAGTTCTTGCGAGCGCATCCGCACTACATCGCGCTGCAAACACTTACGATCGCCAACGCGATCCGCGACGACGCGGCCGAGATCGCGACCGACTGTGATCGATGCGTCAAACAGGTCTCCGATTTTCTGGAAAGGGCGGCTTTCGTCGGCGTGCTCGACCGATCCACGGAGTGCTGCGAAGTGCTTTCGGAACGCTTCCAGGCGGAGTTCCCGGCGCGGCTCCCGCATCTGAATTCCGCTCGGCTGCGTGGGACCTCCCCCGATGTGATGCGCGCCCTGCGCTACGAATATATCGCCCTGAGGGAAAGCGGCCAATTCGCCCAATTGTTTGCGGGGGAGGCGGCGATATACGCGAAAGCGGCCGACATCCTCCTCAGAAGACACAAAAGCTTGCCCCGCGCGGCAAGCCCTTTACGCGCGGCCAATAACGGCACGCCGCCAAACGCGATGCCGGCTTCCCTCTTCTCCAGCCCGCGCGGACGTCTGGTGGACGGGAAGATCATCTGTCCGGCTCACTCGGGGCAGGACCATATCATCCACGGTCCCTATTGCTGCCTGGCGCCGGGGGACTACGAGGTGGAGTTCCAGTTCCGAAGTCTGGATGCGCCTCGGTTCGGCCTCGGCTTCCTGCGGCTGGATGTGGTTGCCAACAACGCCCTTCGTCTGTCCACCCGGCTGCTGCCCGAGGGAGGCCGCCCATCGGCTGGACGAAGGACGCTTCGATTCACCAATGAGCACCACGAGGATGTCCTGGAGTTTCGGATCGGCAAATCGAAAGCTGGCCGCGGATCTTTGGAATTCGATGGTGTCGTGGTCCGCCCTCTCTTTGGCACGCGCGGGATAGGGTAACGGCGCGCACCGGCGTTTGCCTCCCGCCACGTCAATCGGCGTAAGCTGAGCCCGCGTCATCGTGGGAGGTGGTCATGCGGCTGATCAGCGACACCGTGGAGACGGACTGCGTCAAGGGTCCGGTCCACCGCCCAGTCTATCCGCCGTCGCCCGCGGCGCTCTACGATCCGGACCTGTTCCGCGCCGGGCCGCCGACCGCGAGCTTCGCCTGGATGCGGGCCAATGCGCCGGTGGCTTGGAACGAGGAGCCCGGCGAGCGGTCAGGCTTCTGGTCGGTGGTCCGCTACGATGACGTGATGCGCGTCAACGGTGATCCGGCGACCTTCTCCTCCCAGAAGGGCGGCATCCTCATGGCCCACATCGGCCGGCCGGATTCCCAGCTCGCCAAGGCCTCGCTCGACGCCATGATCAACATGGACGCGCCCGCGCACCTGCAGCTCCGCCGCGAACACATGCCCTATTTCACGCCGGCTTATCTGCGCGGCCTCACGGACCGGATCGACGGCGAGGCCACCCGCCTGCTCGACGCCATGGCTCCGCTCGGCCGCTGCGATCTGGTGCCCCAACTTTCGGCCCAGCTGCCGCTGTTCACTCTGTGCGAGATTCTGGGCGTGCCACAGGCCGACCGGTCGAAGTTCCTCACCTGGATGCACTTCCTGGAGCTGGCCAACTCCTTCGCCGCCGAGCGAGCGGGCGACGATGGCGACGTCGCCGACGCGATCGCCGAACTGCCGCCGGAGGCCAAGGCCTTCATCGACGCCTTCAAGTCGGCCATCGACGAGATGTTCGAATATGGCCGCGACATGCTGCGCAAGCGCCGCGAGAATCCGCGCGAAGACCTGATGAGCGCCATCGCCCGCGCTCAGCTCGACGGCGAGTTCCTGGCCGACGAATACCTCGACGGCTCCTGGCTGCTGATCGTCTTCGCTGGCAACGACACCACCCGCAACACGATCAGCGGGACCATGGGGCTGCTCACCGACTTTCCGGAGGAAAAGGCCAAGCTGATCGCCCGGCCCGAGCTTCTCGCCACGGCGACCAACGAGTTCATCCGCATGATCAGCCCGGTGATCTACATGCGCCGCACGGCCACGGTGGCTGTGGAGATTTCCGGCCAGAAGATAGCCGCCGGCGAAAAGGTGATCATGTACTACGGCGCCGCCAACCGCGACGGGGCGGTGTTCGCCGATCCCGACCGGCTCGATGTCGAGCGCGCCAACGCCGACAAGCACGTGGCCTTCGGATATGGCCCGCACACCTGCGTCGGCAAGCGTGTCGCCCAGATTCAGCTTGAGACGGTCTATCGCCAGATGCTGGCGAGGTTCCCTGACATCCGTCAGGCAGGGCCGAGCGAGGTCGCGCCCAACAACTTCGTCTATGCGATCAAATCGATGCCGGTGGAGTTCACGCCGACGAAGTGAAGGTCAGCGCCGGTTGGCCGCGGCCTTCCAGTGGAAGATGGTGAGCGGCGTCACCTGGTCGGCGCCGGTGTCGATGTCGCGCAGCCACGCGCGACCGCCTTCGAGGTTCATGATCCGGTAGACAGGCAGGCCCCCGGCGGCCGCGGAGACAAGGTCTCCTGCGCCGACGCCGTCGTCGCCGTCCATGAACTGCCAGTCTATATGCCGCGCCTGATTAGACATCAGGGGCTCTCCTTGCATCCAAATGCGCCGCGCACGGAACGTGGCGATTTGGCGCACTCTGTCGGAGAGAGACTGAAGAAACTCTGAAAAGGCGCGTCAGCCGGCGTTCATAATCCTTCCGGCGTCAGACGATTTTCACCATCCTCTTGCCGATATTCTCGCCGGCCAGGAGGCCGATGAGGGCGCCGGGCAAACTTTCGAGGCCCTCGAGGATATCCTCGCGCACGACGAGTTTTCCTTCGTCAACCCAATGCTTTAGCTCGGTCAGGGCGGCGTCGCGCTTGGCGTAGAAGTCCATCACCACGAAGCCGGTCAGCGTCAGCCGCTTGGTGACGATCAGGCCCGGCACGCCGCGCGGTCCGTGCGCGGGCGCGGCGCCGTCATACTGCGACACTGCGCCGCAGCAGGCGATCCGGCCGTGATTGTTCATGTTGAACAGGCAGGCCTCCAGGACATCGCCGCCGACATTGTCGAAATAGACGTCGATCCCGTCCGGGCAGGCGGCGCGAAGGGCGCGGCGCGTATCGCCGACCTTGTAGTCCACGGCGGCGTCGAAGCCGAGTTCGCGCTCCAGGAGAGCGCATTTGTCGGCGCCGCCGGCGATCCCGACGACGCGGCAGCCCTTGATCTTGGCGATCTGGCCGACCAGCGAGCCGACCGATCCGGCCGCCGCCGAGACCACAACCGTATCGCCGGACTTTGGCTTGCCGCACTCCAGGAGGCCGAAATAGGCCGTGAGGCCGGCGACACCGAACACGCTAAGCAGGTGCGTGCGCGGCTCGAGCCTGGGCAACGGCGCCAGGCCACGCGCCGAAACCGCCGCCCATTCCTGCCAGCCGGTGTCGGCGAAGACGAGATCCCCCGGCGACAGTCCCGCCGCGCGGCTCTCGACCACCTCGGCCAAGGCGCCACCGGCCATGACGTCGCCGGCCTTGAGGGCTGAACGGTAGGTGGCGCCCTGCATCCAGGCGCGGTTGGCGGCGTCGAGCGAGACATAGAGCGTCCGCACCAGCGCTTCGCCGTCCGCCGGCGTCGGCCGCTCGCCAAATTTCACCGTGAAGTTGCCTGGCTCGAGCCTGCCTTGCGGCAGGCCGCTGAGAACGATCTGGCGATTACCGGTGGTCATGGACGCTTCCTCTCGCTTTTCTGACCGATGTGACCCCGACCGAGGCGAGGGGCAAGGGATTTCCGGAGCCGTCCGATCGCGCTAAGATTCGCCCTGCAGCCCGACTGTCGAAGGAATCGTGATGGCGTCCGCCTGGACCGAAGACGGCCCGATCTCCCTGCCGCCCCGCGGGCTCGCGCTCGGCATGGGCGCCGCGCTGGTGCTGCTGGCGTTCATCGGCGTTGGTCTGGGCCTGCGGGCCGCCTGGAAGGACACCGGCGCGCCGGAACTGGGCGGCGCCGCGGCCGAGAGCGCCGACAGCGCCGACACCCTGACCGCCAAGCCGATCGTCGAGTTGCCAGCGTCACCTGTCGCCAACGCCGCCGATAACACCGCCGACGAGGCGGATAACGACACCGGCTCGGACGCCCTTCAGGAAAAGACCGCCGAGGCTCAGCGGGTCCAGTCAACGACCTCGAAGACGGGCGCCGACATCGACAAGATCCTGGCCTCGCCATCCGAAAAGCCGCCTGCCCCGGCCAAGCAGACCGCCGACGAAGCTCCGCCGCCGCCAGGCCCCCCGGTCAAGAGCGACGTGCCGTTCTAGGCGGCGCGGGTCACTTCTCGGCCAGCAGTTCGTCCACCACCGCCTTGGCCTGTGGGCTCGACCAGTCGGCGCCGCCGGGCAGGCGCGCCCGCTCGACGCCTTTGCGGTCGAAGATGATTGTCGTCGGCATGTCCCCGGCCGGCGGCTTCAGGGCGAAAGCCAGACTGTAGGTCGGCTCGGTGTAGAAGACGAGCGGCGGATGGGTGGCGATAAAGGCGCGTCCGGCGACCTCGTCCGCGTCCTTACCGACGCTGATCGGCACGATGGCGACCGGCCGACCGGCCTCCTCCTTGGCCAGCGCCGCCAGCGAGGGGATCTCGGCCTTGCACGGCGGACACCAGTTGGCCCACAGATTGACGATGGCGACGCGGCCCTTGAACTCGGCCAGCGTGTGCGTGGCGCCCGCGGCGTCCTTGAACGGCGTCGCCGGCGGCGGCTGCGGATGGTCGGTGAGCTTGAGCGCGGCCATGGCCCCGGTCGCCAGCGGCGCGAGGCCGGCGGCCGGCTTGGAACACCCGGAGACGGCGTATAGAAGCGCCAGGGCCCCCGCCACGGCGAACGAGATCTGCTTCATATGACCGACGACTCCACAAAGGCCGGTCACTCTCTATGGGGCGGCCGCTTCGCCGCCAAGCCCGGCGAGGCCATGCAGGCGATCAACGTCTCTATCGGCGTCGACAAGCGCCTGGCGGGCGAGGATATCGCCGGCTCGCGGGCGCATGCCGCCATGCTGGCCGCTGTCGGGGTTATCGGGCCGCAGGACGAACGGTCCATCCAGGACGGGCTGACCCGCATCGAAGCCGAAATGGCCGCCGGCGCCTTCCCGTTCCGCGAGGAATTCGAAGACATCCATATGAACGTCGAGGCGCGTCTGGCCGAGCTGATCGGTCCGGCCGCCGGGCGTCTGCACACCGCCCGCTCGCGCAACGACCAGGTGGCGCTCGACTTCCGCCTGTGGGTGCGCGCCGCCTGCGATCACGCCGCCGCGGCCCTCGCCGATCTTCAGCGCGCCCTGATCGGCCAGGCCGAACGCCATGCAGCGACGCTGATGCCCGGCTTCACGCACCTCCAATCCGCCCAACCGGTCACCTTCGGCCACCATCTGATGGCCTATGTGGAGATGTTCGGCCGCGACGCCGGCCGCTTCGCCGACGCCCGCGTCCGGGGCAATCAATGTCCGCTGGGGGCCGCGGCCCTGGCCGGGACATCGTTTCCCATCGACCGCGATATGACCGCCAAGGCGCTCGGCTTCGATGCGCCCACCGCCAATTCGCTCGACAGCGTCTCGGACCGCGATTTCGCGCTCGAGGCCCTGGCCGCGGCCACGATCGCCGCCACGCATCTTTCACGTCTGGCCGAAGAGATTGTGCTCTGGGTGACGCCGCAGTTCGGCTTCATCGCCCTCTCCGACGCCTTCACCACCGGCTCCTCGATCATGCCGCAGAAGCGCAATCCCGATGCGGCCGAGCTGGTGCGCGCCAAGGCCGGCCGCATCCTCGGCGCCTTCACCAGCCTCGTAATGGTGATGAAGGGTCTGCCGCTGGCCTATGGCAAGGACATGCAGGAGGACAAGGCGCCGACCTTCGAGGCGTTCGACGCCCTGTTCCTGGCGGTGGCGGCGATGACCGGCATGATTGCCGACCTCACCCCCCGTGTGGAGACGATGGCCGCCGCGGCCGGCGCCGGCCACGCCACGGCCACGGACCTCGCTGATTGGCTGGTGCGCGTGCAGGGCCTGCCGTTCCGCGAAGCCCACCATGTGGTCGGCCAGGCGGTGAAGCGCGCCGAAGCGCTCGGCCGCGATCTCGCCGACCTGCCCCTGGCCGAACTCCAGACCGTCGACCCCCGCATCACCGCCGAGGCCCTCGCGGGCCTCACGGTCCAGGGCTCGGTCGCCAGCCGCACGAGCTACGGCGGTACGGCCCCGGATCAGGTGCGCGCCCAGATTACCCTTTGGAAGGAACGTCTCGCATGACCCGCCGCGTCGCCACGATCGTCACCTGCGCCGTCTTCGTCCTCGCCGGCTGCGCCAAGGTCGGCACGCTCGACAGGCCGGCGCCGCTGTTCGGCGAACGCGCCAAGGCGAAATACCGCGCCGAAAAGGCCGCCGAGACCGCCGCCAAGGCCCCAAAGCAGGACAACGGTCCGCCTGAGCCCCTGCCCGACGCGCCGCCGCCCGCCACGCCGCCCAGCCCACCCCAATGAACCACTTCGAGCTGCGCGCGGGCGAGCTCTTCTGCGAAGGCGTGGCTATCGAAGCGATCGCGCGGGCGGCGGGCACGCCGGTCTACATCTATTCGACAGCGACGTTGGAGCGGCACTACGGCGTATTTCGTGACGCCCTGGCCGCCCACCCCGAACTCGGAACTCCGCTCGTCGCCTATGCGGTGAAAGCCAATTCCAATCTGTCCGTCCTGCGCACCCTGGCCGCTTTGGGCGCCGGCGCCGACACGGTGTCCGAAGGCGAGATCCGGCGCGCCCTCGTCGCCGGCGTTCCCCCCGAACGGATCGTCTTTTCCGGCGTCGGCAAGACGGAGGCGGAGCTGGTCTTCGCTCTGAACGTCGGCGTCAGCCAGATCAACGTCGAGTCCGAGCCGGAGCTGGTGCTGCTCTCGCGCCTCGCTGGCCAGCTCGGCAAGCGCCCGGCCATCGCCCTGCGCGTGAACCCGGATGTCGGCGCTGGCGGCCACGCCAAGATCACCACCGGCGCCTCGGCCAGCAAGTTCGGCGTCGCCATGTCGGCCGCCGAAGCCCTCTACGCCCGCGCCGCCGCCGATCCGCATCTGAAACCGGTGGGCGTCGCCTGCCACATCGGCAGCCAGATCACCGACCTCGCGCCGCTGGAGGACGCCTTCAGCCGCATGCGCGGGCTGGTTGAACGTCTGCGCGGCCAACGCCTCACGGTCGAGCGCCTCGATCTCGGCGGCGGCCTGGGCGTCCCCTATTTCGATCAGCCCGATCCACCGCCGCCGGCCGCCTTCGCCGCCATGGCGGCGCGCGCCGTCGGTGGGCTCGACCTGGAGCTGGCCTTTGAGCCCGGCCGCATCCTGGTCGCCAACGCCGGCGTGCTGGCCGCCCGCGTCATCCACGTCAATGAGCGGCCGGACGGTCATCGTTTCCTGGTGCTGGATGCGGCCATGAACGACCTGCTGCGTCCGGCCATGTACGACGCCTGGCACGACGTGCGCCCGGTGCGCCCGCGCGCGGGGCCGCTGGCGCCCCACGATATCGTCGGGCCGGTGTGCGAGAGCGGCGACACCTTCGCCCGCGACCGGCCCCTGCCGTCGCTGGAGGCCGGCGACCTTGTGGCCTTCTTCTCCTCCGGCGCCTATGGCGCGGTCATGGCCAGCGAATACAACAGTCGTCCGCTGGTCCCCGAAGTCCTGGTCCAGGGCGACGCCTTCGCCGTCGTCCGCGCCCGCCCAACCTATGACGAGATGCTGGCCCGCGAACCCCTGGCGCCGTGGCTTTAGGGGAGAGGAGGCTGGCGTTTCACATGCGCAAGGCTGGCAGAACCAAAGCTCTCTACGCCGGGTCGTTCGATCCCATAACGCGTGGTCATCTGGACATCATCGGCAAGGCGCTGATGACCTTTGACGCCGTGCATGTCGCCATAGGAACAAACGTCAGGAAACGGCGTGCGTTCGGTTTGGATGAAAGCCTGGGGCTCATCGAGCGATCGGTTGTCGAGCACTGGCCGGAGTCGGTCGCCGGTACGGATGAGGCGCCCACCGGAGGCGTGCTCTTCGAAGGCGCGCTGGAGATCGGCGAGTTCACCAACCAGAGCCTGATAGCCTATGCCCGCAGGATCGGGGCGACGCACATCGTGCGGGGCCTTCGGCAGGCCAGCGACTTCAATGAGGAGTTCAACCTTCACGGCGTCGCCGGGCGCATCGATCCGTCGATACCCATGGTGCACTTCATCTGCGAGGCTCAGTTCCTCCACGTATCGTCGAGCACGGCAAAGGAACTGGACGCCATGGGTGAAGGCGTCGGGTGGTTGGTCACGCCGAGCGTCGAGGCGGCGTTCGCCGCTCGGCGCGGCAAGGTGGCGTGACGATGCTCGCGAGAGAAGAGCCGCCTTGACGGAGACGCGGATCGGCCGCCTCGGCGCGGGCCTTCGCGCCCGCTATCCGCCCCGAGTGGTTCGCTGGCGCCCACGAGCAGCGGTTGGCGCGCATGTTGGGGATCACCCAGTTCGGGGTGAACCACGTCACGCTGGACCCCGGCGCCCATTCCGCGCTTCGCCATTGGCACGAACAGGAGGACGAGTTCGTCTACGTCCTCTCCGGCGAATTGGTGCTGATCGACGACAACGGCGAACACAGCCTCGCCGCGGGCGCCTACGCCGCCTTTCCAGCGGGGGAAGCCAACGGCCACCATCTGGCCAACCGTTCGACCGCTCCCGCGAGTTTCCTCAGCATCGGGACCCGTCATCGCGGGGAGGAAGTCATTCACTACCCGGATGACGGGTTGGAGCGCGCCATCGTTCTGCGCGCCGACGGGGGTGACCGCATTTGAGGGTCGGCCTTATGGCTGCTAATATCCAGTCTCGATTGGCCTTCGGGTGCCCTACAGACCGTCAAACGCCACTCCCAGGCGTCGGGCGACATCGTGCAGCCGCCGGTCGCGCGTCCACAGCTCCGCGCCGGCGGTCAGGCGCGCTGCGGCGAGTAGATGGGCGTCGATATAGCCAACGCCGCGGCCATGAAGATCATGTGCGCCGATGAAGCGCAGCACTTCCGCGTCCGTGGCCAAGGACGCTAGGGGCAGGTCTGACAGGGCGCCGAGAACGGTCTCTCGTTGGCGCAGATGGCCCAGCGCCAGTTCGCCGATCACGAACGGGTGGGTCAGAACCCTACCGGAGTTGAGCCATCCGGCTAGCGCCGGGTCGCCTTCGCGCAGATGTCCGATCCAGACGGACGTATCGACCAGGATCACGCCGGCATGGACCGTCGGCGCGGCGGCGCGTCAAGCTCGGGTTCGCTTCCTCCCAAGCGCGCCAATCGCCGGGCGCTCTCCCGCTCGATCAGCGCCTTCAGCGCCTCGCGGACCAGGCCGGATTTCTCCTTCAAGCCGGTGAACGCTTGGGCGCGGGCCACCAGGTCATCGTCGAGGGCGAGCGTCGTGCGCATGGTCAGATCTCCCACATAGGCACGAATTTGTCACCAATCGATGCGCATATCAATGCCTATGCGACGTCAGCCCGGCTGATCGCTGACATCGCCCCCGCCCTATCCGGCCGAGTCGCCCTGCAGCAGCCGGTTGACCGGGCGAACCAGCCGCCACACCCAGCTTCGCAGCCGCGCCGGCCACGGGCTTTCATGGTGTGTCGTAACCGCCCCGGCCGGCGCCGCGCAGCCGGGGGTCAACCGCTCGATCTCCACGTCGCCGTCGGTGAAATAGGGATCGCCGCCGCCGTTGTGGCCGAGCGCCGTCGGCCCTACGCCCGAGACCTGATAGTCGCCGGCGACATGGCCGGTTTTGTCCAACGCGTCGGCCAAAAAGTCGCGCTCGGAGTCGAGGTCTGGGTCGATGTGATGGGTGACCCTCAGCGTGGTGTGCGAGACGCCGACGCCGCGGTCGAAGCTGTCGGAGCCAAGCCACATGGGCGGCGCCGTGGCGTCGCCGGCGAGGCGCCATAGACGCACATGGTGGCGGCGGTCGGCGCTGCGGCCCTCGGCCACCTCGAAAGCCAGGTCCTCCTTGCGGCCCTGGTAATAGAGCGCGCTCACCGGTGCGGTGGGGTAGGGCCGCCGCAGCACCACGCTGCCGACGATGCCGAGGCTGGACTTCACCGTCACCGGATTGGCGGCGCGCCAGCCGGCGGCGGCGAAGGCGCATTGCAGGTCGGCCTCCGCGCCGACCACGCCGAAATTGATCGGATCGCCCGGAATGCCCTGTTTGGTGCGCGTCACCATCGGCCGGCCTTCGAGGCCCTTGTGGTGCTCATAGTGCTGCCACGCCAGCGGCAGGGCGGCCCAGACCCCGACCAGCAAGGCGAGGAACGCCAGCGTTCCCAGCGCGATGAGGTGGTGTCGCAGGCGAAGTCTCATGCCGGCCGCCGCGCCCGGAGGGCCTGGGCGATGGTGCCGTCGTCCAGCCAGTCGAGTTCGCCCCCCACCGGCACGCCGCGCGCCAGCATGGTCACCTCGACGCCGGCGCCCGCCAGGCGGTCGACAATGTAGTGGGCCGTGGTCTGGCCGTCGACCGTGGCCGGCAGGGCGAGGACCACCTCGCGCACCTCTTCTTCCGCCGCGCGCGTGACCAGGGTGTCGACGCGCAGGGTGTCGGGGCCCACGCCATCGAGGGCCGAGAGCAGGCCGCCCAGCACGTGATAGCGGCCGCGCCAGGACCCGCCGCGCTCCATGGCCCACAGCGCCCCCACCTCCTCGACGACGCAGATCAGGCTCTGGTCGCGCGAGGCGTCGCGGCAGACGGCGCAGGGGTCGGTGCTGTCGAGCGAGCCGCACAGGCCACAGGCGCGCACCCGCGCCGCCGCGTCGGCCAGGGCCTGGCCAAGCGGCGTCAGCAGCTGGTCGCGCTTCTTCAGCAGGGTCAGGGCCGCGCGCCGCGCCGATCGGGGCCCGAGGCCGGGGAGCTTGGCCAGCAGGGCGACGAGCCGCTCGATCTCCGGCCCGACCGAAGCGGCCATCAGAGCTTGGGCATGCCCGGCAAGCCGGCGAAGGGTCCGGCCGCGTCGCGCACCATGCTCGCCTGGGCCTCGTCCAGCTTGCGCTTGGCGTCGCTGAAGGCGGCGACGACGAGATCGGCGATGATCTCGCCCTCGCCGGGCTGGACCAGGCTCTCGTCGATCTGCAGCCGGGCCATCTCGCCGCTGCCGCGCAGGGTGACGCGGACAAGGCCGCCGCCGGCGACGCCCTCGATTTCCTGCTCGGTCAGCTTCGCCTGCGCGTCCTGCAGCTTCTGCTGCATGGCCTGGGCCTGCTTCAGCAGCGATCCAATGTCCTTCACTCAGTCCTCCTGATCATCGATGGCGTCGGTTGCGTCGGGGGTGGATGGCGCGGGCGTCGCCATCTGGCGCACCTCGAGGATTTCCGCGCCTGGGAATTTCGCCAGCACCGCCTGGACGAATGGTTCGGCCAGGGCCTGCTCGTGCGCCTCGGCGAGCGCGCGAGTCTGGCGCTCGAGCAGGGTCTCGGCCCCGCCGCTCCCCTGGGCGGCCACCAGCCACGGCTGGCCAGTCCATTCCTTGAGGCGGCCGGACAGGCGCTGGGCCAGATTGGCGGGCGCGCCCGGGACGGGCGAGAACTCGATAGCGCCGGGCCGGAAGCTGATCAGTCGGACATACTTCTCGACATCGAGCTTCAGCCCGATGTCGCGGCGCTCGTCGATGAGACGCGCGACGTCCTCGAAGGATTGCGGCGCCGGCCATTTCGGCGCGGCCGCGGGCGCCATGGCGATGCTGGCGCGCGCCCCTCCGCCGCCACCCGACGGTTTGGCCGGCGGCGCGCTGCCGCCGGCGTCCTCGCCGCGCAACGCCTTCAACGCCTCCTCGGGACCGGGCAGGTCGGCGGCGTAGGCCAGGCGGATGAGGCTCATCTCGACGGCGGCGGCCGGATCGGGGGCCATGCGGACTTCGCCGAGCGCCCGGAGCAGCATCTGCCACAGGCGTGAGAGGCTCCCGGCAGACAGCGCTACGCCGATCGCCGTCAGCCGCGCCGCCTGGTCCTTGGGAAGGCCGAGCGACTCCGGCCCGAGCGTCTTGGCCACCGACGCGCCGTGGCAGTGCTCCAGCAGGTCCATCATCACCGCGACCGGGTCGGCGCCATAGGCGTGCAGGGTGCGATAAGCCTCGATGGCCGGTCCGGCTTCGCCGCGCACCGCCTTTTCGAATAGCTCGATGGTCTGGGTTCGGTCGGCCAAGCCCAGCATGTCGCGCACCGAGGCGGCGTCCACGGCGACGCCTGATTCTGCCTGGGCCAGCGCCTGGTCGAGCAGGGACTGGGCGTCGCGCACCGAACCTTCGGCGGCGCGGGCGATGAGGGCCAGGGCGTCGCCCTCGACGCCGAAGCCTTCCGCCTCGGCGATCTTCGCCAGGCTGGCGGCGATCACCTCCGGCTCGACCCGCCTCAGATCGAACCGCTGGCAGCGCGACAGGATGGTCACCGGCACCTTGCGGATCTCGGTGGTGGCCAAGATGAACTTGGCGTGCGGCGGCGGTTCCTCGAGGGTCTTGAGCAGGGCGTTGAACGCCGCCGGCGAGAGCATGTGCACTTCGTCGATGATGTAGACCTTGTAGCGCGCCTGGGCGGGGGCGTAGCGCACGCCGTCCAGCAGCTCGCGCATCTCGTCGACCTTGCTGCGGCTGGCCGCGTCCAGCTCGAGCACGTCGAGGTGCCGGCCCTCCAGTATGGGGCGGCAGTGGCGCCCTTCGACCGCCAGGTCGGCCAGGCTCGGCTGGCGGACCGCTTCGCTTTCGTAATTGAGTGCTCGCGCCAGCAGGCGGGCGGTGGTGGTCTTGCCCACCCCGCGCACGCCGGTGAGCATGAAGGCGTGGGCGATGCGGCCCGAGGCGAAGGCGTTGGTCAGGGTCCTGACCATGGCCTCCTGGCCGATCAGGTCATCGAAGGTCCGCGGGCGGTATTTGCGCGCGATGACCGTATAGGCCGGCGCCGGCGAGGCCTCGGCGGGGGCGCCGAACATGTCGCTCGTGGCGTCGTCGCGCTCGGCGGTTTCCGGCTCGACCACTGTGTCGGTCATGGGGCTCGGCAGGCGGCTCGCGCGAAAGGGAACGGGGTGGAGACCGGCAGACGACCCGGAGTGAATCTCGTTACGGCTGCTTCCTTCCGGACCTGACCGGGTTGGCGAGGCCTCCGCCCATCGCCGATCTCCGAGGCCTATATCGCGTGGCGACGCCCCCGGCGCAAGCGCGGCCGCCGACGCGGGCGCCTTGGTCGGCCGATTGGCGTCAGCTAAGAGGTCCCATGCCTCTCGACAGTTTCGTCAACGTCTTCGCCGGCAATCCGCTCGAGCGCCAAAGCTATCGCCGCGCCGACGAGGCCTGGCTGGCAGAGCGCCTGGCCGATCCCGAGGCCTTGGCGCTCGCCCTGTGGAACGGCAAGCCGCTGGTGGAGGACGCTGAAGGCGGCGGCGTGCAGATCGCCTATCTCGCCGCCGGCATGGCCAAGGCGCTGTCGGCCGGCTGGGAGCGGCTGCTGTTTCTGGGCCTATGGAAGGAGACGCCGGTGTTCGCGGTCGATCTCGACGGCGACGCAGACCCGGCCGACGGGCCTCTCGCGGGCCTCGGCCGCTTCGAGGAGCTGCGGGGCGTCGCTGTCGCCCTTCCGGCCACCGAAGCCGCCATCGTCGCCACCGCCAAGCAGGTGTTCGAATGGCGGCGCAAACACCGCTTTTGCCCGGCCTGCGGCGCGCCTTCAGAGGCGGTGGAGGGCGGCTGGAAGCGTATCTGCCGGGTCTGTGAGACTCAGCAGTTCCCGCGCACCGACCCGGTGGTGATCATGCTGCCGGTCAGGGGCGAGCGGTGTCTGCTGGGCCGGCAGGCCGTCTGGCCCAAGGGCATGTATTCGGCCCTCGCCGGCTTTGTCGAACCGGGGGAATCCATCGAGGAGGCCTGTGCGCGGGAGCTTTTCGAAGAGGCCGCGGTGCGGACCGCGAAGGTTCGCTACCACTCGACCCAGCCCTGGCCGTTTCCCATGTCGCTGATGATCGGCTTGATCGCCGAGATCGAAGACGGCGACGCCGTCGCCGACCAGGTCGAACTCGACGAGGTGCGCTGGTTCAGCCGCGAGGAGGCCCGCGCCCTGATCCGCGGCGACCACCCCAGCGCCCGCGCGCCCGGCGGCCTCGCCATCGCCCACCAGCTCATCAAGGCCTGGGCGGAGGAGGGGTGACGCAATCGCCGTTCACCCTCTTCCGGCGGGATGAGGATTCCTGCGTCACCGGCTTCAATCAACACCCCGTTAGTGGCTTGCACCAATCAGATCGCGTCCGCCGACAAGCGGACGTTCCGAACGGAAGAGAAGGGTGGCAAGCGGACATTGGCTAACGGCCCATGACCATCGCCAAGCGCGATCCCAGCAATCCAAGGATCAGCTTGGTCGGGTAACCGTGATAGCTGGGCGCATCGTCAGGAATAGGCGTCTGAGCGGAGCGATGTTTCGTTTGATTCCTCATCTCGATCGGTGGCGGATCGCCCTCGAACCGGCGTCGGTAAGCCGATATCCAGTGGCCACGCGCGAATTTGAGAAACATGGCCGTGTTACAACAGGACGCAACGAAACGCTGCGTCGGAGCACCGTCCTTGATCCTGTAGCCGGTCAGCAGGTCTTCGCCCGAGATGCAGCGGAACCGGTCGTCTCGGTAGGTGAGGTAAGGCGTCCCACCGTCGGGGTCGAGGACCGGCGGCGCGTTGGGCAGACCTTCGATCCGGCGCCCCCCTTCCTGGCAATCCTCGCAATAACAAACCGCACTCACAATCGGCTTGCCGACGCCCTCGCAACTAACGCGTCCGCAGACGCATGAAGACCGCCTGACGAATTGGTCCATCTATCGGCCCTCTATCGAACGTGCAGGTACCCCGCTACTGTACCTAAACCTCACCGCCTGACGACAACCAGAGTGGGCCGTCGGCTTAGGGTGGAAAGCGGTCGGGCCGTCCGATCGCGCGGCGTTCCCGGGTGAACAAAATGTAACCCGTCCCCGCGCATCCAATACCCGCTCCTCCGGCCTCTTGGTAGACGGGCCGGGAGATCGGACGGTGATGCAAACCCTTGGCGGAGCCAGGACCGAAACCCGCGTAACGCAATGGGCGCCGGTGCGCCTTATTGTCTATGTCGGGGGTCTCGCCGTGACCGTGGTCGTCGCAACGATTCTCACGCATCTGTTCGTGCCGCCGGCGCCATCCCCCTGGCACGCGTTGGTAATGCTAAAAAATCTACTTCTACCCGTGGCGCTTTTCGCACTTTACGCGATGCTCGTAAGAGTCTTGGAGCACCGCCGGGCGGACGAGATCGATTTCCGCAGAGCATGGCCAACATTTCTGGCTGGTTCTCTGATCGGATCAGCTTTGATTTCGGTGACCGTCTTAGCGCTGTGGGCGCTCGGAATGGCCCATATCTCCAACGGAACCGGGTTCGAGGGATTGGCAAACGCGGTTCTCGCCCCATTGGTCACGGCGATGGGCGAGGAGCTGTTGTTCCGGGTTGTGCTCTTCGGCGTTCTCGAGCAGATCAGCGGTTCTCTGTCCGCGATCGTCGTATCGGCCGCGTTGTTCGGTTTGTCACACGCGGCCAATCCCGGCGCGAAGCCGTTTGTCCTGGCTACGCTCTCGACCGAGATGGGCGTGATGTGTGCCCTGGCGTATATATTGAGCCGCAACATCTGGCTCGCTGTCGGAATTCATATGGGCTGGAACTTCACGCAAGGCTTCGTATTCGGAACCTTGGATTCGGGCTTGCGGGATCCGCATGGCTTTCTTCACACAACCATGACGGGTCCTGACCTGCTGACCGGCGGCGCCTTTGGGCTTGAGGGCTCCATCGTCACTCTCGGGTTCAGTCTCGTCGTTTGCGGCGTCCTATATTATCTGATCCGGCGCGGCGACAATTGGCGGGCGCCGCATTTTCAACTCAGGCCGCAGGTCACCGGGGCCTCGGCACGGCGCGAGTGATGATTGCGGCCAGTCTGGCATCGAAGCGCCTAACAGATCTACCCCGTCGCTCTTGTCGGACCAGACGCCCTGGCAGGCTCACTCACGACCGCGCGCGAGTTCACGGAATGCCTCAAGGCGCATTCATCTCCACCTGAATCCGGCAAATGGCCGACGTCCGCTGTGGGTCGATAGCGGACATGGGCGCACTGCCCGGAAGCGGACACGCCTATGACCGGTCAGGGTGGCTAGCGGCCATCGCCACGGATAGTGCGCCGCCTGGGCCGGTCGCTTGACAGCGAAAGCTTGCCGGTGCGATCCGATTTGAAACAACCGCTGCCTGCCGAGGCCTCCTCATGGCGATTGATACGTTCACCGGCACAACCACTGGAAGTCCGGGCCTCGATTGGAACACCCCGAGCGCCTGGTCGACGGGCGCGCTTCCCGGCGCGAGCGACACGGCCGTCATGGCGGTTCCCGTCGAGTCGAGCAGCGCATGGGGGAGCGTGGGGTCCGGCGAGAACGACACCGTCACCGCGCTCGAGCTCCAAAGCGGCTTTACGCTGAGCCTGGCGGCCAACAGCACCCTCGACGTCCAGGGCGCAAATACGATCGCCTCGAGCGGAGAGATCCTCGTAACGACGACCGCGACCTTCACCGATGACAATGCCGGCAACCAGGATCAAGTCTTCATAGCCGGCGGCACGTTCGTTGACGCCAACTCCGCCTCCCAAGACTCGATCTGGTTCACGTCAGCCGGCGGCGTCGCGGTCATCGATGCTGCGTTTGGCGACTTCCTCAGCGGCGGCTTCGTCGGGACTGTTCATACCCTGAGCCAGGGCGGGACCCTCGAGGTCGTGGGTCCAGCGGGGAATGCCGCGTCCGGCGCGTCGATCAGCGGCGACACCATAAACTTTGGCTTTGGGGGGGGCGTCGAATCCTTCGCAGTTGATCTCGATTCGACGTCCAATCTGTCGATCACGATCTCGCCGACCAATCCGGACGAATACGTTGTGACCGCCGCCATGGCCACGATCGCCTGGGCGAAGGCCGCCAGCGGCGACTTCAGCACGGCGACCAACTGGAAAGGCGGCGTCGTTCCCGATGCGTCCGACGAGGCCTTCCTGGCCGGCGACGGCGGTGCGGCCTACACAGTGACGCTGGATGTCGGCGATAGCCAGACCGGCGGGATCACGATCAGCCGCATCCGCAGCAATGCCAACGCGACGCTTTTCCTCGACAATACCGGAGAGACCAGCGGCGCGTCCGATGAATTGTTCACCAGCTTCAATACTAGCGGCGCCATCGACAATGTCGGCTACGACATCGAGGCTTTCGGCGGCACGATGAAGGGGGCGCTGACCAACGACGCTTACGGCGTCGTCGACGCGACTGGCCCCGCAGCGTTGAGGATCGACACCACAGCCTCCGTCGTCAACGACGGGATATTCGAGACTGAGGGCGCGGGCGCCCTCGTCATAGAGGCGACCACCGTCGATAATGAGAGCGGGACCATAGAGGGCCAGGTCACACTCAGGCGGGCCACGATCGAAGGCGGCGCGCTCAGCGGGCGGGTGGTCGGCGCGGGCAGCGTTCTCGATGGCTCGACCAATCCGGTCAACATCGGGACGCTGACCGTCGAAGCCGGCGCAAGCCTCACCGGCGAGGGCCTCATAACCAATCAGGGCAGTTTTATCGTCAAGGGCTCCGCCACCATGGAAGGTGCGCTGGACGACAACGGCGGCCGTATCGAAACCGCGGGCGGGAAGCTGACCGTGGAGGGCGCGCTCTCGGGCGACTCCGACGCCATCATCGATGGCGGGACCATGACGTTCGCCGCCAGCGTGAGCGGGACGGTGATATTCGAGGGCTCGGGAGAGCTTGTTCTCGGTCAGGCCGAGAATGCGCTCTTTAATTGTAGAGGCTTCGCGACCGATGGCCAGACCTCGCTCGATCTGGAGGACGTCGGCTTCGCCGGGGCCGACGAGATCACCTCCGAAATCACCGACAACGAGGCCATATTGATGGTGAAAGGCGCCAACCGGACGGTACAATTCACCCTAGTCGGCGACTACCTGGGCGTCACCTTCACCGCGAAGAGCGCGAACGGCGGGGCGGGAAGCATCATCACCGCCTCCCAAACCACCGAAGCCGCCAAGTTTGTCCAGGCCGCCGCGGCGTTCACGACGACTGGAACCTCGGCCACGGCAACGCACGGCGTCACCACGCCGCAATCCCCGAGCTTGTTCAACCTGGCGTCTGGGCACGGCTGACCGCTGCCGTCCCACCTGCGATTGTCCGCTTTGGGTCGATTTTCCCCGTTCGAGGCATGCCTGAAAGCGGACCCGAACCTGCCTGCTCGAACGCGATAGCTGGGCGCCATGGAGGGGTGACGCGGTCGTCGCCTCTCTGATACAGAACGGAGCATGAACTCGGTTTCGATTCTGGACCTGATTGTGCTCGTCTGCGCCGTCGGCGCGGTGGTGTGGGCCATGGCCGAGCGGGCGCGGGCGGGCCGGGCGCTAGCTGAGCTCGACCACGCGCGCGGTAATGAGGATACGATCAGGGACCAGGCGGCGCTGTCGGCCGACGCCATCGCCGACGTGCTGGTCAAGCGCGCCGCCCAGAGTTTCGAGGCCCAGAACGCGCTTAGCCAGGCTAAGATCGAGGCCCAGCTCAAACCGGTGACCGAGACCCTCGCCCGGTTCGAAAAGAAGGTCTCCGAGGCCGAGGAAGCGCGGGCGCGGGAGGCCGGCGGCATCAAGGCCCAGATCGACAATCTGTTGGTGGCTTCGACCGCCACGCAGGAAGAGGCGCGCAAGCTGTCCACGGCGCTGCGCCGCGGGGCCGGCGTTCAAGGGCGCTGGGGTGAGCACATCCTGCACAATGTGCTGGAGCTGGCCGGCATGCGTCCCGGCCACGACTTCCAGGAGCAGGTTCACGCCGACGGTCTGCGGCCCGACGTCGTGGTGCGCCTGCCGGGGGGCGTCTTCGTCATCGACGCCAAGTGCTCGCTGACCGCCTTTCTCGAGGCCCAGGAAGCGGTCGAGGAGACGGCGCGCGAGGACGCCTACCGTCGTCATGCGGCGAGCGTGAAGACGCACATGCAGAGCCTGGCCGAGAAGGCCTATTGGGAACAGTTCGACTCCGCCCCTGACTTCGTGGCCATGTTCATTCCCGGCGACGCCTTCCTGGCCGCCGCCGTCGAGCGCGCGCCCGACCTCTACACCCAGGCCATGGAGCGGCGGGTCATCCTGGTGACCCCGTCCAGCCTGTTCGCCCTCTGCAAGGCGGTCGTCTATGGCTGGCGGGTGGAGCAGCAGGCGGTCAACGCCAAGGAGATCGCCGCGCTCGGGCGCGAGCTCTACAAGCGGCTGTCGGTGATGGGCGGCCATGTGACCAGCCTCGGCCGCGCGCTTTCAACAGCCGTCGGCAAGTACAACGATTTCGTCGGCTCCCTGGAAACTCAGGTGCTCACTCAAGCGCGGCGGTTCGAAGAGCTGAAGGCGGACAATGTCTCCGCGCCGCTGAACGATGTCCCAGTCGTCGAGACCGCCGTGCGGCCACTGGTCAAACTCGCCGCCGAGACGGCCGAACCGGCTCCAGTCTTGACGCTGGGCGAGCCCGTGCATACGTCCGCGAAATGACCGTCCGCCGCATCCTAACCGTCGATGGCGGCCTCGCCACGCTGAAGAAAGTCTCGGCGCCGGTGAAGGCCGTGGACGACGATCTGCGCGCGCTGATGGATGACATGCTGGAGACCATGTACGCCGCCCCCGGGATCGGCCTCGCCGCCGTCCAGGTAGGGGTCGCCAAGCGCGTCATCGTCATGGACCTGTCGCGCGACGATGGGCCCAAGGAGCCGCGCTACTTCGTCAACCCTGAGATTCTCTGGGCCTCGGAAGAAACCGCGCCCTACGAAGAGGGCTGCCTCTCGGTGCCCGAGGTGTATGACGAGGTCGAGCGCTCGGCCAAGGTGCGCATTCGCTATCTCGACTACCACGGCGTGGCCGTCGAGGAAGACGCCGAGGGGCTCTTCGCCGTCTGCATCCAGCATGAGATGGACCACCTCGAGGGCGTGCTGTTTATCGACCACCTCTCGCGCCTGAAGCGCCAGCGCGCGGTCGCCAAGGTGCGCAAGGCCGCCCGGTCCGAAGAGCTGGAGCCCGCGCGGCTCTAGCGCCCCGCACCCTGCTCCCATAGGGAGAGGCCATCATGCGACTGGCCTTTCTCGGCACGCCCGATTTCGCCGTTCCAACGCTGTCCGCGCTTCTCAGCGCGGGGCATGAGGTGGCGTGTGTCTATTCCCAGCCGCCGTCGCCGCGCGGGCGCGGGCGAACGCTGACGGCGTCGCCGGTCCAGGCCTTCGCCGAGGGGAGGGGCCTGGCGGTCCGCGCGCCCGCCACGCTGCGTGCGCCGGAGGAGGTGGCGGCCTTCGCCGCGCTGGGCCTCGACGCCGCCGTGGTCGTCGCTTTCGGCCAGATTTTACCTGCGGATATCCTGAACGCGCCCAGGCTCGGGTGCTTCAACCTTCACGCCTCCCTGCTGCCGCGTTGGCGCGGCGCGGCCCCCATCCAGCGGGCGATCATGGCCGGAGATGCGGTGACCGGCGCCGAGGTCATGCGTATGGACGAGGGCTTGGACACCGGGCCGGTGCTGGCCAGGGTCTCGACCCGCATCGACGCCCGCGACACCGCCGGCGCCCTGACCGAGCGACTCTCGCATATGGGCGCGGCGTTGATGGTCCAGGCGTTGGGGCGGCTGGCGCGCGGCGAGGCGGCTTTCACCCCCCAGCCCGAAGAGGGGGCAACCTACGCCCGCAAGATCAAGACGTCGGAGGCCCGCATCCGCTGGGACCGCGACGCCGACCTCGTCGACCGCCAGATCCGCGGGCTGTCGCCGTTTCCGGGCGCCTGGTTCGAGGCGCCGGGCGCGCGCGGCCCGGTGCGGGTCAAGGTGCTGTTGTCCAAGGTTGAGGACGCCAAGGGCGCGCCGGGCGCGGTGCTGGACGACGGACTGCTCATTGCCTGCGAATCGGGTGCGGTGCGTATTCTGAGGGCCCAGCGCGAGGGGCGGGGCGCCGCGGACGCGGACGATTTCCTGCGCGGGTTTCCGCTGGCGGTCGGCGCGCGGTTGACCTGATGCCTCGCTATCGCCTCACCGTGGAATATGACGGTGGCCCCTATTGCGGCTTCCAGGCCCAAGCGGACCAGCCGACCGTCCAGGCCGAGATCGAGCGGGCGATCGCTGCGTT
>Ga0302314_10005178_pt1 | contig 23811 bp, 20 predicted proteins | sample III_Palsa_N2_3_FD_200533 | JGI IMG/M metagenome (GOLD analysis project Ga0302314, IMG submission 200533) | Peat permafrost microbial communities from Stordalen Mire near Abisko, Sweden - III_Palsa_N2_3 | ecosystem: Environmental > Terrestrial > Soil > Palsa > Peat permafrost | place: Sweden... | reverse complement strand
TGTCGGGGGCGCCGCCGTTGATCTGACTCTGGTGGACGCGGACGGCGTCGAGCTCGACTTCGGCTGTCCCGAGGCGGCCACGCCGGAGGAGAGCGGCGGCGCGTGCTACACCGCCGCGCCGGGACTCGGCGCTCGGGCCCGGGAGAATCGCGCGATGCTCGGGGAGGCGCTGTCGTCCGCGGGAATGGTGAACTATCCGACCGAGTGGTGGCACTGGTCGTACGGCGACCGCTACTGGGCCTTCGTTGCCGGCGCTGAGCACGCGGTATACGACCGTACGCGCTGATCAACTATGCCAACGTCTGTGGATCAGTAACGATCAGAAGACGAATGGATACTCTCCGCACGGTCGAACTTGCTTCGTCCTACACTGACATAGTTCATCGCTGTAACGAAGTCTGGTGGGGCTTCTCGCGGCTTTGATCTGCATTGCAGAGCTGCGCGGTGATATATAAGGTGGGGAGTATCTCTATTTTGGCATCCAAAAAACTGAAAAAGCTGCTCGCCGCCGTGGTGGGCGTGCTCCTGCTGGTGCTGTGCGCGGCATGTGCCAGCGGGGACGGCGGCAGCGTCTCCTGGTCGCCGGACGGTCTGCTGCCGGTGAAGCTGACGCTCGGCATCAACGGATACGAAATCAGCGGCAGCGCCACGCTCGCCACTGACATGGGCCAGTTCTCGCTCGGCGCGCACTACGACCTCGCGCCGCCGACGAAGAGCCAGATCTACGTCATCCTCGAGGACCGCAAGACGGGCTTCGACCACATCTTCGCCGTCGACACCGGCGGCGCCGAGTTCACCGCCGTGCTCAACGGCACCACCGTCGTCACGGTCACGGACGACGAGGTGACGATCGACGTCACCAGCGGCACCATCAAGCAGATCTCCTTCAAGCACGTGACCGACCAGGTCGCCGTCTCCGCCCCGCAGTCCTTCCCCGGCAACGTCTGGCACGGCGTCTGGAGCCGCTGGGACAAGGGCTGGAGCGAGTCCTGGTACAAGCCCTATTCGCTGACCCGCTGGGCCTACAGCGATTCGACCATCGAGAAGTGGTACGGCGTCGGCTTCGTCTGGTTCCTGCTCCGGCTCATCTTCGCCATGGCCATGTTCCTGGTGGACACGGTGCTGTCGGCCGGATTCGTGATCGGGCAGGTGTTCTTCATGTTCTTCGGAGCGACCGGCCGAGACGTGACCTACGGAATCATGATTCTGTTCTTGCTGGTCGCCGGCGGAGCCGCGATCGCCGACAACTACTGAGGCCGGACACGGACACGGGCAGGGCCCTGGCGCGCGATCGCCGGGGCCCTGCCCGCGCGATCACCGGCCGCGGGCTCGACCGTAATTCGCTTGATCTTGTCGCGGGTGGACGGTGCACTATGGCGGGACATCACGAATCGTCGTGTCGGCATGCGAGGAAGGCAATGATGCAGATCCGTTCCACGACTGACGAGGACCGCGAGGTCTTCTGCGACACGGTTCACGCCGCGTTCGGCCTCTTCCCGGATGTCCCGGGCGGGGACGGCGGCGGGTTCTGGTGGTCGGTGCTCGAACGGGACCGCAGCCTGCTCGCCACGGCGGACGACGGAAAGCCCGTCGGCACCGTCGGCGCGTATGCCTTCGAGCTCACCCTGCCCGGCGGGATCGTCGTCCCGACCACCGGGGTGACGAATGCCGGCGTGCTGCCCACGCATCGACGCCAGGGTGTGCTCAGCGCCATGATGAGGCGCCAACTCGCCGACCTGAGGGCCCGAGGCGAGGTCCTCTCCGTGCTGCTGGCCTCCGAGGCCGCGATCTATGGCAGGTTCGGCTACGGACCGGCGACCTACACGGCTCGGTTGACGGTGCCGCGCGACCGGGCTGCCTTCGCCGTTCCCAGGGCGACTGCGACCGGGATGGACCCCGGGTCGGTCACCGGCGACGTCGGCTACGTGGGTACCGTCGAGGTGCTCAAGCGCGCCGACTGCGGCGAGATCCTGGAAGACGTCTACGACCGGTACCGGCGCGCCCAGCCCGGCGCGCTGTCTCGTCCGCACCGTTGGTGGGCCGTGGGCGCGGGGCAGCCCCCGATCAAGTCGGCGCCGCGCTACGTCGCCGTCCACCGGAATGTCGACGGCGTCCCGGACGGGTATGCCAGTTATGCGCTCGACGAGTCCGGAACCCTGACGGTCGACGAGATCATCGCCACCGATGACGCTGTCAGCACGGCCCTGGCCCGGTTCGCGCTCGGACACGACCTGGTCGCCAAGGTCGTGTTCAGGTTCTTCCCGTCCGAGCACCCGCTGCGCTGGCAGCTCGCGGACTTCCGCGCGGGCGAGGTGAGCGGCGACACCGACTGGCTGTGGGTGCGGCTGCTGGACGTCCCGGGCGCGCTGACCGCGCGCGGCTACTTCGCCGACGGCGAACTCGTTCTCGAAGTCGACGATCCGTTCCTCGGCGAGCGCGTCGGCTACCTGCTGACCGCCCGGGACGGCAAGGCCGAGTGCGTCCCCACGGATCGGGAGCCCGACCTGTCCCTGGATGTGCGCGACCTGGGCTCCGTCTACCTCGGCGGCACGGCCCCGAGCACGCTCGTGCGTGCCGGACACATACGGGCCCACCATCCCGGGGCGGCCGCCCTCGCCGACGCGCTCTTCCGTGCTGAGCGCGCACCGCACTGCCTGCACTGGTTCTGAGCACTCAGCCGCCGACTCAGGACTCGATCTCCGCCTGCAGCTTGCGCATCGAGGCGAGCCACTGGTCGGTGTTCGAGGCGCGGTACGCGTAGTAGCCGGCGGCCTCCGGGTGCGGGAGGATCAGGAAGCGGCCGTCTTCGAGGGCTGCCATGACCGTGTCGGCCACGTCCTCGGGCTCGATGGCGGACGGGGCGAGCAGCACCTCTCCGGCCTTGCCCGAAGCCTCCATCATCGCCGTGCGCACACCCTGCGGGCACAGCGCCTGGACCGTCAAGCCCTTGTCGCCGTAGGTGGCGCTCAGCCACTCGGCGAAGGCGAGCGCGCCGTGCTTGGTCACCGAGTAGGCGGGGGCGCCGAGCATCGTCAGCAGGCCGGCCGCGGACACCGTCGCCAGGAAGTGGCCGCGACCACGCTCGAGCCAGCCGGGCAGCAGCGCCCGCGCGGCCCGCACGTGGGCCAGCACGTTCACGTTCCAGGCCAGCTCCCAGCCCGCCTCGTCCTCCAGCGTCGGCGCGCCGCCGACGCCCGCGTTCGCGCAGAACAGGTCGATCGCGCCGAGATGGGCCGTGGCCGCCGCGATCAGCGCCTCGACCCCCTCGGTGGACGCGGCGTCGCCCGGGACCGCGAGCGCGCCCTCGCCGAGCTCCGCGGCGACGGACGCCGCCTTGGCCGGGTCGAGGTCGTTCACCACGACCCGCGCACCTTCCGCGGCGAACCTCCTGGCCAGAGCGGCACCGATGCCGGAACCGCCCCCGGTGACCACCACGCCCGCGCCGTCCAACTTCATTCCGGTCCTCCTTGACCTCGAGATCCCGCGCGGCCCGCCCGGTGATTGACAGGCCGGGGCCGCGGTTGCATTCTAGGCGAGATCCTAAGCGAGCGCTTAGTGCCCGCGGTCACAGTGCCGCGGCCACGGCCAGAGGAAACGGAGCGAACGTGCGCGACCTGCACGGAAAGACCGCGTTGATCACCGGGGCGAGCCGGGGCATCGGGCTGGCGATCGCCCGCCGACTGGTCGACGAGGGCGCCCGGGTGTGCGTCACCGCGCGCAAGACCGAGGCGCTGGTCGAGGCGGTGGACGCGCTCGGCGGCCCGGAGCACGCGATCGCGGTGGCGGGCAAGGCGGACGACCCCGAGCACCAGGCCGCCGCCGTCGCGCGCACGATCGAGGCCTTCGGCTCGCTCGACATCCTGGTCAACAACGCCGGGATCAACCCCGCGTACGGCCGGATGCTCGACCTCGACCCGGCCGCCTTCCGCAAGGTCTTCGAGGTCAACGTCATCTCCGCGCTCGCCTGGGTCCGCGCGGCGCACAAGGCCTGGCTCGGCGAGCACGGCGGCGCCGTGATCAACATCGCCTCGGTCGCCGGGCTCGGCTCCGCCGACATGATCGGCGCCTACGCCGCGAGCAAGGCCGCGCTGATCCAGCTCACCGCGCAGCTCGCCGACGAACTCAGTCCACTGATCCGGGTGAACGCGGTCGCCCCGGCGATCGTGAAGACCTCCTTCGCCTCGGCGCTCTACGAGGGGCGCGAGGAGAAGGTCGCCGCCGGCTACGCGCTCGGCCGGCTCGGCGTGCCGGAGGACATCGCGGGCGCGGTCGCCTTCCTCGCCTCGTCCGACGCGGGCTGGATGACCGGGCAGACGCTCGTGCTCGACGGCGGCGTGCTGCTCAAGTCAGGAGTCTGAGGCATGCGGGCGGAGGGCGGTACCGCCCGGCCCGACCGCCGCGGCACCTCGACTGCCTCAGGCGTCGAACTCGGCCGCGCCGCGCCCGTGCGGGGCGGCCATCCGCAGCGCGAGGTCGGCGTAGAGCTTGCCGAGCTCCTCCGGGGACTGCCGGGTGTTCGAGGGGTACCAGCGGGCCACGTCGGTGACCATCGACAGCAGCGCGAGCGTCGTGCCGTCCACGTCCGGCACGTCGAAGACCCCGGCCTCCACCCCCGCGTCGAGCACGCCGCGCACCAGGGCGGCGATCCGGCGTCGCAGCGAGCTGATCTCCTCGTAGTGCTCCGGGGACAGGGCCGACAGGTCGTACTCGACGACCCGGGCCGTGGTGTGGTGCCGCGCCTGCCAGGTCGTCTGCGCCTCGATCACCGCGTGCAGGCGCCGGGCGGGACCCGCGTCGCCGACCGACTGCACCGCGAGCACCGCGTTGCGCAGCGTTTCCTGGTGTCCCAGCAGGTTGATCCGATAGAAGAGGTCTTCCTTGGAGGCGAAATGCACGTACACGCCCGCGGGGCTCAGCCCGGCGCGGTCCGCGATGTCGCGGGTCGAGGTGCCGTGGTAGCCGCGCGCGGCGAAGGCGTCCACGGCCGCTATCAGCAGCCGCCGCGCGCTGGCCGGCCCGGCTGCTTCCGCCCAGGCCTCGGTCAGGCCGCGGAACTCCTCCTCGTCGAGCCCGTCGGCAGTGGCCTTGGACATGGTGGTGTGCTCCTTCCTCGGGGCGGCCGCACCGCCGCACACCAGTGTAAGCAAGCGCTTAGCTCGCCGCGCGGGATCCCCCGGAAGGACGCGCCGTGACCGAAAAGCCCAGCCCCGCGCCCGCACCGCCGCAGGCCGCCGACCAGCCGCTGCCCGGCCTCGACCTCGCCGCGCTCGCCGCCCACCTGGGCCACGGCCCGCTTTCCGGCGAGCTGGTCTCAGGCGGTCGCTCCAACCTCACGTACCTCGTGTGTGACGAACGTCGCTCCTGGATCGTACGCCGTCCGCCGTTGGGCCACGTGCTGGCCACCGCGCACGACATGACCCGCGAGTACCGCGTGATGACCGCGCTCGCGCCGACCGACGTGCCGGTGCCCGAGACGTACGTGCTCTGCGAAGACCCCGAGGTGCTCGGCGCGCCCTTCTACGTGATGCAGAACGTCGTCGGCCACGTCTACCGCACCGCCGCCTCGGCCGCCGAACTCGGCCTGACCCGGCTGACCGCCATGGCCGGCGAGCTCGCCGAGGTGCTGGCCCGGCTGCACTCGGTGGATCCGGAGAGCGTCGGCCTCGGCGACTTCGGCCGCCCGATCGGATACCTCGACCGGCAGCTCGTGCGCTGGAGCAAGCAGCTCGCGGCCTCCCGCAGCCGCGAGCTGCCCGGCATCGACGAGCTGCGCGACCGGCTGGCCGCGAGCCTGCCGGACTCCCCGCGCGCCGCGATCGTGCACGGCGACTACCGGCTCGACAACGTCATCTTCGGCGAGGACGACCGGATCGCGGCCGTCGTCGACTGGGAGATGGCCACGCTCGGCGACCCGCTCACCGACATCGGCGCGCTGCTGCTCTACTGGGAGCTGCTGGTCTCCGGGAAGGGCATGTTCGGCGCGGTCCCACCGGGCGCCGCGTTCCCCGGGGCCGGAGCCTTCATCGAGCGCTACGCCGCGGCCGGCGGCGCCGAGCTCGACCACCTGAACTGGTACCTGGCCTTCGCCACCTTCAAGCTCGCGGTCATCTCCGAGGGCATCCACTTCCGCTACCGGGCCGGCCAGACCGTCGGCGCCGGGTTCGAGCGCATCGGCGAGGCCGTCCCGGTACTCGTCGGGCGCGGCCACGCGATCCTTACCGAAGGAGTCTGATACCCGTGGACTTCGGCTTCGACCCGAACACCGAGAAGCTGCGCACCGCGCTGCTCGACTTCATGGACTCGCATGTCTATCCGGCCGAGCGCCGGATAACCGACGAGCACGCCGCCGACTTCTCCACCTCGCCGCTGATGGAGGAGCTCAAGTCGGCCGCCCGGGGACGCGGCCTGTGGAACTTCTTCTGCGAGCTGCCGAACCTGACCTACGCGCCGTTGGCCGAGATCACCGGCTGGAGCCCGAAGCTCGCGCCCGAGGCGGTGAACTGCAGCGCGCCGGACACCGGCAACATGGAGGTGCTCGCCCAGTTCGGCACGCCCGAGCAGAAGGAGCAGTGGCTCCGGCCCCTGCTGGGCGGCGAGATCCGCTCCGCGTTCTGCATGACAGAGCCCGACGTCGCCTCCTCCGACGCGACGAACATCGAGACCAGGATCCGCCGGGACGGCGGCGACTACGTCATCGACGGCCGCAAGTGGTACGCCTCGGGTGCGATGAACCCGAACGCGCGAATCTTCATCGTCATGGGCAAGACCGACCTGACCGCCGCCCGGCACCGTCAGCAGTCGATGATCCTGGTGCCGCGCGATACGCCCGGGGTCGAGGTCGTCCGGCCGATGCAGGTCTTCGGCTACCGCGACGAGTGGCACGGCGGGCACGCCGAGGTCCGCTTCAACGGTGTGCGCGTTCCGGCCGCGAACCTGATCGCGGGCGAGGGCGAGGGCTTCGCGATCTCGCAGGCCAGGCTCGGCCCCGGCCGCATCCACCACTGCATGCGGCTGATCGGGATGGCCGAACGGGGCCTCGCGCTCATGTGCGAGCGCGTCGAGTCGCGCGTCGCGTTCGGCAGGCCGCTGGCCGAGCAGGGCGTGATCCGCGAGTGGATCGCCGAGTCCCGGGTACGCATCGAGCAGGCCAGGCTGCTGGTGCTCAAGACCGCGTGGCTGATGGACACGGTCGGCAACAAGGGCGCGCACACCGAGATCCAGTCCATCAAGATCGCGGTCCCCTCGATGGCCGAATGGGTGCTGGACAAGGCGATCCAGGCGCACGGAGGAGGCGGCGTCGGCCAGGACTTCGAGCTCGCCGAGCTGTGGGCCGGAGCCAGAACCCTGCGACTGGCCGACGGACCCGACGAGGTGCACCGCCGCTCCCTCGCCAAGGCCGAGCTGAGCAGGCAGGCGGCAGCGCGCGCGGGGAACTGATCCGCAGCAACGCCCGGCAACCGTCAAGACCCGAGACAAGGGAGTCGCCATGGTCTTCAACCTCGCCACCACGCTCGTCGAATCAGCCCTCGACAAGCCGGACAAGTTCGCCTGCCGGACTCTCGATCGGGACATCAGCTACGCCGAGCTGGACGACCTGTCCGGCCGGTTCGCCGCCGCGCTGCTGGCCGAGGGCCTCGAGCGCGGCGACCGGGTAGCCCTGCAGCTGCCCAACGTGCCCGAATTCCTCGTCGCGTACTACGGGATCCTCAAGGCCGGCTGCGTCATGGTCCCGATGAATCCGCTGCTGACCGAGCCGGAGACCGCGTATCTGATCGGGCACTCGGGTGCGCGCAAGCATATCGACGACGCGGGCGAGGTCGTCGCGATGTGCGAGGCCGCGAAGTTCGTCGCGGACACCGCCGCCACCGAGCCGCAGGACGCGGCGGTCATCGTCTATACCAGCGGCACGACCGGCCGTCCCAAGGGCGCCGAGCTCAGCCACTTCCAGCTGTACATGAGCTGCACGGTCGCCTCCGAGACCTTCGGCGCCGTGCCCGAGGACGTGACGCTGGCCGCGCTGCCGCTGTTCCACATATACGGGCTCTCCTGCGCCCTCAACAGCAGCGTGCGCTACGGCGCGACGATCAGCCTCGTGCGGCGCTTCGAGTTCCCGGCCGTGCTCGACGCGATGGAGAAGCACCGGGTCTCGGTGAGCCTCGGCGTGCCGACGATGTACCACGCGCTGCTCATGGCGGACCTCGGCGACCGCGATCTGAGTGCCTACCGCGTCGCGTCCTGCGGCGGCGCGCCGATGCCCAAGGCGCTGATCGAGGGGTTCGAGCAGAAGTTCGGTGTGGCGGTGCTCGAAGGCTTCGGCATGTCCGAGACCGGCGCCGCGGGCTTCGTCAACCGCCCGGACGCCCGCCGCGTCGGCTCGATCGGCATGCCGCTGTGGGGAGTGCAGGCGCGGATAGACGGGGCCGAGGGCCGAACCGGCTCGGAGTACGTCGGCGAGCTGCTGATCAAGGGCCACGTCGTGATGACCGGCTACCACGACGATCCGGGCGCGACCGGCCAGACCATCGTGGACGGCTGGCTGCACACCGGCGACCTCGGCTACGTGGACGACGAAGGGTTCTACTACATCGTCGACCGCATCAAGGACATGATCATCCGCGGCGGCTTCAACGTCTACCCGCGCGAGGTCGAAGAGGTCCTGTACCGGCACCCGGCGATCCGCGAGGCCGCGGTCCTCGGCCGCCCGGACGAGCGGCTCGGCGAGGAGATCGTCGCGGTGATCGTGCTCGAGCCGGACGCGGGCGAGGTCTCGGCCGAGCAGATCACCGAGTTCTGCGGCGAGTCCCTGGCCCGCTACAAGGTCCCGCGCGAGATCCGCTTCGTCGACCAGCTCCCGCGCAACGCCTCCGGCAAGGTCCTCAAGCGCGAGCTGCGGCAGGCCGCGTAGCGAAAAAGCTCTCGACGCTTGACGTATGCCGATATGGGCATACGATGGTGCCATGGCGAGAGCGGCGACCACCACGGACGCGTTCAACGCCGTCGCCGAACCCCGGCGACGGGAGATCCTGGATGCGCTCGCGCGCGGCGAAAGCACGGTCAACGCCCTGGTCGAGCAGCTCGGCGTGGCCCAGCCCGTCGTGTCCAAACACCTGCGCGTGCTGCGCGAGGTGGGCCTCGTGCAGGTGCGCGACGAGGGCCGGCAGCGGATATACCGGCTGGACGCCGCCCCGCTGCGCGCGGTCTTCGACTGGCTCAAGGACTACGAACAGCTGTGGACCGAGCGCTTCGAACTGCTCGACGCCGTACTGGCGGAACTCAAGCAGCCTGAGACGGAGTGAGACACGATGACGACGAACGACAGGCGCACGACGGTGAGCACGCCGACGGACACCCAGATCCTGATCACCCGCGAGTTCGACGCGCCCCGGCACCTGGTGTACCGCGCGTACACCGAGCCGGAGCTGTTCAAGCGCTGGTGGCACGCGAACCGCGCGGAGGTCACCGCGATTGAGATGGACGTGCGGGTCGGCGGCAGGTGGCGCTACGCGGCGCGGGCGCTGAGCAACGGCTACGAGTTCGAGTTCTACGGCGAGTACCGCGAGGTCGTGCCGAACGAGCGGCTGGTCTCCACGGAGACTTTCTCCGGTACGCCGCAGGCCTCGGCGATGGACACGGTCACCTTCGCCGAGAAGGACGGCCGGACGTACTTCGAGATGCTCATCGAGCACCAGAGCAAGGAGAACCGGGACGCCCAGCTCGCCTCGGGCATGGAGGACGGCCTGCAGGACGCGCTGACCCTGCTCGAGGGCGTCGCCCGAGAACTCGCCTGAGCCAGGGAGGAAGTAGGAGTAGGGGCTATCCGCCGAGGACGAGCAGGGCGAGGGCCAGCGCGCAGCCGAAGACAAGCGAGGGCAGCAGCCTTCGGCGCACGCGGGTCGACCGCCTCGCCCGCCGCATCCGACGTTCGTTGCTCAGGTCGCTGAGGTAGCTCATGCATCGATCATGACAAGCGATCGTTAAGGCCAGAATAAAGGCGCGTTCGGTCCAGGTAAGACGGGCGATCTTCCCGCTGGTCCTCGGCGGTCCTCGCCGGTTCTCGGTAGTACTCAGCGGTCAGCTGGACGGCGCCAGTGCATGCACGATCTCCTCGGCGCGCTCGACCGCCGCCACTCCGTCCGCGTCCGGGTTGCCGATCCGGCGATCCCAGTTGAGGTCGTAGAACAGGTCGGTCACGCCCTGCTCGGCCAGCCACGCCGCGTCCTCGCGGATCTGCTCGGCCGAACCGGACAGGCGCAGCCGCTTGCCCTCGGCATCGGGCGTGCCGACCCCGCTCGGGTCGTAGCGCACCACGCCGCGGCTGACGATCCGCAGCTTGTCCGGGTCGCGGCCGGCCCGCTCGGCGGCGTTGCGCACGACCGCGATGTCCGCGGCGATGGTCGCCAGCAGCGTGCCACTGCGGCTCATCCAGCCGTCGGCCAGCCGTCCGGCACGTTCGAGCGCGGCCGGAACCGCGCCGCCGAGCAGGATCGGCGGGCCGCCGGGCTGCACCGGCTTGGGTTCCATCCGGCTCGCGGGGATCGTGTAGAACTCGCCCTCGTACCGCACCGGCTCGTCGCCCTCGGCCCACAGCGCACGCAGCGCCGCGACGTACTCCTCGGTGCGCGCGCCGCGCCGCGCGGTCGTGGCGCCGCTGGCCGCGAACTCGAGCGGCGACCAGCCGATGCCGAGCCCGAGGTCGAAGCGCCCGTCCGAGAGCACGTCGAGCGTCGAGCCCTGCTTGGCCAGGTACGCGGGGGAGACGAAGGGCAGGTTGACCACCGCCACGCCCAGCCGCACGCGCTCGGTGTGCGCCGCGACGTACGCGAGCGAGAGCAGCGGGTCGAGCACGCTGTGGTACACGACGTCCCCGCCATGATCCGCCGGAGCCAGCAGCCGCTGGAACGTCCACAGCGAAGCGTATCCGAGCTCTTCCGCGAGTGCGCCGAACCGGGCCAGCTGCTTCGGCCCGGCCCACGCCCCCGATACCGGTGCGCCGATTCCGATCTCCATGCCGCCGATCCTAGGCGATAGCCGATAGCCGATGGCCAACCGCGGGCCGCGCCCAGTGCTCCGCCCGTCGCAGGTGCTCTACGAGCCGAGGCCGCCAGCAGTTGCGTCGCGCCGCCCCGCCCCCGCGGTTTTCTCTCCGCTCCCGGCCTACCTCCGGTACCGCTGCTCGTAGAGGTGCTCGGCCTGGGCTATCGCGTGCCGCTTGGCCCGCTCTCGGTCGATCCTGCCGAGGTCCCGCCCGTCGAAGAGCTTGACCGCCTCGGCCGCCGCGAATCCGGCGATCAGCTCCTTGCCGAGCTTGTGGTGCCCGACGATGCCCTCGCGCTGCCGGTGGTGCTCGTACATCCGCATCGCTTCGAACCCGGCCGCCCCGCCGATCAGTTCTTGCGTCCACTCGTGGTGGTGCCGATGTCCGCCGTAGATGGCGTGGTGCGCGACCTCCGCCGCGGCCACATCGAAAAACAACCCCATGGTGAGCAGGCCCTTCCCCTTCGCGGATTCCACTTTCGGGACCCGACCTTCCGACCATAGCTCCGGCCTCCGACAAAAGGCGTGCCCGCGCCGCGTCCCGAAAACCGAGTAGCCACTGAACCGTCCAGACGGTACAGTAGGACCATGGTCCGCGATCGCCTGCTCGACTCCGCCGAGGCCGTGCTCGCCGAGCACGGCTCCCAGGGGCTGACCCTGGCCGCGGTCGCGGCGCGGGCGGGAGTGAGCAAGGGCGGGCTGCTCTACCACTTCGCCGGCAAGGACGCGCTGATCACCGCGTTGATAGAGCGGCTGATCGCGAGCTTCGACGAACTGGTCGCCTCCTACCGCCTCGAACGCCCCGGTTGGTACACCCGCGCGTACGTCGAGGCCACCTTCGCGTTTCTCACCGCGCGGGACGCGGACGTCGCCCGCCGCCGCTGGTCCGTGCTGTGCGCCGCCGCGACCGACCCGCTGCTGCGCGAGCCCTTCGCCCGCGCGCAGCAGCGCTGGATGAGCGAGGGCCTGGCCGAGGAGCCCGATCCGGACCTCGCCCAGCTGGCCAGGCTCGCCGCCGACGGTCTGTGGGAGGCGGCCGAGCTCGACCCCTCGCTGCTCCGGCCCGAGCGCCTCAAGGCCCTGCGCGAGCGGCTGCTCGCGCTCGTCCCCCTGACGTCTTGACGCACTGACGCGTCCGCGGTTTCCGGCCGCGCCGACGGGTCCGCCTTTTCCGTCCGCGCCCCGTCTGCGCGCGCATCCCGCAACTTCCGACCGACCCCAGCTCACAAGCGTTGCACCACCTCGGCACCGCCGCGTGCCGAACCTAGGAGCCCTGGTACCCGTGTCCCCCGAACGCCGACTCTTCCGAGCCCGCCTCGGTGCCCTGTCCACCTTCTTCCTCGCGGGCGCGCTGTGCGCCGTGTGGACCGTGCGCATGCCCGCGCTCAAGCAGAAACTCGACCTCACCGACGCGCAGCTCGGCCTCGAAGTCCTCGGCTGGGGCGTCGGCGCGCTGATCACGATGCTGATCGCGGGCCGTGTCATCGGCCGCTACGGCAGCCGCCGGGTGCTGCGCCTCGCGCTGCCGGGAACGGCGGCCTGCCTGGCGCTGGTCGGCCTGGCGCCGAGCTTCGCGCTGCTGATCGTCACCGGCCTCGCGTTCGGGCTCTGCTTCGGCCTCGTGGACGTCTCGATGAACACGCAGGCCTCGACGGTCGAGCGCAGGTACGGCCGTCCGCTGATGGGCGGGATGCACGCGGGCTGGTCGCTCGGCGCCGTCACCGGCGGACTGCTCGGCGCGGGCACCGCGTGGATCGGGCTGGGCTTCACCGGCGCGCTGTGCCTGGTCGCGGCGCTCAGCCTGCCCGCGATCCTGTGCGCCGGACCGCTGTACCTGAGCGAGGGCGCTCTTCCGCAGCCGGATACGTCGTCCCACGCCGCATCGGCGAAGGCTCCCCGCCCCCGCCTGCCGCTGCTCGTCTACCTCTTCGGCGCGATCGTCTTCTGCAGCTACCTCGCCGAGGGCGCCGTCGCCGACTGGAGCGGCGTCTACCTGCGCGACACGCTCGGCTCGGCGGAGGTTCTCGCGGCCTTCGGATACCCGATGTTCGAGGCCTCGATGTTCCTCGGCCGGATGTACTCCGACCGGCTCACCCTCCGGTTCGGCGCGCGCACGCTGATTACGGCGGCAGGCTTGGCGGCAGCCGCCGCGTTCCTCCTCGTCGTCTGCGCACCGAGCCCGATGTTCGCGCTGGTCGGATTCGCGCTGGTCGGCCTCGGCGTGTGCGCCGTGACCCCGCTGGCGATGTCGCTGACCGGTGCCGCCGGCGGCGCGCAGACCGAGCGGGCCATCGCCACCGCGAGCACGCTCGGCTACAGCGGTCTGCTCCTCGGCCCGGTCTCGATCGGCTTCGTGAGCGCGGCTTCGTCCATGCGCATCGGGTACGCGGTTGTCATCGGAGTCTGCGTCGCCATCGCGGTCGGTGCTACTTTCGTTCCCCGGGGTCGGCACATCGAGGACAGGGGTAGGAATGGCGACGCGGTTGACCGGAGTGGTGATCCGGGCGTCAGATGTGAAGTCGCTGCGTGAGTTCTGGACCGAGGTCCTCGGTGCGGACGTGGTCGACGGCGCCGAGGGCCTGGCCGTGCGCTTCGTCGAGGCGCACGGCCGCAAGACCGTGCGGAAAAACCGCGTCCACCTGGATCTCAAGGGCGGCCCCGAGCAGCTCGAGCGCTTGCTCGAGCTCGGCGCCGTGCGCACCGACATCGGTCAGGGCCAGGTGCCGTGGGAGGTGCTGGCCGACCCCGAGGGCAACGAGTTCTGCCTGCAGCCGCCGACCCCCGTGGACGAGTTCGAGGCTTCGTTCAGCGGTTCCTCGCACGGCGCGCTCAACGGCACGTCGGTCAACGGATCGATAAACGGCCACCACCTGAGCGGCGGGGACGCGGGCCGCGCTCCGGGCATCGGCGTGCGCTGGACGGCCGTGTGCCAGGACGCCGCCGACCCGCAGGCGCAGAGCAAGTTCTGGACCGCCGCGCTGGGCTTCGGCTGGCAGGTGCACGCCGAGGGCGACTGGGGCTTGGCGCTGCGCCGCGCGGACGACGCGCGTTGCCCGATGCTCGTGATGGGGCCTCCGGTCGCCGAGAAGCAGGGCCCGAGCCGCGTCTACCTGCGCGTCACCCCGAATCCGGGTTCTCACGTGGCGGTGGAGACCAGCAGATTGGTCGTCGAGGGAGCGAGGCGGCAGGGTGACCTGCTCATCGACCCGGAGGGCAACGAGTTCCACATCGCCTCCGAAGGCACGTGACGCACGCGACGCACTGTCGAGAACCTTGTCAACCGTACGGATGAATTTCCGAGGCTGATAAGAACATTAAGAGCTCGTACAGGACGTGTTCGGAATGCAAAACGAATCGGTTGCGCGGTGGGTTCATGAAAGCTTCACATGGAAGCATGGGGATCCATGGCCACCGTCGTCGCGTTCCATGCGCATCCGGATGACGAAGCCCTGCTGACCGGGGGCACGCTCGCGCGCCTCGCCGCCGAGGGCCACCGCGTCGTGCTCGTCGTGGCCTGCGACGGCGAGGTGGGGCGGGCCCGACCGGACGGGCGCACCGATCGGCTCGACGAGCTGCGCGCGAGCGGCTGCGTCCTCGGCGTCTCGCGCGTGCTGCACCTCGGCTACGCCGACAGCGGCCACGGCGCCGAGCTCTACCCCGACCCGCCCGACCGCGCGCGCTTCGTCCGCGCCTCGGTCGACGAGGCGGCCGAGCGGCTGGCCGAGGTGCTGCGCGAGGAGCGGGCCGAGGTCCTGATCGGCTACGACCCCAACGGCGGCAATCGCCATCGCGACCACATCCGCGTGCACGAGGTCGCGGAACGCGCGGCGAAGCTGGCAGACACGCCGCGGGTCCTGCAGGCGACGCTGCCGCGCGAGCCGGTCATCCGCGCTTACCGCCTGATCAGCATGCTGAGACTGGTTCGGCGGTACGAGGCCGCCGAGATCCGCCGGTCGTTCACCCCGCGTGCCGAGATCACGCACCGGATCGCCGTGCGCCGGTTCGCCGACAAGAAGCGTGCCGCGTTGGCCTGCCATGTCTCGCAGACCGCCGGCACCGGGCGTTCGGCGCGGCTGTTCGGGCTGATGGTGCGGCTGCCGGTGCCCGTCTTCGGGCTGTTCTTCGGCCGCGAGTACTTCGTCGAGGTCGGCACGCCGCGCCCCTGGCTGGACTGACGGATCGGACTCCGCGGACTGCTCAGATCCCGAAGAACCCGATGAGGATCGCGGTCCACCAGGCGAGCTGGGAGAGCAGCGCCGCGGCGACGGCGCGTGCCGCGAAGGACCGGGGCAGGTCGGCGAGGCGCGTGGCGCGGGGGAGCCCGGCGAGCGCGTGCATCACGCTCTTCGCGTTGATCCCGTTGAGGCCCGCGACGAATCCGGCGCCGAGCTTGACCCACATCAGCGGCTCGCCGAAGTCGGGGCGCAGCAGCAGGCCGGAGAGGACCAGGCCGAAGTAGCCGAGCCAGATCAGCGGGTCCACGACGGCCGCGGCCCGGATCGCGTCGGCGAGCGTGAAGTCGTGCCGCCGCAGCAGCCCGTTGAGGGCGCACACGTCCACGGCCAGCACGGCGCCGAATCCGACGGTCAGTGAGATGAGGTGCAGGGCCACGACGGGGTGGTGCAGGCCGTGGCTGATGGTGATCCGCGTCGACGCGAGCAGGACGAGGGTCCAGAGCAGGGTGAGGCCTGCCGCCGCGGCGGCGAGGCGCAACCGGGCGTTGGGGGAGCAGGGGCGCAGTACGAACGGGGCGGCGGGAGCGGCCGAGGCGGGTATGTCCGCGAGGGTGGCGGGAGAATGATCGTTCACAGAATGAAGATTAGGTTAGGCTTACCTAAGTAGCAAGGGGCGGTCCGGGCGACGCAGACCACTGATGGACCCGGGACGGGAGCTCGGCCCGGACCAGCGCCTCGCATTCGCCGAGATCGTTCGGCCGCACCTCGAACTCGACCCGGTCCGCAGCACCACCATCCTCAGCCTTGTCGGGCGGCTTCCTGCGGACGTGCGCGAACCACGCGCCGAGGACTGCTACGGATGGTGGACGGACGACACCGGCCACGTCAGGGCCGCCTTCGCCGCGCAGTTCCCGCAGGGGCTCACCCTTTCGGCCGACGTCCCCGCGTCAGCCGCCGCCGAATTGCCGCAGGCCTGGCAGGACTCCGGCCGGGCCCGGCCCTCCGGTGTCTTCGGGCGGGTCGAGATCGCCGAGCGCATCGCCGCCGACTGGGCCGCGCTGACCGGTGGTATTTACCAGGTACGGCCGAAGCACGCCATGCGGCTGTTCTCCTTCGACGAGCCGACGCCGCCGAATCCCGCGCCGCGCGGCACGGCCCGCCCGGCCACGCTGGACGAGGTGAAGCTCGCCACGTACTGGTACATGGCGTTCCTCGAGGACTGCGGCATCGTGCAGGACGGTAGCGACCGCGAGCCCTTCGTCCGAGTCGGGATCGAAGGAGGGCGATACCTGATGTGGACCGTGGACGGAGTGCCGGTCGCGCAGGCCGTGCACGCGCCGGTGATCGCCGGCACCGCGCGCGTCTTCGGCGTCTATACCCGGCCCGAGCAGCGCCGCAACGGCTACGCGGCCGGAATCACCTGGGCCATCACGCAGGAGGCCATGGCGAAGGGGGCCGAACGCGTCGTGCTGCACACGGATCTGTCGAACCCGACCAGCAATACCGTCTACCAGCGGCTCGGCTACCGGCCGGTGTGCGACGTGACCGAGTTCAAGCTCGCGGGCTGAGCGATCTCGCCGTCAGGGCATGGCGGTCATGAAGTACCTCGGTTATGGTCACGATAGATCAGGGCTTTGTTTTCTGATCAACCATTTCCGGACCGCTTCTGAAGGAAGCCACCATGTCCAATTCCGGTCGCCGACGGCGTCGACTGGGGATCTCGTTCCTGCTCACGCCCACTCTCATGGCCGCCGCGCTCTTCGCCCCGGCCGCTGTGCGCACCGAGCCGGCCCACGCGTCGAGCCTCGACAAAGATGTCACGGCCAACTTATTCGAGTACGACTTCGACTCCATCGCCACCGACTGCACCGATGTCCTCGGGCCGGACGGATTCGCGGCCGTGCAGGTCGCCCCGCCGGAGGATTCGTATGACCAGGCGGACCACTATTGGTGGGACGTGTACCAGCCCGTCGATTACTCCATCGGTGGGAGGCTCGGGACCGAGGACGAGTTCGAGAACATGATCAGCGCGTGCCACGCGGCTGGGGTCAAGGTCTACGTGGACGCCGTGCTCAACCACATGGCCGCCGGTGACGGGGGAGAGGACACCAGTTACGACGGCCGGAGCTTCGACTCCAGCACCCTGACGTACCCGGCGTACACCTCGGCCGACTTCCACAGCTACCCGGCGAACTGCCCCGAGTCCAGCGACGATATCGTCAACTGGCTGAGCTACACCGAGGTCACGCAGTGCCGCCTGGACGGCCTGCCCGACCTCGCGACCGACACCACGACTGTGCGCGACACGGAAGCCGGATACCTCAACAGCATGATCGAGATGGGTGTGGACGGCTTCCGCCTCGACTCCGCGACCGAGATCGGCGAGACGGACTTCGCCGCCATCGAATCCATGCTCGACGACGACACGACCACCGGCGAACCGGTCACGATCACGCAGGAGGTCTACCCCGGCTCCAGCGGCCAGGACGCGCGGCTGGACCCGACCTCGTTCGAGGGCGAAGGCTCAGTCACAGCCATCGACTACACGTACGCGATCACCGACGACTTCGAAGACGGGGATCTCGCGGCCGTGAATGGATTCCAGCCTGAACTGCCGAGCGCCTACGCGTCCACGTTCGTCACCAACCAGGACACCGAGCGCGCGAGCAGTCCGAGCCTGTCCTACGCCGACGGCGCCGAGTACGACCTGGCCGACGAGTTCCTGCTCGCCTACGGCTACGGTTCGCCGCAGATCTTCTCCAGCTTCGAGTACGGCAGCTACAACCAGGCCCCGCCGGACGCCTCGAACGGCGACGTCACCGACACCGTCTGCGGGACCGGCGCGTGGGAGTGCACCGAGCAGAACGTTGCGATCGACGCCATGGTGGCCTGGCACAACCTCGCGTTGACCGACGACGCGGCCGTGGCGAACTGGACGACCGACGGCAATGACCTGATCGCCTTCTCGCGCGGCAACGTCGCCTGGATCGCGATCAACAACGGCGGCGGCGCCGAGACCGACACCTTCTCGACCGGCCTGCCCGACGGCTCGTACTGCGACATCGTCGCCGACACCTACAGCGACGGGACGTGCAGCGGCGCCGGGATTGTCGTGGCCGACGGGCAGGCGACGGTGACCGTGCCGGCGGACGGTTCGGTCGCGATCGACGCGGATTCGGTGATCGGCAACGCGACCGCCGTCATCGACGTGACCGTGCCGAGCACGACGCCGAGCGGCGACAGGGTCTACCTCGCGGGCGACTTCTCCGCCCTCGGCACCGGGATCCCGTCGAGCACCGACTGGGAACCGGGGCTGCACCCGTTGTCGCGCATCGGCACGGACGAGTGGCAGGCCGTGGTGCACGCCGTGTCCGGCACGACGCTGGAGTACAAGTTCGACCTCAACGGCACGTGGACCAACGTCGAAGAATCAGAAGACTGCGCCGATCGGGCGAACCGTACTTTCTTCTTCAACGGAGCGAACAGCGACTACACCGCGGCCGACGAGGTCTACGACTGGGCCGGGCTCGACGGCTGCTGACCGTTGACCGTGCCCCGGTCGCCCTCGCCCCGCACCTGGGACGCGAGCCGGCCGCAGGTCATCATGGGCGGGCCGACGATCAGCGGGTCGGCCCGTCCTACCAGCACCTCGTTCTTGCCCTCATAAGGGACCTGCGAGAGTACGAAGCGCATCGCCTCGATTCTGGCCAGCCGCTTGCCATTGCCGTTCACGACGGTCCACGGGGCCCAGTCCGTGTGGGTGGCCGCGAACATCGCCTCCTTGGCCTTCGTGTAGCCGTCCCAGCGGTCGAGCGAGGCCAGATCGTGCTGGCTGAGCTTCCACCGCCGCACCGGGTCCACGTCGCGGATCACGAACCTGGTCAACTGTTCGGCGCGGGAGACCGAGAACCAGAACTTCACCAGGATCACGCCGTCGTCCACGATCATGTGCTCGAACATCGGGGTCTGCTTCAGGAAGAGCTGGTACTCCTCATCCGTGCAGTAGCCCATCACCGGCTCGACCGTCGCCCGGTTGTACCAGGACCGGTCGAACAGCACGATCTCCCCGGCCGACGGCAGGTGCGCCACGTAGCGCTGGAAGTACCAGGCCGTGCGCTCCTGACGGTTCGGATTGTTCAGCGCCACCACGCGCACGCCGCGCGGATTCAGGTGCTGGATGAACCGTTTGATGGTCGAGCCCTTGCCCGCCGCGTCCCGGCCCTCGAAGACCACGACGATGCGCGCGCCGGTCGTCTTGGCCCAGGTCTGCAGCTTGAGCAGCTCGATCTGCAGGGCGCGCTTGGTCGGGTCGTACTCGGCCCTTCGCAGCAGGCTGTCGTACGGGTAGTCCTGCCGCCAGGTGTCCACCTCGCGGCCGTCCGGGCGGATCAGGATCGGGTCGTAGCCGTCGGGATACTCCACCCTGAGATCCGCATGCGTCCGATATTCGCGCACCCAGTCACTCAGATGGCCGTCGATCGACTCCAGGTCGACCAGAGGGTAGAGCACCGTGTGCGGATCCACCCGCGACCGCTCAGCATCCATTCCGCCGTATTCCCCTTCCGTCGCAGGTCCCGCCTTGATCACGGGCGGCCACTGAAGGGCCGTACGCATCGACTCGAATATCAAACCATATAACACGCAATCGTCCCATGTGGGACAGGTCTGTTAGGCTGACAGGTGCTCTTCGCACCCCACGCCGCCGTCGACCGCCAAGGATCCAGGCCACACCCATGCCTCATGAGCTGCTCACCGGTGCCGCGCGCTACGGTTCCGCGGTTTCCGCGCCGCCCGCCCGGACGCTGCTGTCCATCCTCGAGGAGACGGTCGCGCGCCACCCGGAAGCCCCCGCCCTGGACGACGGCGTCCGCCGGATCGACTACCTGACCCTCTACGCAGAGATCACCGATTTGGCCGAGCGATTCGGCCAAGCGGGTGTGGGACGCGGCGACCGCGTCGGTGTGCGCATCCCCTCCGGAAGTGTGGACCTCTATATAGCGATCCTGGGGGTGCTCGCCGCCGGAGCCGCCTATGTCCCGGTGGACGTGGACGACCCGGAGGAGCGGGCCAGGCTCGTCTTCGGCGAGGCCAAGGTGCGCGCCGTGATCGGCGAGGGACTGCGGATCGACCTGCGCAACGCCGGCGGCGCGCCCGCCGCCTCGCCCGAGCCGACCGACGACGCGTGGATCATCTTCACCTCGGGCTCGACCGGCACCCCCAAGGGCGTGGCCGTCTCGCACCGCAGCGCCGCCGCGTTCGTGGACGCCGAGTCGCGGGTCTTCCTGCGCAACGCGCCGCTCGGCCCCGGCGACCGGGTGCTCGCCGGTCTTTCCGTCGCCTTCGACGCCTCCTGCGAGGAGATGTGGCTGGCCTGGGCGCACGGCGCCTGCCTGGTCCCCGCCCCGCGCTCGCTGGTGCGCAGCGGCGTGGACCTCGGTCCCTGGCTGGTCGAGCACCGGGTCACCGCGGTCTCCACGGTCCCGACCCTCGCCTCGCTCTGGCCGGCCGAGGCCCTGGATAATGTCAGACTGCTGATCTTCGGCGGCGAGGCCTGCCCGCCGGAACTGGCCGAGCGGCTCGCCGTGGACGGCCGCGAGGTCTGGAACACCTACGGGCCCACCGAGGCCACGGTCGTGGCCACCGCCGCGCCGCTGACCGGTGAAGGGCCGGTGCGCATCGGCCTGCCGCTGGACGGCTGGGAGCTCGCCGTCATCGACGCGCAGGGCGAGCCGGTCGGAGCGGGCGAATCCGGCGAACTGGTGATCGCCGGTGTCGGCATGGCCCGCTACCTCGACCCGGAGAAGGACGCGGCCAAGTACGCGCCGCTGCCCTCGGTCGGCTGGGACCGTGCCTACCGCAGCGGCGACCTCGTCCGCGCCGACCCCGAGGGCCTGGTCTTCCTAGGCCGCGCCGACGAGCAGATCAAGCTCGGCGGACGAAGGATCGAACTCGGCGAGATCGACGCCGCGCTCCAGGCCCTGCCCGGCGTCGCAGCCGCAGCCGCCGCGGTCAAGGGCCCGGTCGGCGCGCAGGTGCTGATCGGGTACATCGTGCCGAGCGAGCCGGTGCCGGATGAGATCGCGGTGCCGGTGAAGACCGCGGAACCGGTGGCGGACGTGGCGCCGGTGGAGATCGCAGAGCCGGTCGGGTCGGCTGAGTCCGTGGCGGTTATTAGGCCGATCGGGTCGGCTCAGTCGTCTGCGGCGGGGATTGAGCCGGTCGAGTTAGTTGAACCGGTCTCGGGCGTCGCGTCGGACGAACTTGCTGAGCTGGTGCCGGGCGTTGAGGCGATCGAGTCGGCTGAGCCGGTCTCGGAGATCGCAACGGTAGAGCTCGTCGGGTCGGTTCCGGATGTGCCGGATGCGGATGAGCTTCGCGGCCCGATCCCCTTCGACCCGGTCGAGGCCCGCGCGCTGCTCAGCGCGAAGCTTCCGGCCGCGCTCGTGCCTCGGATCGCCGTCGTCGAGTCCCTGCCGACCCGCACCTCGGGCAAGGTCGACCGCAACGCGCTTCCCTGGCCGCTGCCCGACACCGGCTCCGCCGCGGAGATCGAAGAGACAACCGAACTGACGCCGCAGCAGGAGACGTTGGCCGCGCACTGGGCCGCCGTCCTCGGGGAGCGCCCGGCTTCGCTCGAGGCGGACTTCTTCGACGCCGGCGGCGGCAGCCTTGCCGCCGCGCGCTTCGTCTCCGTGCTGCGGGCGCACCACCCGACGGTGACCGTCCGCGACGTCTATGACAATCCCTCGTTCGGCGCATTGTCGGCTCGGCTGACCGAGCTCACGCCGGTCGCCTCCGCTACGCCCGCGCGGCCGCAGGCGGACATTGTCGTCACGCCGATTCCGCGCTGGTTCCAGCTCGCGCAGACCGCCGCGACGGTGCCGCTCAGCGTCGTCGGCTCGCTGCGTTGGCTGACGCTGCTGGCCGCGGCCGTGGACGTGCTCTCGCCGAGTTGGGCGCCGCACGTCGCGTGGGGCTGGATCGTGGCCGGCTTCCTGCTCTTCGGTACCCCGCCCGGCCGAATCCTCATCACGGCGCTCGGCGCGCGGGCGCTGCTGCGCGGGCTGGAGCCGGGGGAGTACCCGCGCGGCGGCGGCGTGCACCTGCGGCTGTGGGCGGCCGAGCAGCTCTCCCTGCGCACAGCGATCGTCAGCCTCGCCACCGGACCGTGGATCCCGGTCTACGCCCGCGCGCTCGGCGCCCAGATCGACAAGGACGCCGTCCTGCATTCGCCGCCTCCGATCACCGGATTGCTCCGTCTGGCTGAAGGCGCCGCGATCGAGCCCGAGGTCGACCTGTCCGGATACTGGATCGACGGCGGCACGCTCCGTGTCGGCGAGATCCGCGTCGGCGCCAACGCCTCGGTCGGCGCCCGCTCGACCCTGCTGCCCGGCGCCCGCATCGGCGGGCACGCGCGGATAGCGCCCGGCTCCTCCGTCGGCGGCGAGGTCGCCGGCAGCGAGCACTGGGCCGGTTCCCCGGCCGAGCGCGTCGGCAGGCTCAGCAAGGCCGAGCGCGGGGTCGAGCGCGCGCCGTACACGCGGAAGTGGACGACGATCTACGGCGTCACGGCCACGATCCTCGCCCTGCTCCCGCTCGTCGCCGCGCTCCCAGGGTTTGCTCTGCTGAGCGCGTTCACGAGCGGGACCGGCAGCGCGTGGTCCGCCCTCGGCGCGGCGCTGCCCGGCGTCCTCCCTGCCGTCATCGTGTTCTTCCTCGTCTTCGGACTGCTCGTTCTCGCCGGAGTCCGTGCCCTGAGCATCGGTATGACAGCGGGCGAATATCCGTTGCACAGCGTCGCCGCGTGGCGGGTGTGGACGACCACGCAGCTGATGGGCATGGCAAGGGTCTGGCTCTACCCGCTCTACGCCTCCGTCGGCACGCCCACCTGGCTGCGGCTGCTCGGCATGAAGGTCGGGCGCGACGTGGAGCTGTCCACCGTGCTCGCCGTGCCCGCGATGACGACCGTGGACAACGGCGCGTTCCTCGCCGACGACACGTTGATCGCGCCCTACGAATTGTCCGACGGGCGGCTGAACGTCGGCACGGTCCGGATCGGCAAGCGCGTGTTCGTCGGCAACTCCGGCATGGTCGGCCTGGGACGCAAGTTGCCCAAGGGCAGCCTCATCGGTGTGCTCTCCGCCGCGCCGCGCAAGGCCAAGCGCAACAAGTCCTACCTCGGCATGCCGCCCGAGCGGCTGCGCAGAGCGAGTCAGGACACGGACAGTTCGCTCACCTACAACCCGCCGCTGAAGCTCAAGGCCACTCGCGCCGTCGTCGAGCTGTGCCGGGTCATCCCGGCCGCCTGCACCGCCGCGCTGCTGCTGCTCGCCGCCGCGGCCGAGGTGGAGATCGCGAACGGGCTCGGCCTCGTCGCCGCCACGTTGCTCGCCGGACCGGTGTTCCTCGGCGTCGGGGTGGCCGGCGCCGCGCTGGCCACGGCGGCCAAGTGGGCGCTCGTCGGCCGGATCAAGGCCGAGGACCAGCCGCTGTGGAGTTCCTTCGTCTGGCGCAACGAACTCGCCGACAACTTCATCGAACTCGTCGCGGCGCCCTGGTTCGCCGAGGTCTGGCTCGCCACCGCGCCGCTGAACCTGTGGCA
>Ga0302314_10005177_pt1 | contig 23817 bp, 25 predicted proteins | sample III_Palsa_N2_3_FD_200533 | JGI IMG/M metagenome (GOLD analysis project Ga0302314, IMG submission 200533) | Peat permafrost microbial communities from Stordalen Mire near Abisko, Sweden - III_Palsa_N2_3 | ecosystem: Environmental > Terrestrial > Soil > Palsa > Peat permafrost | place: Sweden... | reverse complement strand
CGCATCCCATCAGGAACAGCGTGTCGCCGGTAAAGGCGTTGCCATCGATCACAAAGGTGATGGCGCCGCGTGTATGGGCCGGAACTTCCAGCACCTGGACCTTGCGGCCATCGAACTCCCAGCCTGACGCCTCATCCACGCCCACATCCAGGCCAGGAATGCGCGCGGCATCCTTGCCGGGCCCGACCACGACCGCGCCGGTCGCCCGCTTCAAGTCCAGATTGCCGCCGCAATGGTCGAGGTGATGATGGGTGTTGAGGATATGGGTCAGTGTCCAGCCGCGCTGTTTCAGGGCTGCGGCGACGGGCGCGGCCTCCGACGGGTCCACCACGGCGCAACTGTCGCCCGATTTCACCAGATAGGCGTAATTGTCGCTCAGGCAGGGCACGATCTGGATCTCTGTGGTCATAATGTCTCCCTGGTGTCCGGATTCTGAAATTCGCACGATCTCTATATCGGGCTTTTGGCGAATTTCGGAATCGAGGGACACTAGCAACTTATTGATTCCCGGTGTCGTTTCGGTTTCGAAGTTCGCAAAGCGTACGATATCGGGGATATCGCGAACTTCGAAACCGCGACACCGGGGTGGAACAAGGTTAGCAAAAGCCAATCTTTGAACCAACGCATAAGCGCCCTATTCTCACGCCATGCCGCTGGATGTCCGCGACCTGGTCGCTTTTTATAAAACTCCGCTGGGCCAGCTGGCGCGGCGCGCGGTCCTGCGCGAGGTCCTGACCTTCTGGCCGGACGTGCGGAACTATCGCCTGCTGGGCTATGGCTTCGCGCTGCCTTATATGGGCGCCTTGCGTGGGGCGGAACGTGCTATCGCCGCCATGCCCGCGCCCTTCGGCGTGATCAGCTGGCCGGAGGACAAGAACGCCGCGCTGTTGTGCGAGGAAGACGCGCTGCCCTTTCCCGATGTTTTCTTTGACCGCATCCTGATTGTGCATGGCCTGGAGTCCTCCGAAAGTCTGCGCGCCCTGCTGCGCCAGCTCTGGCGGGTGCTGGCGCCGGAGGGGCGCATCCTGCTGGTGGCGCCCAATCGCGCCAGCCTTTGGGCTCAGGTGCAGACATCGCCTTTCGGCCATGGCCGGCCTTTTTCCCGGATGGAACTGGAAAGCCTGCTGAAAGAAGCCTTGTTCGAGCCCGGCCGCTGGGCGCGCGCGCTTTATGCCCCGCCGTTCGAAAGCGTCACCGGCTCGGGCAACAATTGGGAGACGGTGGGCCGCCGCCTGTTCGGCGGCATCGGCGGGGTGCATGTGGTGGAAGCCGCCAAGTCGGTTTATTCGCCGGCCAGGCCGGCGCTGCCCAAGGGCGCGCGGGTGGCGCTGACGCCGTCATCCTGAAATTGATGACGCCGACGTTCAGCTTTTCTTGAGCAGGAAGACGCCGCCCTGGGCGAACAGGTTGGGGCCCAGATAGCCATGGGTCAGGCTGGCGGGGTTCATCCGCGCGGTGCGGCCATTGTCGTTCAGGGCATGGGCTTCCACGATCACCGCACCGCACTCCCGCGTCAGGTCCACAAAATCGGCCAGGGTGCAGAGATGGATGTTGGGCGTCGCCCACCAGGAATAATCCAGCGCATGGGTGCGCGGCATCCGCCCGTCCGCAAGCAGTGCCAGCCGCACTTTCCAATAGCCGAAATTGGGCAGTGAGATCGCCACTCGCCGGCCGATGCGCAGCAGATGCTCCATCACCACGCGCGGCTTTTCCGTCGCCTGGATGGTCTGGGACAGGATCACCGCGTCGAAAACTTGCGCCGGATAGTCCACCAGATCGGTGTCGGCGTCGCCCTGCACCACCGCCAGGCCCCGCGCCACACAGGCATTCACATTGGCCTGGGAAATCTCGATGCCGCGGCCATCCACATCCTTGGCCTTCAGATGTTCCAGCAACGCGCCATCGCCGCAGCCAACGTCAAGCACCCGCGCACCGGAACGGATCATGGCCGCAATGGCCGCCAGGTCGGGGCGAAGCTCGCTCATGCCCCACTTCCCGATGATAAGTCTGTGGCCGCGTGGTTGAGGAAACCGCGCACGGTGGCGAACATCTCCGGCTCCTCCAGCAGGAAGGCGTCATGGCCCTTGTCGCTCTTGATCTCGACAAAGCTCACCTGGGCGGCCACCGCGTTCAGGGCATGGGCAATGCGCTTGTTCTCTACCGGCGGAAACAGCCAGTCGCTGGTGAAGGAGATGATGCAGAAGCGCGCCGCATTGACGCGGAAGACTTCCGACAGCTGCCCGCCATGCTCCTCGGCCAGGTCGAAATAATCCATGGCGCGGGTGATGTAGAGATACGAGTTGGCGTCAAAGCGGTCCACGAAGGTCGCACCTTGATGATGGAGGTAAGATTCAATCTGAAAATCCGGCGCGAACTGGAACGACAGCGCGGCGCGGTTCTGCAGGTTGCGGCCGAACTTCCTTTGCAGCGCCATCTCGGAGACATAGGTGATATGGGCGGCCATGCGGGCCACCGCCAGCCCTTTGGAAGGCTTGGTGCCCTGCAGCTGATATTCCCCGCCTCTCCAGTCGGGATCGGCCATGATCGCCTGGCGGCCGACTTCATGGAAGGCGATGTTCTGGGCGCTGTGACGCGCAGCGCAGGCGATGGGCACCACCGCACGCACGCAATCGGGATAGGACGCCGCCCATTGCAGGGTCTGCATCCCGCCCATCGAGCCGCCGACCACCGCCAGCAGCTTGTCGATGCCCAGATGCTCGACCAGCCGCTTTTGCGCCCGCACCATGTCGCGGATGGTGACGATGGGAAAATCCAGGCCCCAGGGCGTGCCGGTTTCCGGATTGATCTCTGCCGGCCCGGTCGAGCCCATGCAGCCGCCGATGACATTGGCGCAGATCACAAAGAAGCGATCGGTATCGATCGGCTTGCCTGGTCCCACCATGGTGGTCCACCAGCCGGGCTTGCCGGTGAGGGGATGGTCCGACGCCACGAACTGATCGCCGGTCAGCGCATGGCAGATCAGCACGGCGTTGCTTTTGGCCGCGTTCAACGCGCCATAGGTCATATAGGCGACGGTGAAGGGCGCAAGCTCTCGGCCGCAGTCCAGCGGCAGCGGTGTCTCGAAGGTGACGGCCATCCCGACATCGGCCGATGGCGCGGTCACCGGGCGCAGGAAACGAGGGGCCTCGGTCATCCTAAATCCTTGGAATGACGTAGCTAAGGCTGCCTCAGGGTGAAGTCAACGAATGGCAGCACTGCTTTGCTTTTATGACGGTCCCGCCCTATCAATACCGGCCTTTTTTTAAGGGCGTCCGGCTCGCGCCTAACGCCCTTGGAAGTCCGTTAACCCATGCGCCCTGAACCCAAGCCCGGCATTCTGGAGATCTCGCCTTATGTCGGCGGGCGCGCCTCCGTGCCTGGCGTGGCCAGGGCGCACAAGCTGTCCTCCAATGAATCGCCGCTGGGGCCGTCGCCCAAGGCGCTGGCGGCGCTGGATGAGGCCAAGGCCAGCATTTCCATCTATCCTGAAGGCTCGGCCCGGCTGCTGCGCGAAGCGATCGGGGAATTCTTCGGCCTGGATCCAGCGCGCATCATCGCTTCCGGCGACGGGTCCGACGCGCTCTTGACCCTGTTGGCCAATGCGTATTTGCGACCGGATGATGAGGTGATCTTCGGCGAACACGCCTTTCTGGTCTATAAAATCGCCACCCTGGCCAACAGCGCCACCCCGGTGATGGTGCCAGAGAGACACACCAATACGGGCATCAAGCTGGATGTGGACGCCATGCTGGCGGCGGTGACGCCAAAGACCCGCATGGTCTATCTCGCCAATCCCAACAATCCCACCGGCACCTGCCTCAACCGGGATGAGATGGCGCGGCTGCATGCCGGGCTTCCTGAGAATGTGTTGCTGGTGATTGACGCGGCCTATGCCGAATATGTGAGTGCCAAGGACTATGAGGCGGGGCTTGAGATGGCCCGCAACTTCTCCAATGTGGTGATGACCCGTACCTTCTCCAAACTCTATGGCCTGGCCGGACTTCGTATCGGCTGGATGGTTGCGCCGGAAGCGGTGTGCGATGCGATCAACCGCATCCGCGGGCCTTTCAACACCTCCTGGATGCAGCAGCTTGTGGGCGTTGCGGCGCTGCAGGACCGCGAGCATTTCTGGGCCGCGGTGAAGCACAACAGCCGCTGGCTGCCCTGGATCACCGACGAGATCCGCAAGGCCGGCCTTCGGGTGGATGACAGTGTGGCCAACTTCGTGCTGATCCATTTCCCGCACCATGGCGCAAAAACCGCATCGGCGGCTGATGCCTATCTCAACCAGGGCGGCATCATCCTGCGTGCGGTAACCAATTATGGCCTGCCCAATGCCTTGCGCATGACGGTCGGCACGGAAGAGCAGAACCGGCTGGCGGTTTGCCTTTTGCAGCAATTCATGGCGGCGTGATGGAGCCCTTCGACAAGATCGCAATCATCGGGCTGGGGCTGATCGGCTCCTCCATCGCGCACGCAACGCGCCGCGGCGGGCTGGCCAGGGAAATCTCCGGCCATGACGCCAGCTCTGATGTGATGGAGCGCGCCGGCAAGATCGGTTTCTGCGACACGCTCCCTGCCGATATCGGCAACTGTGTTCAGGGTGCCGGGCTGGTGATCCTGTGCACACCGGTGGGCGCCTATAAAGAGATCGCCGCCGCCATCGCTCCCTTCCTGGCCAAGGGCGCAATCCTGTCGGACGTCGGTTCAGTCAAAGGCGCGGTGATCCGCGACGTAGGGCCGTTTGTCCCCGCCGGCGTCGAATTCATTCCGGCCCATCCCATCGCCGGCACCGAATTCTCAGGTCCCGAAGCCGGCTTCGCCAGCCTGTTCGACGGCCGCTGGACGATCCTGACGCCCGTGCCGGGCAGCGAGCCTGCGGCGGTGGAGCGCCTCAAGGCCTTCTGGCAGGGGTTGGGCAGCCAGGTGGATGTGATGGATGCCGCCCATCATGACCTGGTGCTGGCCATCACCTCGCACCTGCCGCATCTGATTGCCTACAATATCGTGGGCACCGCCCATGACCTGGAAAAGGTCACCGAGGGCGAGGTGATCAAATATTCGGCCTCCGGCTTTCGCGATTTCACCCGCATCGCGGCTTCCGATCCCACCATGTGGCGGGATGTGTTCCTCAACAATCGCGAGGCGGTGCTGGAAGTGCTGGGCCGCTTCAACGAGGATCTGGCCCAGCTGCAGCGGGCGGTCCGCAATGGCGACGGCAAGACGCTGTTCGATCTTTTCACCCGCACCCGCGCCATCCGCCGCGCCATCGTGGACATCGGCCAGGACACCGCGGCGCCGAATTTCGGCAGGAACAAAAGCTAGCTTCGCCGGCTATTCGTCTGCGTGCTCGACAAGGTGCGCGCGCGAGGGTGCAGGATCGAACCGGTCGGCGAAATATTGCGTTTCGCTGGCCACCAGGCGATCGCGGAATTCCATGATGCTCACCGTATAAGATGGCACGCCGTCATAGGTCAGCACGAATTCCGTGACCCAGAGATCGCCACTACCGATGATGCGCTGGACCTTGAAACGCTTCTTGTTGGGCTGGACGAACCGGCTCTCCTGGATGTTGTGGCGGCCACGGATCCGCTCGCCCGACTGCGGATAATACAGCGTGGCGTCTTCATGATAGATTTCATGTTCGGCCACGAAATCGTTGGCGTCCGAAGCGTCCCAATGCCGCTTCAGCGCCTCGCGCACGGATTGGTCGTCCATCTCGAACTCCCTAATAGAGCGGCGCGAGCAAGGCTTCCGGTGAAAGGCCCGGCGCGACCACCTGGGACAGCCGGGCTGCGCCGCCCTGCGCCCGCCAGTTGGCGTCCGCCTCGGGCCAGGAGGTTTCACCCCTGAGCAGCGAGGTCAGCGTGTTCGCGTGGGTCAGGGTGGCATAGACCTGCACCAGCTTGCGCTTGCCGAAATCGTCGGCCCGCAGCATCAGATCCAGATCGGTGCCGTCGGGATCGCGCCGCATGTGGAATTGGAAACGGCCAATGGTGAAATCCCTGGCGCCCAGGCCGATGATATCGAGATCGGCGCGCGTCAACCCCTTGTCATTGCGGATGCTGCTGGCGCGGAAGGAGCCGGGAAGAAAGTTTTCGCTGTGCGCGGCGCCGGCCGCATCGGTCCAACTTACCTGCTGGCGGCCGGCGGCTTCATAGACGGTCTTGGCGCGGCCATAGGTCAGGGCATGCAAGGCGAACTTTTCGCTTTGCCAGGCAAACGGCCCATGCGGGGCCGCGCCGCCGATGCGCAGGTTCACAAAGTCGGCGTCAATGCGGAAGGGAAAGCCGCCGACGTCAACCTTGTCCCAGTCCAGGGTGATGCCCGGCACAGCCCGCTGGCCCTTCAGGGCCGCCAGTCTTTTCTCGAAGGCATCGGCCACGATCCACCAATGCACCGCGGCAGCCGCGGCCAGGATGAGGAAGGTGCAGACGGGCGCGTAAAGCCAGAAGCGGCTGGAATAATTCATGGCCAGCGCAATCTAGCTACATTTCGAATAGCCGCAAGAAAGACACGAGTCGCAGCCTTCCAGCTTGACGAAACTGGCGTCGCCGCAGCGCGGGCAGAAGCGGGCGCGCGCCCCTTCCGCCGGAATGTCATAGGCGCTGGGCAGGCCCGACAGGGTGGTCAGCCGCTGGCCCATAAAACCGATCTCGATCAGATGGCGCTCGATCACTTCGCCGATCGCGGCCAGCAGCGAGGGGACATAGCGGCCGCTCATCCATTGCCCGCCGCGGGGATCGAAGATCGCCTTCAGTTCGTCCACCACAAAGGAGACGTCGCCGCCGCGCCGGAACACCGCCGAGATCATGCGGGTCAGCGCCAGCGCCCAGGCATAGGCCTCCATGTTCTTGGAGTTGATGAAGACCTCAAAAGGCCGGCGGCGGCCGTCTTTCTCGATGTCGTTGATGGTGATGTAGAAGGCATGGTCACTGTCCAGCCATTTGATCTTGTAGGTGCGGCCCAGAAGCTCCTCGGGCCGGTCCAGTGGCCGGGTCATATAGATCACCCCACCTCGTGGTTCGGGCGGCGGCAACGGCAATTCGGGTTCGCCCGCCTCACGGGTGATGACCGCTTCGGCAGGGATGGTGTCCTTGGGTTCGTCCACCGACAGGACCGAGCCGGTCACATCATTGGGGCGATAGGTGGTGCAGCCCTTGCAGCCCAGCTCGTAGGCCTGCTGATAGACATGGGCGAAATCCTCGAAAGAGATTTCCCTGGGCACATTGATGGTCTTGGAGATGGCGCTGTCTATGAAAGGCTGAGCTGCGGCCTGCACCGCCAGATGGTCCGCTGGCGACAGGGTCTGGGCATTGACGAAATAGTCGGGCAGCGTGGTCTCAGCGCCGAACTTCTCCCGGAACACATGCACGGCATAATCGCTGACCTGTTCCTCGCGCCGGCTGCCGTCGGGCTGAAGCACCTTGCGGGTATAGCTGAAGGCGAACACCGGCTCGATGCCGCTGGAGACATTGTCGGCGAACAGCGAGATGGTGCCGGTGGGTGCGATAGAGGTCAGAAGCGCATTGCGGATGCCGTGCTGGGCGATTGCCTGGTAGATGTCGGGCGGCAGCGCCTGGATATGCGGCCGCGACAGATAGGGGTTCATGTCATAGAGCGGGAAGGGGCCTTTTTCCTTGGCCAGTTCGACGCTGGCGCGATAGGCGGCATGGCTCAGGGCCGCCAGCCAGCTCTTGATCAGCGCCAGGCTTTGGGGCGAGCCGTATTTCACCTTGCAGAAGATCAGCGCGTCGGCCAGCCCCGTGACACCCAGCCCGATGCGGCGCTTGGCGCGGGCTTCCTGCGCCTGGGCCTCCAGCGGAAAGCGCGACACATCAATGGCGTTGTCCATCATCCGGATCGCCGTCGCGGTGAGCTTTTCCAGTTCCGCAATGTCGAGCGCGGCATCATCGGTGAAGGGGTTCTTCACCAGCTTGGCCAGGTTGATCGAACCCAGCAGGCAGGCGCCATAAGGCGGCAGGGGCTGCTCACCGCAAGGGTTGGTGGCGGCAATGGTCTCGCAATAACCCAGATTGTTCTGCTGGTTGATGCGATCAATGAAGATCACGCCCGGCTCGGCATAGTCGTAAGTCGAGCGCATGATGGTGTCCCATAGCGCGCGCGCTTTAAGGGTGCGATAGATCTTGCCGCCGAATTCCAGATTCCAGTCGCCATCGGCCTTTACTGCCGCCATGAAGGCGTCGCTGACCAGCACCGACAGGTTAAAATTGGACAACCGGCCTTGTGTGCGCTTGGCGGTGATGAAGTCTTCGATATCGGGATGATCGACGCGCAAGGTCGCCATCATGGCGCCGCGGCGGCTGCCTGCGCTCATGATGGTGCGGCACATCGCGTCCCACACATCCATGAACGACACCGGGCCTGACGCATCCGCGCCCACGCCCGCGACCAGCGCCCCTTTGGGCCGCAAGGTGGAGAAGTCATAGCCGATGCCGCCGCCCTGCTGCAGGGTCAGCGCGGCCTCACGCAGGGCCGAGAAGATTCCATCCATGGAATCTTCGATTCCGCCCATCACAAAGCAGTTGAATAGCGTCACGCTGCGGCCGGTGCCCGCGCCAGCCAGGATGCGGCCCGCGGGCAGGAATTTGTGGCCGGCAAGGGCGTGGGCGAAACCCAGCGCGCGCCCTATGCGCTGGTCCGGTGCCTCGGCCTCAGCCAGCGCCAGCGCCACGCGCGACCAGCTGTCGGCCACATCCTGATCCACGGGCGTGCCGTCCGGCGATTTCAGCCGGTATTTCATGTCCCAGATCTGGTGAGAGATATCGCTCATGGGCAGGTAACAAACACATCCGGCCGGGGGTCCGCCACCATGGCTTGCCGGCCTGCCTAATATGGGGTTGCGGATGCCTAAGTCCAAGGCTGCCGTGCCGCTCTATCCCTTTGATTTCTTTAGAAACTTCTGACGTTCGCGGTCGATTTGCAGGCGATAAAGAAAGATAATCCGTTTCAGCAGGCTGCGCCCGAAACGCGCGGCATGCAGCAAGGCATAAAGCTCGGCCAGCCGCTGCTTGAGGAAGGCGGGATCGGCATCCGCCTCCACATGGTCGTTGAGCAGGATGTAAGGCGATGCGGCCGACAGAAAGACGGGAATGCCCTGTGCCATCAGCCGCGTCGCATAGCTGACAAAAGCCGGGCGCAGCATGGCTGCCTCACCGCCCTGGATCGCCAGATGAACACCATAGGGCGCGCTCTGCCAGGCGGTGGGCAGCTCAGCGGGCGCTTTGCGCATCGCCAGCACGCCGCTCAGGTCCGGACGCCAGCTATCGTCCAGTTCTTCAAACAGCCGCCAGCCACAGAGGAATTGCTGGCACACACCAGGCCGCGCGGCATAGATGCCGCAGCCGGCGCCGGCCAGGTGCGGGCAGGGCACACGCGCTTTCTTGTTCAGTTCGGGCGTGGCGATCTCCAGCTCCACGCAACAGACGTTGCAGGGACCGCAGATACGCTTATGGAGCGCGGTCATGGGCAAGCAACCGGTTGGTCGCGGTCTCGATGCGCTCTTCCAAGAGCGTCATGAAGGCCGGGCGTTTCAGGCCGGGCGCGATGGGTTCGAGAAATTCCAGCACAATGGTGCCGGGCCGCTTGAGAAAGCCGGTCCAGTGAAGGCCGGAGTTCAGCGCCACCGGCACGCATTCCACCCCCAGCATGGCATAGAGCCCCGCCACGCCGGGTTTGTAGTCGGGCGCAGCACCCGGGCTTTTGCGGGTGCCTTCGGGAAAAATCAGGATGGGTCGGCCCTGGTCCAGCACGCTCTGGGCTGAATGAGACATTTTGCGCAGCGCGCTGGCGCCGGCGCTGCGGTCAATGGCGATGGCGGTCGCCTTCCACAAAAACCAGCCATAAAAGGGAACATAGAGCAGCTCGCGCTTGAGCACGGTGGCGGGCGCATCCAGCGCCAGATAGAGCGCCATCGTGTCCCACATGCTCATATGCTTGGAGGCGACCAGCGCCGCGCCTTTGGGCGGGGTTCCCCGTATTTCCCAATCAATACCGGCGAAAACTTTCAGTCCCCAGAAGGTGACGCGCGACCATAGCCGCGCCAGCCAGACGGTGGCGCCGCGCGGCAGGATGAGCACCGGCAGGAAGACCAGCGACAGGATTGTGGTAGCGATCAGAAACCACGCCAGGAACAGCGCCGAACGCAAACGGATCATGTATGCGCCAGCCGCGTGGTCACCAGACTGGCGAGATATTTCATATATTCGCGGTGCAGGAGCTGCATGGTGCGCGGATGCCGCCACCAGCCGCCCAGATCAATGCCGTTCTGGTCCACTGGATAAGCGATCAGGGTGACGTCGGGCAGCACGGTGGCAAATTCCCGCATGGCGCGGGGCATGTGATAGCGGCTGGTGACGATCACCAGGCTGTCGAAGCGATTGAGACGCGTCCAGTTGGCAGCCTCCGCGGCATTGCCATGGGTGTCTTCGGCCGCATAGCCGATATCGGCGCAGCAGGCGAAGCGCGAACCCCCGCCGGCCATCTTGCCCACGGTCTCCTTGCTGGTTTCCTGGGACACGCCGCTGATCAAGAGCCTTTTGCCCACGCCATTCTCGAACAGCGCCACCGCCGCATCCAGCCGCTCGCCCCCGCCGGTCAGGGCCACAATGCCGTCGGCCCTGGGCAGGTTGGCGGGCGCCACGGGCAGATTGCTGACGAACAGCACAAAGCCCAGGCCATAGCCCAGCATCGCCAGAAAAATCACTGTCAGGAAAGCGCGCAACGCGGAGAGCTCCTTGCCGAAGCGAAGGATAGCAAAGCCCCTTGCGGCCAAGCTAGGGGATGACGGCTAGTAGATGGCCTTGACCACCATCAGAACCGAAAAGCGCGCCGTCGCCCAGGCGATCAGCGCGGTGGCGGCCGGCACCGCCAGAAGCCAGGGAATCTCGCTCCATTTCAGCGACAGCGGCGGCAGGAAGGGAACCGCTTCCACGCCGAAGGATTCAAGCCCGCCCGCGCCCACAAAGAACAGGCCGGCGAACAAGGTGCCCAAAGCGGCGGCAAACAGGGCAGAGATGAAATAGTGCCATTCCACGGCGCGGGCGATGAAACCGGGAAGCGCCCCCATCTGGTGCAACAACGCCACCATCTCGTGATGGGCGTCCAGGCCTGCGCGGGTGGCAAAGGACACCGCGGCGGCGGTGGCGCCGGCGATCAGCAGCAATATTCCGTAGGCGGAGTAGCGCACGGCATCGGCCAGCCCGCGCAGTCGCGCGATCCAGCGGCGATGGTCGTCCACGCTGGCATGGGGCGCGGCCTGTTTCAGCCGTGCGGCCAGCCGGCCCACATCCACATCCTCGCCCGGCGTGATGGCGGCATCGATCAGCCGGGGCAAGGGAATGCCGGAGACCGCGCCGTCCTTGCCGATCCAGGGTTCGACCAGGGCGTTGATCTCCGCATCCGACAGAGGCGCGGCATGGGCGATGCCGGGCGTGGCGTTCAAAACCGAAACGGCGGCCTGGGTCTCGGTATCCAGCCCGGCGCGCGTATCGCCGTCTTCCGGCGGCATCACCTGCACGGTGATGCGATCGGACAGCCCGCTCTGCCAGCCATGGGCGGCGCGGGTGGCGACCAGGGAGGCGCCCAGCGCCAGGGCCGCCAGGAACGCCATCACCGCGATGACGAAATCCAGCGGAGCAGCGCCCTTGTCGCGCGGCAGGATGTAACTGGCCCGTTCAGACATGGATGCGCCTGCTCATTTGGTCGGCCTCAGTTCCACCAGCCGGCCTTCGATCAGCCGCATCTCGCGCGCCCGCGTCGCCTCGATCAGGGCGCGGTCATGGGTGGCGATCAGGACGGTGGTGCCCAGCCGGTTCAGCTCGGCGATCAGGCGGATCAGGCGCGCGCCCATTTCGGGGTCCACATTGCCGGTGGGTTCGTCGGCGATCAGAAGGTCGGGCCTGGCGACCACGGCGCGGGCGATGGCGATGCGCTGCTGCTCGCCGCCCGAAAGGGTCGCGGGCCTTGAGTCCATGCGATCCCCCAGCCCCACCCAGGACAGAAGCTCGCGCACGTCATGGGAGAAATCGCTGACCTTCTTGCCCGCCAGCCTGAGCGGCAGGGCAACATTGTCGAAGGCCGAAAGATGATTGAGCAGGCGGAAGTCCTGGAACACCACCCCGATGCGGCGGCGAATGGCCGGCAGATCCTTGCGCCGGGCGGTGGCCAATTCGGTGCTGAACAGGGTGATCAGGCCGCGGCTTGGCGGTTCTGCGACATAAATCAGCTTCAACAGGGTGGTTTTGCCCGCGCCCGACAAGCCGGTCAGGAAGGTGAACGAGCCCGGCTCCAGCGAGAAACTGACGTCGCGCAGCACCTCAGGCCCCGAGCCGTAGCGCATACCGACATTTTCGAAGCGCACCATGGCGGTGAAGATAACCGCCAGACAGCTTGCGGTCATGGCCCCCGGCCCGTATTTTTCATATGTTTTTCAATGGGCCGGGCATGATTCTCACCTGCACCTCTTGCGGTACGCGCTACTCGGTGGATGGGGCGAAATTCCCTGCCGCCGGCCGCACGGTGCGTTGCGCCAAGTGCGGCAACAGCTGGCACCAGGCAGCCGAAACCCCGGCCGAGCCGCCGCCCGAGGCCGAGGTGCTGTCTTCCTCAGCACCCAGCCAGGAGGCGCGCCCAACCTCAGACGCAGCGGAGGGGTTTGAATCTTTTTCCGCCAGCACCGCCTCGCCCACTCGCGCCTACGCGCCCCAGCCCACGGTGGCGGAACCGCGTGCGCCCATCGGGCCGACCCTGGCGGTGGTGGCCGGCTGGGTCGGGCTGATTGCGGTGGTGCTTCTGATCGCGGTCTCGGCGGTGCGCTATCGCCAGGATATCGCGGTGATCTGGCCACAGTCGGCCGGGGTCTATTCCAGCCTGGGCCTGCATGTGAACACCAGCGGGATTGATTTCCGCCAAGTGGATTATCGCCGCGAAAGCGAGGACGGACAGGTCGTGCTGGCGGTCACCGGCGTGATCGTCAATGCCGGTTCGCGCCAGCTGCCGGTGCCGCAGACCGTGCGCGTCACCCTCAGCGACGCCAGCAATCACGAGCTCTATCACTGGACCTTCAAGCCCACGGCCACCGTGCTGGCGCCGGGCCAGTCGGTGCCTTTTGTCACCCGCCTCTCCAGCCCGCCGGCGGCCGCGCGCCATCTGGAAGTACGTTTCGCCAAAGATGGATCGTAATGGCTCCCGACATTCTCTTTAGCGCCGAACAGATTCAGGAGCGGGTGCGAGCGATGGCGCGCCAGATCGCTTCGGCACCGCTCAAGCCCGATATCTGCATGCCGGTGCTGGTGGGCGGCTTTGTCTTCGCCGCCGATCTGTTGCGCGCCCTGTCCTGGGAAGGCGTGGCGCTGGATGTGGAGATGATCTGGCTGAGATCATATGGCGACAAGCGCGTCGCCAGTGCCATCTCAATGGTGGCGGGACCGTCCGAACAGATCGCCGGGCGCCATGTGCTGGTGGTCGATGGCGTGCTGGATGCCGGACGCACGGTGGCCAAAGCGGTGTCGCTGATCGAGGCCGCGGGTGCGGCCAGTGTGCAGGTGGCAGTGATGCTGGACAAGCAGCGCACCGATGCCGTGGCCAAGGCGGATTTTGTCGGCTTTGCCGTAGGCAATGATTTTGTCGTCGGCTATGGCATGGACGATGCCGGGCGTTATCGCGGCCTGCCATATATCGGCAAGGTGCCGGTTTAATTCTTAGAAAGCCTTGAGCAGCCGGTCGAGATAATCGCGCTCGGCTTGCGGCCGGTTCATCTGGGCGGCGCGGCGGCGCAGCTCTTCCAGGATCGCGCGAGCCCGCGCCAGATCCGCCTGGCCCGGAATCTTGATGCCGGTATTGCCCAGGGGCGAGCCGGTGCGGCCCAGCGGGTCTTCCTTGCCGCCGGCCTGGCGTCCGCCCTGTTCGGATTCATCGGCCAGTTCCTGCGCGCCCTGGCGCAGCGCATCCAGCGCCTGGTTCTGGGCGCTGCCGGCATTGCCCATATCCTTGCGGCCCAGTGCCTGTCCCGCTTCGCCCATCGCCTTGCCGGCTTCGCGCAGCTTGTCGGCCGACTTGCCGTCCAGGCCCTTGAGTGAATCCTGCAATTCCTTTTCCAGGTCGTTCTGCTGCTTCTGCAGGCCCTGCGCGCCGCCGTCCTTGGGATCGGACTGGCCCTGGCTCTGGCGGAAGGTCTTGTCCAGCAGGTCGCGCTGCTTGCCCATCAACCCGCCGAATTTCTGGATGGCGTCGTTGAGCTTCTTGTTCTGCGGCGTCTGTTCGCCGCTGCCGCCGCCGCCCGCCTGGCTGGTGTGCAGATTTTCCAGCATGGATTGGAGCAGCGCCATCAGCTTGGCCGCCGCCTCGCGGTCGCCGGCCTGGGTCAACTGCTGGATGGTCTTGAGCAAAGTGTTGAGATCGTTTTCGCCCAGGGTCTTGGCGCCCGGCGGCAGCGCGGTCTGGCTGTCCTGGGTGGGATTGGCCGCCATCGCCTGCATGTAGCGCTGCATGGCCTCGTTATAGCGCTTGAGCAGTTCGTCAATCACATCCTGGGGCGCGCCGGACGCCAGCGCCGCCATGATCATCATCTGCAGCTTGCGCAGTTCCTCCGCCGCCGACAAAAGGCCGCCGCGCTCCAGCTTCAGCGCGGTCTGCCACAACAGGTCCTCCACGCGGGAGATGTCGGCGTCGGTATGCGCGTTCTTCACACCATTGAAGGCGCCGCGCAGCGCCAGGAAGATATCGTGCTTGCCGTCATAGAAACGGTCCGGATCGATCGCCAGCGCATCAAGCGTCAGCATCACGGTCTGGCGGCCCGCTGCGTCCGAGGTGGCCAGATGCTGGCGCTGCTCGATCAGGGCGCGGGCCAGGGGATCGGTGAAGATGCGCGCCGGAATCTGGAAAGTGAAAGGCGCGCTGGTGCCCACCTGGCCGATGGCGTCGCGCGCTTCCAGCCGGCCTTCCACCACCAAACCGGCATAGGGATGGCTGGTCAGGTCGATATAGCTGGTCTGGTCCAGGCTGCGGGCGGAAGACTCGGGCAGTGGCAATTCCACGATCAACGGCTTGCCGTGACCACCTTTGGGCCGCAGCACGGCCCGCGCGCTGGCCACGCCATAATCGTCGCTGGCCTTGAAGGCAAATTTGGTCGCCTTCTGCTCGGTGGCGCTGGGCCTGGCGGTGAGCGAAATCATCGGCGGCACATCGGGCACGGCGCGGATGGTCCATTTGCCGATGGCATGGCCGCCCACCTGCACGCGTACCCGCGCATCGCTGGACAGGATCACATTGCTGGAATATTCGCCTTCATCGCCGGTGAAGCGGGGTGCCGCATTGTTGCCCGCCATCAGGCCAGGACGGCGCGGCGCACCATGCACACGCAGATTCAGGACCGAGCCCTGCGGCACGGTGATGGTATTGTCGTCACCGGGGTGAAGGCTGGTCAGTGGCATGCCGGTATAGGGCGGCGGATCGATCCAGGCATCCATGCTGGCGGCCGCGCCCGCGCCGCTGTCGAAGGCCGAGATCAGGCGTGCCCCGGTGTCGCCGCGCGCCAGCACCAGGCCGGTGGCGAGTGCGATCAGCAGATACCAGCGCAGTCCCTGCGGGTCCCGCTCGGCCAGGCCCATGCGGGGCGGGGCGATGCGGAATTTGCCGGGCAGGGCGCGGGTGCGATGCAAAGTCCAAAGGGCTTGCGCGAAAGGATCATTGCCCACCAGCACGTCATGGCGTTCGGAGACGGGGCGGTGCCGAAGGCCGCTGTCGCGCTCCAGCCGCCGCGCCGCATCGATCGTGTGGGGCCAGACGAAATCGGCAAAGCCGTCTACCAGCGACAGGGCGCTGGCGGTGATGGTGGCGGCCAGCGCCAACGCCTGCAGCGGCCAGGGGATAAAGGCAAAGACGCCGGTCAGCGCCAGCGCAAGATAGAATCCGATAAAGCCAACCGCCGGCCACAGCCGCGGCAGAAGCTTTTCCAGGCCCAAGACCGCGCGCGCCTGCGCGATCTTGAAGTCCAGCGGATCAGCCGGATAGCCAGTCTGGGATGCGGTCCTTGGCGATGAGGTCGGCATACGTCTCTCTGGGCCGCACAGTGCCCCATTGCTCGCCATGAACCAAGACCTCGGCCAGGCGCGGGCGGGCATTGTAATCGCCCGCCATCACTGCGCCATAGGCGCCGGCCGACAGGATTGCCACAAGATCGCCGCTTTTGAGTTCCGGCAGCGGGCGGTCGGCGGCGAAAAGATCGCTGGTTTCGCACACCGGTCCCACCACATCGTAATGCGGCTTGGCCGCGCCGGCCGCGGGTTCCCGAACCGGGACAATCTCATGGAAGGCGTCATACATGGCCGGACGGATCAGGTCGTTCATGCCGGCATCGATGATCAGGAAGGTCTTGGCGTCGCCCCGCTTCACATAGATCACGCGCGAAACCAGCACCCCGGCATTGGCGGCGATCAACCGGCCGGGCTCGAATGACAGGGTGCAGCCCAGGTCTTTGGTCACCCTTGTCACCATCGCGCCATAGGCGGTGGGATCTGGCGGGGGATTGTTGTCATGCTCATAGGGCACGCCCAGGCCGCCGCCCAGATCCAGCCGGGTGATGGCATGGCCGTCGGCACGCAAGGCGCCGATCAGTTCGCCAACCCGCTTGAACGCGGTTTCGAAAGGCTCCAGATCGGTGATCTGGCTGCCGATATGCACGTCAACGCCTACGATCTCGATATTCTTGAGCGTGGCGGCATGGGCATACGCCTCGCGCGCGTGGCGGAAGGGGATGCCGAACTTGGTCTCCGCCGTGCCGGTATTGATCTTGGCGTGGGTCTTGGCGTCCACATCGGGATTGACGCGCAAGGCGACGGGGGCGCGCTTGCCGAGGCCACGCGCAACCGCGTCCAGCACCGCCAGTTCGGGTTCGCTTTCCACATTGAACTGATAGATGCCGGCCTCCAGACCGGCGCGCATCTCATCGGCTGTCTTGCCCACGCCCGAGAACACGATCCTGCCCGCGGGAACGCCGGCGGTCAGCGCCTTGGCCAGTTCGCCGCCCGACACCACATCGGCGCCCGCGCCCAGCCGGGCCAAGGTCTTTAGAACAGCCAGATTGTCATTGGCCTTGGCGGCATAGGCGACCAGCGAGCCCTTCGGCAGTGCGCCGGAGAAGACCTTGTAATGCCGCTCAAGTGTCGCGGTGGAATAGCAATAGAAAGGCGTGCCGACGGCGTCCGCCAGCCGGTCCAGCGCCACGCCTTCCGCGCAGAGCAAGCCATCCCTGTACTGGAAATGATTCATCCCCGCCTAGCGCTCTTCTTTGTTGTGGGCGGTCCGGCTCACGCCTAACGCCCTATTGGATAAGGCGGGCGGGACGGATCGGGTTCATCCTTTTTGCTGACCTGACCATTGGGCTTGGCCAGATCGTTCTTCACGCCACAGGACGCGACCGCCAGCGACAGGAGGATGACGAGGGGGATGATTTTCGTCATTTCAGGAAGCTCCGCCAGTAATGCAGCTGTTCCTTCACCCGCGCCGGCGCGGTGCCGCCCAGGCTCATGCGCGAATTCACGCTGGCTTCCGGCGACAGCACCTTGAACACTTCGGCGGTGATGGCGGGCTCGACCGTCTGCATGTCGGCCAGTGCCAGCCGGTCGAGCGTCACGCCTTTTTCCTCCGCCAGTTTCACGATGGAGCCGGCGATATGATGGGCCTCGCGGAAGGGCTTTTTCAGCACCCGCACCACCCAGTCCGCCAGGTCCGTGGCAGTGGGAAAGCCCGGCTCGCAAGCCGCGCGCATCTTCTCAGGCTGGGCGGTCAAATCGGCGATCATCGCCGCCATCGCCGCCAGGCAAAGCTCCAGCGTGTCGGCGGCGTCGAACACCCGTTCCTTGTCTTCCTGCAGGTCGGTGCCATAGGTCAGCACCAGGCCCTTGACCACGGTGGCCAGCGCCACGAAATCGCCCAGCACGCGGCCCGTCTTGCCGCGGATCAGCTCGGCGGCGTCAGGGTTGCGCTTCTGCGGCATGATGGAAGAGCCGGTGGTGAAAGCGTCCGACAGCTTCACAAAGCCGAAAGCCGGGGTGGACCATTGCACCAGCTCGCCCGCCAGCCGCGACAGATGCACCGAGCAGATAGAGCAGGCCGCCAGATATTCCAGCGCGAAGTCGCGCGCCGAAATCGCGTCCATGGAATTGCGCATCGGCCGGGCGAAGCCCAGCGCAAGGCTGGTGGCGTCGCGGTCGATGGGGAACGAAGTACCCGCCAGCGCAGCGGCGCCCAGGGGCGATTCATTCAGCCGCTTGCGCGTATCCTCGAAACGGCCGCGGTCGCGCCCAAACATCTCGACATAGGCCATCATGTGATGGCCAAAGGTCACCGGCTGGGCCACCTGCATATGGGTGAAGCCCGGCATGATGGTGTCGGTGTGTTTCTCGGCCTGCGCGAACAGCGCCCGCTGCAAGGCCATCAGGCCCTGGTCGGCACGCTCGCAGGCGCTGCGCACCCACAGCCGGAAATCGGTCACCACCTGGTCGTTGCGCGAACGCGCGGTGTGCAGGCGTCCCGCGACCGGGCCGATCAGCTCGGCCAGCCGCGCTTCGATATTCAGATGAATGTCTTCCAGCTCGCGCTTGAAGACAAAGGTGCCGTCGGCGATTTCCTTTTCGATGAGGGTCAGGCCATCCAGGATTGCCTTGCCATCGTCCTTGGAGATGATCGCTTCCGTGGCCAGCATGCGGCAATGCGCGCGGCTGCCCGCCAGGTCTTCGGCCGCGAGGCGCTTGTCGAAATCAATCGAGGGGGTAATCTCCCTCATGATGGCGGCCGGGCCGGACCCGAAACGTCCGCCCCACATTTTGTTGGTGCTCATTCTGTCATCCAAAGGGCCATGACCCAAAAATTATGACGAAGAAAATCCTTATCAGCCTGGCCGTGATCGCCGCACTTGCGCTGGGCGTTCTATATGGGAAAGGCCTGCTTTCTGTCCATCAGGGCTTCCAGCCGCCGGCCTCGCTGGCGGTGCTGGTGCTGGAAAAAGCGCCCAAACCCGCCCCCACCGCAACCTTCACCGATCCGGCGGGCGGCCGCCATGCGCTGGATGCGTTCCATGGCCGCTATGTGTTGATGAACCTGTGGGCGACCTGGTGCGGGCCCTGCGTTAACGAACTGCCATCCTTGGCCCGGCTGGCCAAGTTCGCGCCCGGCCTGAAAGTGCTGGCGGTGGACTGGCGCGAAAAGCCCGCCGAGGTGGACGCTTTCCTGAAAAGCCACAATGCCGGCTCGCTGCCCACCCTGGTGGATGATAGCGGCGCGATGATGCGCGGGGTCGGCGCTTATGGCCTGCCCATGACGGTGCTGATCGATCCCGACGGCAAGATCATCGCCCGCGCGGCGGGTCCGGCGGACTGGGGTTCGGAAGAATCCGTCGCCTATTTCAAGCGCATCACGGGCAGCTAAAGGCGCGCGGAGCGGATCTAACGCGTCGGCACCGGATGCTCGCCGCGATAATCGTAAAAGCCGCGGCCGGTCTTGCGGCCAAGCCATCCGGCTTCGACATACTTCACCAAGAGCGGACAGGGCCGGTATTTGGAATCCGCCAGACCCTCGTACAGCACCTGCATCACCGAGAGGCAGGTATCCAGGCCGATGAAGTCGGCCAGCTGCAGCGGGCCCATGGGATGGTTGGCGCCCAGCCGCATGGCGGTATCGATGGCGTCCACATTGCCCACGCCTTCATAGAGGGTATAGACCGCCTCGTTGATCATCGGCAGCAGGATGCGGTTGACGATAAAGGCGGGGAAGTCTTCGGCGTAAGCCGCTGTCTTGCCCACGCGCTTGACGATCTCCAGCGCCGCCTGGAAGGTCGTGTCGTTGGTGGCGATGCCGCGGATCACTTCCACAAGCTGCATCACCGGCACCGGATTCATGAAATGCAGGCCGATGAAATTCTCCGGCCGGTCGGTGGCGGCGGCAAGCCTGGTCACCGAAATGGACGAGGTGTTGGTGGCCACCATTGCGGTGGGCGAAATGCGCTTGCACAGGTCCTGGAAGATCTTCTTCTTGACCGTTTCGTCCTCGGTCGCCGCCTCGATCACCATGTCGCGGTCCTGAAGATCGTCGAACGACTGGGTGACGCGGATGCGCGACAGCGCCGGCTTGATCTGGTCTTCGGCGATCGCGCCCTTGGAGGCCTGGCGTTGCATGTTCTTTTCGATGACGCCGATGGCCTTGGACAGCGCATCCTTGTTGATGTCGTCCAGCACCACGTCAAAGCCGGCCAGCGACAGCACATGGGCGATGCCCGTGCCCATCTGGCCTGCTCCAATGACGCCGATTTTTTCCACTGCCATGTTACATGCCCTCAACTGTAGCCGCGCTTGGTGAGTTCACCATCAAGCTCCGGCAAGATCTGGAACAGATCGCCCACCAGTCCATAGTCCGCCACCTGGAAGATCGGGGCTTCCGAATCCTTGTTGATGGCCACGATCACGCGCGAGTCCTTCATGCCGGCCAGATGCTGGATGGCGCCGGAAATGCCCACTGCGATGTAAAGATCGGGCGCCACCGCCTTGCCGGTCTGGCCCACCTGATAGTCGTTGGGCACAAAGCCTGCATCCACCGCGGCGCGTGACGCGCCCACTGCGGCATGCAGCTTGTCGGCGATGGAATCCAGCAGATGGAAGTTTTCTTTCGAACCCAGGCCACGGCCGCCGGAAATCACGATCTTGGCGGAGGTCAGTTCGGGGCGCTCGGACTTCGACAGGGCTTCGCCGGCGAAGGACGACAGGCCGGGATCGGCCGCGGCCGCGATCTTTTCGACCGGCGCGTTGCCGCCTTCAGCCGCCGCCTTGAAGGCGGTGGTGCGCACGGTGATGACCTTTTTGCCTGCAGGCGCCTGCAAGGTTTCGATGGCGTTGCCGGCATAGATCGGCCGCTCGAAAGTGTCGGGCGAGATCACTTTCAGGATTTCGGAAATCTGACCGACGTCTAATTTGGCGGCCACGCGTGGCAGGAAATTCTTCCCCGTGGTGGTGGCCGGCGCCAAAATGGCGTCATAGGTGCCGGCCAGCGACAGGATCAGCGCTTCCATCGGCTCGGCCAGCTGGCGCGCGTAGATGGCTGTATCGGCCAGCAGCACTTTCTCCACGCCTGCGATCCTGGCGGCGGCCTCGGCGACGGCGGCGCAATTCTCGCCGGCCACCAGCACATGCACCGGCGTTGAAATCTCAGCCGCCGCCGTCACCGTCTTGTGGGTGGCGTCCTTCAGGACGGCATTGTCGTGTTCGGCGATGACCAGCGATGCCATCAGAGCATACTCATTCTACAGGACCCCGGCGGCTTTGAGCTTGTCCAGCAGCTCGCCGACATTGGCGACTTTCACGCCGCCGCTGCGCTTGGGCGGCTCGGAAACCTTCAGCACCTTGAAGCGCGGGGTGATGTCCACGCCCAGATCGGCGGCGGACTTTTCCGCGATCGGTTTCTTTTTGGCCTTCATGATATTGGGCAGCGAGGCATAGCGCGGCTCGTTCAGCCGCAGGTCGGTGGTCATCACCGCGGGCAGCTTCACCTCGACGGTCTGAAGCCCGCCATCGATCTCGCGGGTGATCTTGGCGCTGCGCGTCTCGCCTTCTTCTGGGCCCAGTTCCATGGAATGGGCGAAGGTGCCCTGCGGCCAGCCCAGAAGTGCGGCCAGCATCTGGCCGACCTGGTTGGCGTCATCGTCGATTGCCTGCTTGCCGGTGATGACAAAGCCGGGCTTTTCCTCGTCCACGATGGCTTTCAGGATCTTGGCGACGGCCAGCGGCTCGACCATCTGGTCGGTCTTTACCAGGATGCCGCGATCGGCACCCATGGCGAGTGCGGTGCGGATGGTTTCGCTGGCGGCCTGCGGGCCGATGGAGACGGCGACCACTTCCGTGGCCTTGCCCTTTTCCTTCAGGCGCACCGCCTGCTCGACGGCGATCTCGTCGAACGGGTTCATGGACATTTTGACATTGGCCAAGTCCACACCGCTCTGGTCCGCTTTGACGCGAACCTTGACGTTGTAGTCAATCACCCGCTTGACGGGCACCAGAACCTTCATGGTGTTTTCGCTAGTCCCGAATTGGGCGGCCGGTCATTCCGCTGGGCGTTGCCGTCCTTCTTGTGCGGTGCAAAAAATATGGCTGCGCCTATGGCCTGTCAACGAAGGGACGAACGATCCCGACCTGCTTTTGTTGCAAAGCAACAAGGCTGGTTAACCAAGTCCGCGTCACTCCGCCGCAGCGAAGCTATTTCAGGGTGTCCAGATAGGCGACCACGTCCGCCTGCTGCTTTTTGCTGGAAAGACCGGCGAAGGTCATTTTGGTGCCAGGCACCACCCGCTGCGGGCCCGCCACCCACTTGGTGAGATTGGCGTCGGTCCACACAATGCCGGACTTTTTCAGGGGCCCGGAATAGGCAAAGCCGGGACGGCTGGCGGACTTGCGGCCCGCAACGCCGAACAGATCGGGACCAAGCCCGTCGCCGCCGTCCTTGTCGCTGGTGTGGCAGACCGCACAGCGCTTGAACACATCGGCGCCTGCCTTGGCGTCGCCCGCAGCCTGGGCCGCAATCGTGGAGCCCGCCAGCAGCGCCAGCGCGACGGTGATTTTACGAAACATGCAATCGGCCCTTCTTGGTATCCCCTGACGGGGTCCCTCCATAACCGATCTGATATCGAAAAACAGCGGTTTTGTGGCGCGGCGTTCAAACGCAGGGCCAGGCCCGCTGTACGGTCGGAGCGCCCCGCGCCCCGCACTTCCCAGGTCTGGCGCGGCCATCTAAAACTTTCACCGGCCGCTTTTCCGGTTATAGAATCGTCCCATGAGCGAGCCGCTTGATTTGCCGCAAGCCGTGGAAGAGCCCACCCGCGCCCGTCCGCGCATCGTGCAGGATTTCGCCCATGCCTCGCGCACGGCGCGCAGCATGGCCCAGTTGCGCGGCCTGATGTGCGAAGCCGCCTGGGCGCTGGGCTTCCATCATCTTCTGCTGCAGGGCGCTTCGGGGCAGGTGTGGCTGGCCGACCTGCCGCCGGGCTGGACCGCGGTATCGCCGGCCTCCGGCGATGCGGTGCTGGCGGTGGCGATGCAGTCCTATGCGCCTTTCCTGTGGTCGGACATTCCGCGCCTGGTGGCGCTCAGCCGGCCGCATCGCGATTTCCTGGATGCGGCTCATGCCGCGGGCATCGGGGCGGCGGTGGCGGTGCCGGTTCATCGCCCGCGCGGCGCCCAGGAAGCCGGCAGCTATTCGGTCTTTGCCGGCTGCTGTTCCTTCCTGATGAAAAACGGCGTGCCGCTGCCGCTCGAAAGCCTGGCGGCGGCGCATTATGTGTGCGCGCTGGCCTTCGATGTGGCGGAGAATCTGCGCGAGCCCAAGGCCGCCACGCCGCACGGCCCGCAGCTGACGCCGCGCCAGCGCGATTGCGTGGTGCTGGTGGCGCAGGGTAAGAGCGACTGGGAGATCGGCCAGGTGCTGGGGATCAGCGAATCCACCGTGCACAAGCATATCGAGGACGCCAAGCGCCGCTTCGGCGTCTCGACCCGGGTGCAGCTGGTGGTGCGCTCGCTGTTCGACGCGCGGCTCAGCTTCTCGGACGTGATGAGTACAACGCCCTAGTTGCCCCTCCGGCCGTGAGGCCGGAAACAAAAGATCCAGTGGACCTTTTGGCGGCCGAACGCCCGCGAAGCGGGCCGCGGCAACGGGAAGAAACTTGGCCACAGACCTGCCGCTCGCTCAAGCTCGCGGCGTTCGTCGCTTTCGCAGGTCCGCCGGACCTGCTCATCCGCGTTCCGTGGACCGCTTCTCCCC
>Ga0302314_10005176_pt1 | contig 23821 bp, 18 predicted proteins | sample III_Palsa_N2_3_FD_200533 | JGI IMG/M metagenome (GOLD analysis project Ga0302314, IMG submission 200533) | Peat permafrost microbial communities from Stordalen Mire near Abisko, Sweden - III_Palsa_N2_3 | ecosystem: Environmental > Terrestrial > Soil > Palsa > Peat permafrost | place: Sweden... | reverse complement strand
GGGGCGCTGCGCCGCACCCTGGTCGTTGCCACCGGCGTGGAGCTGGTTACGGACAGCAGCGGCTATCAGCTCAACGTGCCGACCGAGGCCGTGGACGCGCTCCAGTTCGGCTCCGCGGTGGAGGAGGTGGACGGAGCGGAGCAGCAAGGCCGCTTCGAGGACGCCGTCCACCTCCTCGACCAGGCCCTGGGGCTCTGGCGTGGTGACGCCCTGAGCGGGCTGGACGGCTGGGTGCTGTCGAACGCGGCCACCCACCTCGACGCGCAACGGCTCAACGTCGTTGAGCGGTGGGCGGAGCTTCAGCTGCGGCTGGGACGGGCGGCACCGGCGGTGCCCGCCCTGGAGGGGGTGCTGTCCGAGCACCCGCTGCGGGAGCCGCTGCGCGCGCTGCTGATGAGGGCCCTCTACCAGTGCGGCCGGCAGGCCGAGGCGATGACGGTGTTCGAGGACGGCCGGCGGTTGCTGGCGGAGGAGCTCGGACTGGACCCGGGCCCGCAGCTACAGCAGGCCCATAGGCAGATCCTGCACGGAGAAGCCGCGGCATCGGCGGAGCAGCCCGACTCCCGGACCGAACCCGAGGACCCGTCACCGCGGCGCCCCGCGCGGGAGGCCGGCTCCCGCTCCTTCCTGCCCCGGGACATCGCCGAGTTCACTGGGCGCGAGGACGAGCTGCGCCAGCTGCGGGACCGGTCGCTGGAGCCGAATGCGCCCGCGATCTCGGTGATCGACGGCATGGGCGGGGTGGGCAAGACCTCGCTCGCCGTGCACCTGGCCCACCTCCTCGCCGACGACTACCCGGACGGGCAGTACTTCGTCGACCTGGCCGGCTTCAGCGAGCAGGCCGAGCCGATGAGCCCGCTTCAGGCTCTGAACCTGCTGCTGCGCTCGGACGGGATGGCTCCCGAGCTGATCGAGACGGATCTGGAGGCGCGCAGCGCCCAGTGGCGGTCGAGCCTGGCCGGCCGCCGGGTGCTGATCCTGCTGGACAACGCGGCCGATCCGACCCAGCTCAGGTCGCTGCTTCCCGCTTCGGCCGGGAGCCGGGTACTGATCTCCAGCCGACGGCGGATGGCCGCGCTGGAGGGCGCCGCCGCGCTGTCGCTCGACGTCATGACCGAGGCCGACGCCGTCACGCTCTTCCGCCGGATAGCCGGGCCAGAGCGGGTGGACGAGGAGCCCGAGGCGGTCCGCGCGGCGGTCGAGCTGTGCGGGAACCTCCCGCTGGCGATCCAGATCGCGGCCGCACGGTTGCGCGAGCGCAGCAGTTGGCGGGTTTCGTTCCTGGCCGACCAACTGCGCGACAACGAGGCGCGGGCGCGCATTCTGGCTGCTGGGGACCGCGACGTGATGAACGTCATCGCCTGGTCCTACCACCATCTCACCGAGCGGCATCAGCGGCTGCTGGGACTGCTGAGCCTGCACGCCGGGCCGGACTTCGACGCGCTCTCCACTGCGGCCCTCGCGGACCTGCCGCTGCACCAGGTCGAAGCGGATCTCGACAAGATGTTCGAGCTGAACCTGCTGAAGCAGCATGCCGCCGACCGCTACCATCTGCACGACATCGTGCGCTACTGCGCCGGCCGTCTGCTGGACACGACGACTGGCCGGGCGGAGGTCGCCGATGCGGTGGGGCGGCTGGCCGACTACTACCTCTGGTCGGCCGGCGAGTGGTGCGGCCTGCTCACAAAGACCGCGATGCGGTTCGTGCCGGAGGTCGGCCGCAAGCCGGAGTCCGCATGGGCCGCTGCGGACGCCAAGGACGCGACCCGGCTGCTGGAGGCCGACTTCCGCAACATGGTGATGACTCTCCGGCTGGCCGCGGACTTCGACCTGCACGCCCAGGTCTGGCAGCTGGTGCGCACCTTGCAGCCGTATTTCGCCGCCCTGAATCACCCCGGTGAGCTGGAGCCGCTGTTCGAGTTGGGCCGCCTCGCAGCGCAGGCCGACGGCAGCCCGGTCGGTGAGGCCGCCTGCCTGGCCGGGCTGGGAGCGGTCCAACTCGCCCACGGTTCCCTGGCCGAGGCGGAGCGGCTGGGCCGGCTGGCACTGGAGCTCAGCCGCCGGGCAGATGATCGCGTCGGTGAGCTCGCCCACCTGAACCACCTCGGGCGGGTCCACTGGACCGCGCGCGAAGTGGACTTGGCGGGCGCGTGCTACGCCGATGCCCTGGAGGTGGCGCGTGAGCTCCAGGACCGGCAGATGCAGGCCCACTTCATCAACAACCTCGCCGTCGTCAGCTCCGAGCTGGGCCGCTTCGAAGAATCCCTGGGGTACTACCTGAAGGCCCGATCGCTCGGCGAGGAGTCCGTGGTCCCCAACGCGCAGACGATGGTTCTCATCAACATCGGCTTGGTCTCGGTGGTTCTCGGCGACTGGGAAGGCGCCGCCGCCAGCTACCAGCAGGCGCTGGAGCTGAGCCGGGCCGAGGGCGTGCGGCAGAACGAAGCGGTCGCGCTGGTGGGGCTGTGCATCGTGCGTCGGGGCATGGGCGAGTACGCCCAGGCCATCGCGTGCGGACGCACGGCGCTCGAGATAGCGCGCCGCGTCGGCATCTACGAGGTCGAGGCCCAAGCCCTCAGCGCACTCGGCGACGTCTACACGAGCTCCGGTGAACTCCCCACCGCGGAGCAGGTCTTCGAGCAGACCCTGAAGACGGCCTGGACCCGCGACTTCCCCCGCCACGCCGCCCGCGCGCACGAAGGACTGGCCCATGTCGCCTCTCTGCGCGGCGACCTCGCCGTGGCGCTGGAGCACTGGGAAAGCGCCTTGTCGACCAGGCCAGGCGGCGTAGTCGACAGCGCCGGCGCCGAGCGCCACCGCGCCGCCCCGAAGGCTGGCGCCGCGACGTGCTGGCGCTGCACGGTCGTCGGCAATCGGTAGCCGAGGTGGTCGGCGATCCCGCCCTCCAGGGCGGACTCCAGCACCCGCTTCGTCAGCTGCTGCGGCAGTCGCCCTCGCCAGAGGGCTGATGACCTTCTCCGAGTAGCGTCGAGGCAACGCACTCACGCTGGTTCGACTCGCCGATCTCATTCGACTCGCCGATCTCACTCGACCTCAGGCTCTTCTGCGGTCAACTGTTGCCCATGCCTCCCATGGGCAACGGACGGCCGCAGTGCCGAGTCGGCCAGACCGCCGCCGTGGCGGACGAGACGGTTCAGCAGTGGCGTGGTGGCGGCTGTGGTCACCAGAGTCATGAGCACCAGCATCGAGAACAGGTCGGGACCGATGACGCCGAGCTGGCGTCCGATGCCCAGGACAACCAGTTCGGTCAGCCCGCGGCAGTTCATCAGGACGCCGATGATCGCCGCCTGGCGCCATGAAGAGCCAGTGATGCGGGCTGTGCCGGCGGCACCCGTCAACTTTCCAGTGACAGCGACGATCAGGATGGCCAGGGCCCACCACAGTTGCGCGGGGCTTGCCGTCAAGCGGGTGAAGTCGGTCTGAAGACCCGTGTCCACGAAGAACAGCGGCAGCAGGATCGGGACAGCAACGGCGCGCAGCCGGGCGGCGCTGCGCTCGACAGATGGCAGACCGCGAGGGGTGACCGCGCCGAACAGGAAGGCCCCGAACAGCGGATGGACGCCTATTCGGTCCGTGATGAACGCAGTCAGGCACAAGCCGGTGAACAGTACGACCAGGACCAGCTCGTCCGAGGTGCGGCCAACTCGCTGCACGACTGCGCGCAGTGCCGGCCGCAGCGCCACCAGAGTCACCGCGACGGCCACCGCAAAGGCGAGAGTAGTCAAGGCAGCAAGGACCGAACCGGAGGAACAGAGCGCGGCGACTCCGGCCAACAAGCACCAGGCGATGGCGTCGTCGACTGCCGCGGTCGCCATCGCGAAGGCACCCAGAGGGGTGTTCGCGAGTCCTCGGTCGGTAAGGATTCTGGCCAGTACGGGGAATGCGGTGATGCTGAGTGCCAGGCCCACGAAGAGTACAAACGCGGGCCTGCTGACATGCGCGGGGGCCATGGCGGGGTACATGGCCAATCCCAGGGTGGAGCCAAGGACGAGGGGCACGAAGAGGCTGCCTTGGCTGACCCAAGCGGCAGAGCGGGAGACGCCCGCCAGGGAGGTCGGATTGAGCTCGAAACCGACGAGGAAGATGAAGCAGAGCAAGCCCAGATTGCCCAAGGTGGAGATGGTCGGCAGCACCGCCCCTGGGAGGAGCCAGTGCTGAGCACCGGGGGCCAGCCAGCCAAGGAGGGACGGGCCGAGCAGGACGCCGGCGAGGATCTCTCCGATGACCGCCGGCTGGCCGAAGCGCCGCACGGCCCAGGCACCCACATGGCAGGTAATGATCACGGTGGGAACAGCGATGAGCACCGGAAGGAGGGGGTCTGGCGGCAGCACATCTGCTCCTCTTGTCACGCGGAGAAGCCAGCAGGCAGGCTCCGCGACTATCGGATCCAGGGTGATTGGCGCGGTCGTCGGGCCGGGACTCGGATCACGTCCCCAGGGTGTGGAGTGAGCGGACAGTAGCGCGGAGGCGGCAATGCGAACGGTCGTGGTGCGAGCATAAGCAGCGCCCGCGCAAAGAGGAACTGTGCCTGATCGATATGATCCTATTTGCCACGTATTCTCGGGGGAGCTGCCCCCTGACTGCCGGGCGACTGCCGCTGCCGACTGCCCACTGCATCCGGCCGTACCCGCATAGTCTCCCGGGAGACGAGGAGCAGGAAGGAAGAGATCCATTGACGGTGGTATCGCTGTCGATTCTCTTCCGTCGGCGCCTCGATGAATTCACAAATAATTCCTGAAGGAGGTGTAGAACATGGATGCAATGACGGAGACCATGCCGGTTGCTCTTTCTGACAGCGAGGAGGAGCTGCTTGAGGAGTTTGGCGTTCTGGTGGGCCGCGGAGTACGAGTACGGCGGCTGACCGCAGGCTGTGCCCGTAGCCGAAAAGGGCGGCACATTCGGCGGAAGCGGGTTCCGGACTTGGTGTCACCATCAGTCCCGGCACCCGTCGGCCGTCGCAGTTCTGTATGATTCGGCGTCGCGCTGCGCAAAGTTGATCAGGAGTTCCCATGAAGGGCTCGATATCCGTCGATGTCCTCGTCGTTGGCGGAGGGCCGGCTGGTTCGTGTGCTGCCGGCGCGCTTGCAAAGATGGGCGCCTCGGTTCTTCTGGTCGAAGGAAAGAAATTCCCCCGGGAGCACATCGGGGAATCATTGCTCGCCATGTCGATGCCGTATCTGCGCACGTTGGGTGTCGCCCAGGCCGTCGAGGCGGAGGATTTCGTCCGCAAGCCCGGCGCTGTGTCCGCTGGGGGCCGCAGGGGCAGCGGATGCGGCTGGGGATGCCCCCACCCGGGCTACGCCTTCCAGGTGCCACGGGCTCGCTTCGACGATCTGCTGTTGACCCATGCTCAGGAATGCGGGGCACAGGTCAGCCAAGAGGCATGGGCGCGCTCCCTCGTCAGGGGGACGATGGTGGCATCCGCGGCGCGGAGGTCCAGTTGGGAGAAGAGACACACCACGTCTCAGCTCGCTTCGTGCTCGATGCCAGTGGACTGTTCCGATTCGTGCCGCGCAAGCCGGGGCTGGCTTCCACGATGGAGGGACGCCAGCGGATCGCCGTCGGCTGTTACTACCAGGGTGCGGGGCGGCCGACGCCGCCCAGCCAGGACGACATCATCACCGAGGCCACAGAAAATGGCTGGCTGTGGTTCATTCCGCTCGACTCCGAGCTCACCAGCGTCGGGCTCGTGACAGACGCGGACCTGGGTGGCGGAACGACGGCCGCAGGTCGTCATGGACCAAGCCGTCCAGGGCACCGAGGTGATGAGAGATTTGGTACGAACTGCCAAGATCTCGCGACCAGCTCGATTGCCGCGCTACACCAACCATCTTGTCGACGACCCGCTTGGGGGAGATGGGTACGTGCTTGCAGGCGATACCGCCATGTTCGTCGACCCGCTTTTCTCCACCGGTGTTCACGGTGCCCTGATGTCCGAGAGCCACGCTGCCGCCGGCATCGGTGCGGTCCTGAGCGGTGGCGATGAGAGCAGCATCGCGGATTGGTAGGACGCGAAGATGCGTGAGAACTACCATCGCGTCAACGAAACCGTCCGTTTGCCGTACAGCATGCAGTCGGGCACCGGAGAGTTCTGGAGGCGTCGTGACCTGAGCGGGGTGACAGAGGAGGAGGCTTCGACCATCAGTCGGCGGCTTGGTGTCACCGGCGCGGCATTCTTCGCCCATGCAGTCGCGGGGGGGATCCCTTGAGCTCCCGCCGAAGATAGCCAGGAAGATCTCGGAGTTTCGTACCGATATCAGCGTCGAGTCCTGTCCTCCGGACGCGGTGTTGAGCCCTGCCCCTGACGTCCGCCGGCGCCGGGACTGGGTTGATGAGAGAGGCCGCGCGGTACGCGGAGTGGTGATGGAGCATCCGCGTCGGAGAGTCAAGAGTGTTGAATGAAGTCGGTCACTTTGAGTAACCCCTGGTCGGCCTACAGGATCGAGAGATGCCTACAAGGCTCCTCCCGTCGGGGGCGCCGCGACACCTGGCGCGTGAGAACTGCCGGTCGAATGCCGGTGGAACTACCCGATGGAAAATTCCACCAGCCATAGGTTCTGTCCAGGACCGAAGGGGGTGCTTCTCATGCAGAAGATGCCGTTCTGATCTTCTCGGCTCGCTGATCACATGTCATCGGCGAGCCCCAGGGCACGGGACGGGAGTGCTGTACCGCTCTCCCTCCCGTTGCCCGGGCCTCCTCCATCGGGCGCGTGATCGGGTTCGAGCACAACGAGCAAGGGACTCAAGCGACATATGACGATCAAGGCAGGAGTCACAGGACTGCTCCAGCGGTCGCCCTACAGACCTGTGCTGACTCATCCGCAGTTGCGCCGGGTACTGCCGGGCATCGCGTTCTCGTCGCTGGGGGGTGGGATGAGCCCCGTCGCGATCAGCTGGCTGGTCCTGGCGATCGCCCCGCACCACGACCGGGGATTGTGGGTGGCGATGGCGGTGGCCGCGAACATCCTGCCTGGCGCGATAGGCGCCTTCACGCTCGGCCGATGGTGCAACGGCCGCCCCGGCTCGCAACTGGCCGGCTGGGACGCGCTGCTGCGGGCCGTGTTCTTCACCCTGATCCCCGTGGCTTATGCGCTCGGCGACTTGAACGTCGGCGTCTTCGTCGGCCTGCTGGCCGTCTCCTCCCTCCTGCAGGCATGGGGGAAGGCCGGGCGGTATACGATGCTCTCCGAACTACTGCCGGATGAGCACAGACTTGCGGGCAACTCCCTGGTCAATGTGCTGCTGGAGCTTTCCACCATCCTCGGGCCGCTGATTGCCGCGCTGATCATCGCTCATGGCAGTCCGGCGTGGGTGCTCGCTGCCGCCGCCCTCACCTACTTCGTTCTCGCGGGGACCTACAAGTTCGCGGTCCCGCCCGAGGCGAACGCCCGGGTGCGGGCCGGAGCGTCACGGGCCGCAGGATTCCGGGCCGTCAGGGGGGATCGGCGGCTACTCGGCCTACTCGCACTCTCGTTCGGCTTCTTCGCCTGCTACGGACCGGTGACGGTGGCGCTGCCGCTCTATGTCTCGCTGACCCTGCACGCATCCGCGGCCACGCTCGCCAGCTTCTACACCGCTTTCGGCATCGGGGCCGTAGCTGGGGCGTACGCGTCCGGCCACATGCAGAAGTGGCCGCTGGCGGTGACGGCGGTCGGTGCCGTCCTGTGTTTCGGGCTTGCCCTGCTGCCACTCGGACTGGGGTTCCCCGTCGTGGCCTGCTGGGTGGCCTTCGGGATCTGCGGGGCCAGTTGGGGGCCGTTCCCCACCGCGACCACCACCCTCTTCCAGCGCGGGGCCAGCCCGGAGACCCTGCCACAGGTGCTCGCCGCACGACAGGCCATGACCGGCCTGGCCGTGCCCCTGGGCGCGATGCTGGGAGCTCCCGCCGTCACTTTGCTGGGCGCCCGCGGGACCCTGCTGACCTCGGCCTGTGCCCTGACGGCGATGGGCGTGGCCGCTGCGCTGCTCCTGCTCGGGGCCGCAGTGGCGGACCGCCGTACCGGCCGCCGCGCCTCGGCCGAGATCGAGGCCCTGGCCGAGGTATGACGCGGCAGGGCGCCGCCGTGAGGAAGTACATCGTCGGAACAAGCCTGGAAAGGGCGACATGACATCGTTGATCATTAGCAACTGCACCGAGGAGATCGTCGGTGATCTCGCCCTGCTGACCGCAGATCAGTGCCGGTCCTTCGGCTGGGGCGCGCAGCGGATGCTCTGGTACGCCCGCAACGGGGACATCGTTGTGCTGCCAGGACAACCCGACGGCGACTTCCTGACCTATGTCACTGGGCTGACCGGCACCGACCCCTCCTCACTGACCCTGCTGATCCCCCCGCCCGGCGAATTCGGGGCCGACATCCTCTCGCCGGACCGGCTGGCGAACGAGGAATTCCGCGAGCAGCTACGCCTGGCGGCGACGGAGCGGGCCGTGGGCTCTGTGCTCAGTGTCTACACCGACTTCGCGGTTGCCGATCTGGCGCGTGCTACCGGGATCGGCGACGGACTTGCAGGGATGCGGTTCAGCGCGGAGCAGGGCGACGCCATCGTCAACAGCAAGGCCATCTTCCGCGCGGTGGCCGCCGCCGCCGGGACCCCCATCGCCCGGGGACTGGTGACCGGCAGGCGGGAGCAGGCCATGGCGCTCATCTGCGAACTGCTGGAGCAGGGCGACCATGTCATGGTCAAGAAGGAGTTCGCGGCCGGCGGCTTCGGCAACGAGATCCTCAGTCCGGCCCCGGGAGTACGGGCGGCAGGTGCACCGCAGGTGGTCGTGCTGACCGACCGGGTGGCCGTGGCGGACTACCTCGCAGAGCGGTGGTCGTGGTTGACCGGAGACGGGCACAGCAGGCTGGTTATCGAGCAGTACCTGCCGCAGATCGCGACAGTTTACGCGGAGTTCGAGGCCACTGACAGCGGCTGTACGTTGCGTGGCACCGGTGAGATCGTGATGGCGCCAACGGCCGTAGGCGAAATCATTCCGCCGCAGTCGATCGAAGCAGAGACTCACCGGACCCTGGTCGAACTCGCACACCTGGTCTGCGAGCGCTTCCGGTTGTTCGGATACCGGGGGAACATCTGCGCTGACGCGATCGTGACCCCCGATGGTGAGATCGTCTTCACCGAGACCAACGGCCGATTGACCGCGAGTACTCATCTGCATGTGAACATGGTCGGACGGGTCGTCGACGCCGCACGCCGACGCGACCGCGTCTTCATGGAGCGGGCCGGGCAGCTCACGGTGCCGTCCTTCGCCCATGCTCTGGAGCAGCTCGCCGCCAGCGGACTGGGATACGACGACGACGCGGCTACCGGTGTCGTCCTGACCGCCAACTACGTGCCGGTGAACGGGCGGGTCACCTACTGCGTGGTGGCCGAGAGCCTCGTGGCGGCACAGGCCACGGAGGAGAAGCTCCTGGAGGTCATGGCTGGGGTGTTCGCCCGATGAGCGCCACCCACACCAATGACCAGGCCGCGTCGATCGCGCTGCTACAGCCGGAACGCCCCGCGGTGAACTCGTGGGACGAATTCACCACCCTGCGCGAGATAGTGGTCGGCGACGCCACTCACTCCAGGATTCCAGCGCAGACAGACCCTTCGGCCTGGCTCAACTGTTACCCCGAGCTTTCGCCCACCGAGCTGGAGCGGATAGAGGTGGGCCGCTTTCCGGAGCGCGTGATAGAGGAGACCAACGAGGACTTGGCCAACCTCGTGACCACGCTCCGCGAGCTCGGCGTGATCGTCCACCAGCCACCCGCTGTCGACCACGAGGTGGAGTACGGTGGGCCGGGCTGGCGTAGCCAGGGTCGCAGCTCGTACTGCCCCCGCGACCTGACCCTGGTCATCGGCTCCACGATCGTGGAGACGCCCAGCCCGATGCGGGCCCGCTACGCCGAGCTGTTCGGCATGCGGGCGCTCTTCCAGGACTACCTGCTGCGCGGTGCGCACTGGGTGTCTGCTCCCAAGCCGCAGCTCCGCGACGAGTTGTACGGCCTCGATGAGGCGGGGCACCCCGTCCTGGGCGAGGCCGAGCCCGTGTTCGAGGCGGCCAATGTGCTGCGACTGGGCAGCGACATCTTCTACCAGGTGTCCCGCAGCGGGAACGAAATGGGCTTGCACTGGCTGGAGTCGATGGTGCGGCTGATCGGCGGAGTGCGGGTGCATCCGGTCCGGGGTGTGTACGAGGGCACCCACCTGGACAGCACGTTCTGCTTCCTCCGGCCCGGCCTGGTCCTGCTCAATCCGGAGCGTGTCCGGCCCGACAACATACCTGTCGCGCTGAGGGGTTGGGACGTGTTGTGGTGCCCGCCGATCGAGGAACCAGTGAAGCCGGCGCTGCCGTACACGCTGAGCACCCCGTGGGTGGGGATGAACCTGCTCATGGTCAGCCCCGAGTTGGCGATCGTGGACGCCAACCAGACTGCCCTGGCCCGCCTGCTGGAAGCCAAGGGGATCACCGTGGTACCTCGACGCCTGCGCCACTCCCGCGTGCTCGGCGGTGGGTTCCACTGCGTCACTCTCGACACCGTCCGCGACGGCGGCCCCGAGAACTACCTGGTCTGACAGGTACGACGGTGGCTTGCCGGCGGGTGCGGGCCTCCTCCGTCAGCCTTGCGCCGGGGATCCGAGGACCCGCGGTACCACTCAAGTAGTGTCGTGGTAGTGCGTGATGGGACTGTTGGTCTCCTGCCAGAGGGAATCCTTGAGAGCAGGCCGCTGCAACCGGGTACGCATCGACTTGGCTCGGCGCTTCCAGGGGGAGACGCTGATTTGCGGGTCGGGGACCGGCGGAGCCGGATGAGGAACTTCGGTAGTTCCGATTCGGCAAACAAAAGGATGCCTCAAATTTGACCTTCGATGGAGCGTCAGGATGATGGACCGGTCTGACGGCGAAAGCTTCGCGATTCAACTTCGGAAATACAGGAAGCGAGCTCAGCTCAGCCAGATCGTACTGGCTGACCTTTCAACGGTCAGCGTGAGGGCCGTCAGGAATCTAGAACACGGCCAGGTGTCGTCGCCACGGCCGGAAACCGTACGGCTGCTGGCTGAGATCCTGAAACTGACCACGCAGGAGCGTATTGCATTTGAACTGGCTTCAGGAAACGAGACGGACGAATCCGCTGTCCAGGCGTTGACCGTGCCGTCCGAAATGGTCATGAAGCCGCTCTACGGGCGCGCCCGGGAACTCGACGTGCTTACTGGTCGGCTGCGATCCGGATTCCACCGGATCAGTAGCGTCTGCGGTCTTGCCGGAGTGGGTAAGACCCAGCTCGCGCTTGCGGCGGGCCATCGCCTCCAGGCCATGGACGCGATGGCGATGTTCTTCATGCGAGCCTCCCCCGCGGCTACCGAAGCCATGGACCGGGCGGAGCCTCTCTCGCTGCCCGGCGGGGACGGCAGGTCGGTGAATCGGCTCATTCGGCGGATTGGAAATCAGCGCGCCCTGCTGATCATCGACGGCAACGACCGCGGGGAGGTGACGCGAGAGGCGATGTGGTGCTTGACAAGCGAATGCCCAAATCTTTGCATTCTTGAGACCAGTCGGCACCCCAAGGCCGTCGAAGCGAACTACCGTCTCCCTCTCGGCCCTTTGTCGACGTGCTCGGCAACGAATGACTCGGAAGCTCCCACTGATGCACCGGCACTTCGCCTCCTGCTCGAACTGATCTCTGATCTACGTCCTCACTTCGCCCCGAGTCGGAGGGATCAGGAAAAGCTGGGAGAGGTCTGCCTACGGCTCGACGGCCTGCCGAGTGCCATCGAGGCTGCTGCTTCCTGGGCCACTGTGATCTCAGTGGACGAGGTACTGGCCATGGCTCGCGACGAGCCGCAAGAACTCGCTACCCACCCCTCCGGGCTGTTCGATCCCGTGTTCATGGCACACGAAGCAGTCATGTCACAGACCCGGCATCATCGCGATCTACTGTTCAGGCTCTGTGACGGGACTGAAGGATGGACTGTGGAGCGGACGGTCAATCGTCTTGGGCTTCCGCGGCTACAGGCGGCGAGTAGCCTCCAGAGCCTGCTGCAATCCGGGCTTCTCGTCGAGGTCACCGAGAGGGCCGACGGTATTGTGCGATTCGTGGTCCCGAACCTGGTGCGCGAGTACGTTCGCAACCAGTCGGCCCCTTCGCTGGCAATGGCCGTTTAGACCGTGTCCCGCATGGAGGCCGAGGAAGGCCAGGTGGTTGCGGGGGTGGTGTTCGGTGGGATCGGAGCGGGGGTGCCTCGAATGTTCGTGTCAGCCGCTGGGTGGGGGTGGACGAACGGGCCTCTTGGTAGGAGTGCGGTTGTCGAGACCAACCCTCCGGCTCAGGAGGCCCGTTGCCGCACCGGTGCACCATCACCGATGCCTTCGGAGGACGCGGGTACGGCCGTCCCTGCGGCACAGCCCGGCCACGAGGACAATCAGGTAGGCGGTCGGGGTGGATTGAGCAGGCACTGGGGGGTTGGCGGCCCCGTCAGGTCCCGCCGCCAAAAGGCCATGCCTCGATGTCGCGGTAGCGGATCGCTCCCGGGCCACGGCCGATGTTGCTCCCCACCAGGTGGAGGCGCTCGGCTTGCCACGGGTGGCCGGCGAAGTCAGCGAGGTCCGCAGCCGCAGACGGGATGTCGGCCTGCGCACTCCGGCGTGCCCGAGCCAACGTCAGGTGGGGGCGTAGCGGGCGCTCCTGGAAAGTGACACCGCGGGTCCGCGCCAGGTTCCGGACGTCATCGGCGAGCAGGTGGAGTCCTTCGAGTTCACCCTGGATCCCGCTCCACAGCAGGCGTTCGTCGAAGTGGCCACCACCGTTCAGGCCCAATCTCAGGGGTGGGCGAGACGCGGCCAGCTGGGCGAGCACCGGCCGCAGGACCGCGACGGCCGTCACCGGGAGCTCGCCGAGAAACGCCAGGGTGATGTGCCAGTCCTCGATCCGGTTCCACCGCAGGTGCGGGTACCGCTCGTAGACGGGCTGCAGGGCACCCGCCAACTCGTCCTTGGCGTCGTCGGGCGGGGCGAGCGCAACAAACACGCGTACGGTCAAGGGCTGCTGAGGATGATCGGTCACCAGGGCTTTCTCACACTTATCCGCTCCTGTCCTCGTCCACGGACGGGCCAGTGACGGCTCCACCATACTCGCTGTGGAGACCGGGCCCAGCAGGGCGCGGGCAGCGCGGTACAGCAACGACTCGATCACCGCCGCTCAGTTGCAGCGATGACTTTCCGAGCGGTACAGCCAGTTCGATCTCGTCACGTACGGTGCGGAGTTGCTGGGTCAGGTGTCGGTGCGGTGGCGGGTGCCGGTGTGCCGTCGACGTCGATGCGTGGGAGGGCTCGGTCGAGCCATCGGGGGAACCACCAGTTGGCCTTGTCGAGCAGTTGCATGATCGACGGGACGAGAATCATCCGGACGAGGGTGGCGTCGACAAAGATGGCGACGGCCAGACCGAGGCCGAACACGTTCAGGATGCGCAGGGGGTCGCCGATCACGAAGGAGCCGAAGACGCAGACCATGATGGCCGCGGCGGCGGTGATGACCCGGCCGGTGGAGGCGAGGCCCTCGGCGACCGCCGCGCTGCTGTCGCGGCTGCGTTGCCATTCCTCCTGGACGCGGGAGAGGAGGAAGACCTCGTAGTCCATGGACAGCCCGAACGTGATGGTGAACATCATCAGCGGGATCCACGGGTCGATCGGTCCGGTCCGGCCGACCGCGAAGATCGAGGACAGCCACCCCCACTGGTAGACGGCGACGATGGCGCCGTAGGCGGCACCGATCGACAGCAGGTTCATCACCGCGGCCTTCACCGGGATGGCGATGGAGCGGAACACCGCCATGAGCAGGATGAAGGAGACGAGAATGACCAGGCCGATGACCAGTGGCAGGCGCTGGGACAGGTGCGACGCCGCATCGACGCCGGCCGCTGTCTCCCCTCCCACGAGCAGGCGCACGTCGGAGCCGGCGGTGGCCTCGGGGATCACGGTGGAGCGCAACCGCTGCACCAGCGAGGCAGTGGCCGCGGCCTGCGGAGCAGTGGTCGGGTAGACGATGAGCACGGCCGCGTCGCCCAGCTGGTTGTACGTGGGGGCCTGGGCCCGGGCCACTCCGGGCACGGTGGACAGGCGCCGCGCGAACGCGCTGACCACCGCCTGGTCCTTCGCCCCGCCGGGCAGTTCAGCGGCGACCACCAAGGGGCCGTTGAAGCCGGGCCCGAAACCATCTGAGATCAGGTCGTACGCCTGGCGGGTGGTGAGGTTGGCGGGGTCGTTGCCCGCGTCGGTGAAGGCCAGGCGCATCGAGAACAGCGGGACGGCCAGCACGACGAGGACGAGCAGGGCGGCGGAGCCGCACACGACCGGTCGGCGCTGCACGGTGCGGCTCCACCGCCACCAGAATCCGCTCCTCGCCTGCGGCCCGGACGCGGCGACGTCCCCTGACGCTGTGGTCCGGGTCGGGGCGGCCGAGCGCAACAGGCGGGGCAGGCGGAGGCGGTCGACGGCTCGCCCGGCGTAGCCGAGCATGGCCGGCAGCAGCGTCAGGGCCGCTGCCATGACGGCCAGGACGGCCAGGATCGTGCCGACGGCGAGGCCGTCGAGGTACTGCTGGCCGACGACGAACAATCCGCACAGGGAGATGAGCACGGTGATGCCGGCGAACAGCACGGCCCGGCCGGCCGTGGACATGGCCCGGACGACGGCGTCCCTGGGCGTCAGTCCTTCGCCGAGTCCCTGGCGGTAGCGGGTGACGATGAACAGGGCGTAGTCGATGCCGACTCCGAGCCCGATCATCGCCATCATCTCCGGGCCGAAGCTGGGGTCGATCAGCAGATGACTGACGAGGGCCACCACGCCGTAGCCGGCGCCCACGCCGACCAGGGCGGTGATCAGCGGCAGCCCCATCGCGACCACGGAGCCGAACGCCAGCAGCATGATGACGATGGCCGCTCCGATGCCGAAGGCCTCACTTGGCCCGGGCGCGGGCGACACCTCGGCGCTGATCGGGGCTCCCCCGAGGGCCACCTGCAGGCCCGGCTGCGCGTAGGACTGGGCCGTGTCGATCACTCGTTGGATGTCCGCCGACGGGATCTTGGCAGTCACCGCGTCAAAATGGACCGTGGCGAACGCGGTCCGCCCGTCCCGCGCGGTGATCAGCGGGGACACCGAGGTGACCGAGGGCAGCGGCCGGATCCCGTCGAGGGCCCGGTCGACGCGGGCGGCGACGTCGGCGGCGTCGATCGGGCCGGAGGAGTGGAACACGACCTGGGCGTCGTCGCCGACCTGGGCCGGGAACCGTTGGGCCAGGATGTTCTGGACCTGTTGCGACTGCCCGACGCCGCCGAAGTTGTTCTCGAAGTGCGACCCGACGGTGGAGGCCACCGCGATCACCGCGATCACCCCGGTCACCCATCCGAGCAGCACAGCCCGGCGGTGGTCGTGGCACCATGCCCCGACCCTGCCGAGCCGGCTGGGGCCGCGCCGGTCCGCTGCCGTGGTGCCGCTGGCGTCTACCCCAGAGCTAGAATTCATAGTGTCTGAATTTTTAGCACGCAATTCAGGCTGTGTGAAATCACGGAGGAGGCATGATGGCTAGGCGCGGACGCAGGCCCGGCGACCAAGGCGCTCGCGAGGAGATCCTGACCGCCGCCCGAGCGCTGTTCATAGAGGACGGGTTCAACAAGGCCACGGTCACCGGCGTCGCCCGGCGCGCGGGAGTTGACGGCGCCCTCGTCTACCACTACTTCGGGACCAAAGTCGACCTGTTCATCGAGGCCGTCGCGGGCCTGCACCGTCCCATCGGCTCTGTCACCGACGGGCGCGTCCGCCACGGGGCTGAGGTCGTCTCCGCGTTCCTGCGGCAGTGGGAGCAGGGCCCGGAACAGCCCGGCCAAGCCTTCGTCGCGTTGGCCCAAGCGGCCTCCGGCTCACCCGAAGCCGCAGCGAGCCTGCGCCAGTTCGTCACCGACCGCATCTGGGCCGGCCTCCCCGGGCAGGAGCGCGCCGACGACGGCCGGCTCAGCCCCGCGGCCTCCAAGGGCGTCGCCATGATCGGCGCCCAACTCCTGGGCATCGCCTGGGCCAGGTACATCCTGGAATTCGAACCCCTGGCATCCGCGTCCATCGACGACGTCGCCTCCTGGTTCGGGCCCACCATCGACAGCTGCCGATCCGTACAACGTGACCGCAAGCCCACCCCGTTGTCGTGATCCTGGAATGTAGTGATCATGGAATTGGGCGGGGACTTCGCGGCGGATGGTCCTCGGCCGGCCAGTCCCGCGCCACTGCCAGTGATCGCCCCCCTGGGGACCGTTGGGGAACCACCGCTGCGCGCGGGATGCCTGGAGGGGTCCTCGGGTGCACGTTTTGCGCGGGCACGGGGATCGACCCGGTCACCCGAGCCACGCGGTGATCCGCTCGCGCAGCGAGGCCGGGTCCAGGCCGTGGGCGGCGATGTGCTCCGCCATGCTGCCGTAGCGCCGCACCTCGTCGCGGCCGACGCCGAGTCCCAGCACCCGGTGCGGGAGATGGTCCAGGGCGGCGTTGGCGGCGGGTACCGAGGTCCCGGCGAGGTAGGGCTCCACCAGCACCACCTCGGCGGGACCGGAGTTGCGGGCGACGGCAGCGCGCAGCGCGTCCGCGTCGAAGGGCCGGACGGTGGCGGCGTACAGAACTGTCAGGTCCAGCCCGGTGGTGGCCGCCAGCACCGCGTCCAGCATGGGTCCGACCGCGACGACCGTACCGCGACTTCCCTGACGTACTGTCAGGAATGCTCCTGGGGTGATCGGTTGGGCCGCAGCGTTGTGCTGTTCGGACAGTCGGAGGTAGACCAGGCCGTCGCCGGAGGCGGCCTGCCGCAGCAGTAGCTCCGCCTCGTCCGGGTGGCCGGGGACGTGCACGGTCCAGTCGGGCAGGGTGTCCAGCAGCGCCACGTCGCCCGGGGACATGTGGGTCCGGCCACCAGCGGGCCAGTCGTACGAGCCCAGGGCGCTGACCAGGACGGCCCCGACGCCCTGGTGGCCGAGATCCAGCTTGACCTGCTCGAAGGGCCGCTCCACCAGGAAGCTGGCGAAGGTGTGGACCAGCGGCCGGATGCCGGTCAGGGCCAGTCCCCCGGCCGCCCCGATCAGCAACTGTTCGCGGATGCCGACGTTGACCACCCGGTCGGGGTGACTGCGGCGGGCGGGTTCGAATCCCGCGGCGGAGATGTCGGCCAGGACGACCGCGAGACGCGGGTCCTCGTCGAGCAGGGCGGTGGTGGTGGAGATGAAGCGCTCACGCATGGGATGCCTCCGGGCTCTGCGGGGTGGTCGAGGTGAGTCGTACCGCTGCGGATCAGTTCTTGGGTTCGACGACCGCGACAACGGCGTGCGGCCTGCCGGGATGCGGCGCGGTGAAGGCCCCGAACAGCGCGTCATGGTCGCGTCCGTCCACGGTGGCCGCCGACCATCCGGCCGCCTCGAAGCGCGAGGCGATGCCACCGCGCCAGCCGTGCGTGGCGGAGTCGTTGTCGATGACCACGGTGTGCAGCCGCTCCAGGCCGGCCGCCCCGGCGTAGGCGATGGCCTCGTGGTTGCTGCCCTCGTCCAGTTCGGCGTCGCCGGTCAGCACCCACACGGCGGGGTCGGTCAACCCCTGGGCGCGCAGGCCGAGCGCGGTGCCGACGGCCAGCGGCAGCCCGTGGCCGAGCGAGCCACTGCCGATCTCCACGCCGGGCAGCAGCGTGCGGTCGGGGTGGTGGCCGAGCGGCGAGTGGTAGCTGCCGAAGCCGGGCAGCAATGCCGGGTCGATGAAGCCCTTGGCGGCCAGGACGGCGTAATAGGCCATCGGGCCATGTCCCTTGGACAACAGGAAGCGGTCCCGGTGCTGGTCCTCGACGGTGTCGGGGGCGACCCTCAGCACCCGGTCGTAGAGCACCCACAGCGCGTCCAGGGTGGAGCTTGCGGCGTGGGTGTGCTTCTCGGCGCCGGTCATCCGCGCCATCAGGTCGAGCAGCAAGTCACGGTCGGTGCCGTGTGCGGTCGTTGTCATGGGACTAGACTGCAACTTCAAGCGCACTTGAAGTCAAGGGGAGGTTTCGGTGGCCTCGGCGACAGCCTTGGGAGAGCACCTGACGATTGGTCAGTTGGCGGAACGTAGCGGACTGAAGACCTCGGCGCTGCGCTACTACGAGGAGCTCGGACTGATCCGGTCCGAACGCACCGCCGGTGGCCAGCGCCGCTATCCGCGTGCCGCGCTGCGCCGGGTCGCCTTCGTCCGGGCTGCCCAGCGCGTCGGCCTGTCACTGGAGGAGGTCGGCGACGCCCTCGCCCGGCTGCCTGCGGACCACGCGCCCACCGCCAGGCAGTGGGCGCCGGTGGCCCGCTCCTGGCAGCGCCGGATCGACGGCGAGATCGCCGAGTTGCAACTGCTGCGACGCAAGCTCGGCGGCTGCATCGGCTGCGGCTGCCTCTCCCTGCGGACCTGCGCCCTCTACAACCCGGACGACGTCGCCGCCGAACACGGAGCCGGCGCGCGCTATCTCCTGGGCGACCAGGCACCCGACCCGCGCGCGGCCGACGCAGGCTAGTGGCTTGTCACGCGGCCTTGTCCGCGGTGGCCGGAGCTCTTGGGCGCGAAGTACCGCAGCGCGGCGAACCCGGACTCGATCCAGTTCAACCAAGACCTGTAGGCAGGCAGGAACACCAGCTCGACCTGATCGGCGTCGGCCGCTGCGGGCGAGCGACACGCCGACCGGGCGGCAGGGTCAGAAGCCCGGGAACACCTGAAGCAGTTCGGGGACCACCTCGTGGCCGGGGAGTGCCGCCGAGGCCCGCTCCGGGTCCAGCCGCCCGTAGACGAGCCGCAGCAGCTCCTCGGCGGGCAGGACCAGGTCCACCGGCCCGGTGCCCGAGGCGGAAGCGAGCTCGACGTCGGGTCCGGTGGTGAGGGTGAACCGGCGCTGCGGGTCGGCCGTCTCGACCGCGAGGACCCGGGGTTCGGCGGCGGCCCGGCCGACCCGCGCGGCGGTGCCGGGCAGCACGTCGATCAGCAGGCGGACCGCGTCAGGGGACACCACGGCCGAGGAGTCCAGGGCCACGGCGATGTCCCAGGTGTGCAGTGCGTGCTCGCCCAGGCGCATGGCCAAGAGGTCGGCCAGGTCGATGTCCCGCCCGAACAGGGACACCCGGAACCGGGCCCGGTCGGCACCGGACAGGCCCTCGATCCGGGAGACGAGGGCCTCGTTGACCTTCACGCTGTCGGCCGCCTGGGCCTCCGGGGACCTGCCGTTCCAGGCGTCCCACAGGGGCTGGAACTGCTCCATGCCCGGAGCGGCAGATCCGTTCAGACCCGCGTCCAGGGCCAGGTCGAAGATCTCGGACTGGCTGCCCAGGTGTGAGGCAACCTGGGCGATGGACCAGTCGTCGGCGTAGGAAGGGTGCTGCACCTGCTCGGCGTCGAGCGGCGCCAGCAGGGCGGCGAAACGGTTCTGCGAGCCGCGTACTGCCGAGATCCAGGCATCGAGGTCAGACATGGGGTTCCGATCAGTCGCCGGCTCGATCCGAGCCGGATGGGGTGCGTACCGGCCTACCGCGTGTGTACTGGGTCCACTGTAGTGAAGGACGAGCTGCCGCACCGTCAGCCCCGCTGTCGGTCCCGACCGGCGCCGGCCCCGACCATCCGCCTTCTCCAGGGCAGATCGCCGGACGAGCCGACCAGGCCGAGCGCGCGGGCCGGCGCGAGGTGGCGCGGCGTGTTGTGGCCGGGGTCCCGGCGGACACGTGGGTGAGCGGTCCCGCGCGCTGCCTGGCGAAGCGCTCAACCGTGAAACTCAGTACCGTGCCTCGATCGGCTCACCGGCGCGCCGCGCGAGGGATCGCCGGACGCGCGTCCCACGAGCACATAGCTCAGGAACGCGACGCCGCAGCCGATCGCGACGCCATGGGAGACGCCGACCACCCACAGAGGGCTGTGATGGTCGAGCAGCAGGGCGCTGATCACCATGCCGGAGCCGAAGCCGAGGTTCTCGGCCATCGACGAGAAGCCGAAGACATAGCCGCGGTCGTCGTCGGCCACGGTCTGCAGGCGCGACGCGTAGGCGTTGTCGGTGAATCCGTCCGCGAGTCCGGCACACAGCGCGACGACGACGCCCAGGACCAGGGGCGGGCCGGTGAAGGCGATGATGAACGAGGCGGACATCAAGATCGTGCCGACGGAGAAGGCGTTCTCGCCGATCGAGCGGCCGCTCTTCTTCAGATAGCGGACCAGGCCGCGTTGCATCAGGATGTTGCCGACGGCCCAGACCGCCCAGAAGCGGCTGACGAACTCCGCGGGATGCGCAGGATCGAGTGCCGTCGAGTACACCGGCAGGCCGACGTTGTGCGAAGCCGAGCCGAAGCCGTCCACCGCACGGATCGCGATCATCACGAGGAGCACGGGGGTGGTGCGCAGGATCCGCAGCCCGATCATCGGCGAGATCGATCCGCTGCCTTCGGACGGCGCCCCGGACGCGGACATGCGCAGCTTCAGGGGCAACCGGGCCATGGTCGCGGCGGAGATGACGAAGGTCGCCGCGTCGATCGCGAACGCGGCCCGGAAGCCGAAGGCGGTCACCACGATGCCGGCCGAGGCGAAGCCCGCCACCATGGCCAGCGAGCGTCCCGAGGTCAGCAGCCCGTTGGCACGTACCCGCTGGTCCTGCCCGACGATCACCGGGATGCTGCTGCGCAGCGAGACGCTTGAGAGCGTCCCGCCGACCCCGGCGACCACAGCGACCACGTAGAGCAGGGCGGGCCGGGCACCCGCCGGCACCGTGAGCAGTGCCGTCAACGCGACGGCCTGCGACAGGTCGCCGCAGATCATCACGAACTTGCGATTGAAGCGGGAGACAATCGAGCCGGACACGAAACCCATGGAGAACGCGACGGCCAGCCGGACGGCCATAATGAGGCCGGTCTGCGTGGCGCTCCCGGTGGTGCTCAGTGCATAGAGATTGAGCGCCACGAGATTCACATAGCTGCCGTAGGCGGATACGGCGTTGCCCGCCACCAGATAGCGGAAGTTCTTGAAGCCGGAGGTCATGGGAAACGGCGCCCTGTCATATGTGTGTAGGCCGGGCTGACCTGAGAGCATGCGAGCGTGTGGCTCCATGACATTGATTCGGTGAATGCACTCGGGTGGAACGCGGCGTGCCGACCCGCGGACCCGCGGGGAAGTGCGCGCGGTGCTGGTCGATCGCGTTGTATCCGTCGAGTTGTCTCAGCACAGACGTGTCGTGGACGACGCGGCTCGCGAGCCCGGGAAGGACTTCACTCAACGCGCCTCCCTGCGTACTCAACAGCGTGGCCGGCTTCGTGGGCCCTCAGAAGGGCGTCGAAGATCCGAATATTCATACCGCACAAATATGTACGGCGGCAACCAGCGCTGCGGGAAACTCGGGTCAACAGAGACATACGAGTCGGCGACCCGGAGTTGATCGACTTGCAATGCACCCTGCTGCGTTGCGGTCGGGCCCGGAAGGATTCTGGTGGCATATAGGCTCATTAGCCTCATCTCTTCCAGTATCGTCTTCCTTGGGTCCCGTTCGTTGTTTGGCCGCTGCTTCTTCTGCTGCTGGTGGCCGTTGCTGCGGCATGGGGTCTTCGGACGAATTGCTTGATCTGCTGCGGGTGGAGTTCGAGTCATTGTTGCCGCGTCCGGACGATGTCGTTGCGGACGGTCGCGACGGACCCAGCTCCTCAGGATCCCCCGTCAGCGCGACTCGGCCAGAACGCGAGATCATTCCGAGTGGTGAGCGTGTCGGGATGGTCCGGGCCCAACACCCGCAGTGCTCGCGCTGACTCCGCGGGTGCGCTGGATCGCCTCGTCGCCCTACTGGGCCGGGACAGGTTCCGTTCGCTCCCGTGTGTCCCGTTTCACCCGGCCGACGCGGGCTGTGACAGGTGGATGTACTGGTCCGCCCAGGCGCTGATGATGTGGGCGGCCCGCTGGGCCTGTCCTCGTGCGGTCAGCAGGTGGTCGGCTCCTTCGAGGGAGACGAAGCTGCGGGGGTGCTGCGCCTCGCGGAAGATCTCCCCGGCGTTGGCGATGTCGACGGTGTCATCGGTGGGCGAGTGCATGACCAGCAGTGGCAGGCCCAACCCGGCTACCCGCTCACGCAGCCGGGCCCGGCGCACGTCGTCGACGAACGCCCGCTTGAGGACCAGCGTCCTGCCACCCACGAACCACTCGTGCGACCCCTCGCTCAGCACCCGGTCCACGACCGCGTCGTACTGCCGCTCCACATGGCTCGGATCAGCGGGTGCGCCGATCGTGGCCACCGCCCGCACGCCGGTGGCCTGGGCCGCGGCGGCGATGGCGGCCGCGCCGCCCCACGAGTGCCCGACCAGCAGGTCCGCCGGGGTCCCACGCTCGGCCATCAGCGCTGCCGCGCGGACGGTGTCCTGGACCTTGACGGTGAAGGAACCGTCGCCCCAGTCGCCGTCGGAGTCCCCGATCCCCAGGTTGTCGTAGCGCAGCATGCCGATCCCCTCGCGGGCCAGCTGCTTGCTGACCCGCGAGGCGGCCGGGGAGTTACGGCCCAGGGTGAAGCCGTGGACGAACACGCCCCACCCGCGCACCTCGCCCTCCGGCAGGTCGATCGACCCGGCCAGTTCGGGACCGACGACGCTGGTGAATCTCACTTCTTCGGACATGGTGCCAATCGCCTGGGCTCGGACGGTTCAGGGGCTCGGACGGTTTATGAGTTCGGACGGTTCATGGGCTCGGCGTGTCAGGCGATCGGCTCCTGGTCGGCGGCCGGCTTGGTGGCCAGCAGCGCGGTGATCTCCTCGGCGAGGTGGGGGCCAAGGCGCCCCCAGCCGTCCTTGTAACCGTAGACACCGCCCAGGCTCCGGGCCTCGTAGTCGCCGTTCATGACCTCGATGTCGTCGGCCGTGATCAGCCCCGGATGGGCCACCCCGACAGCCGAGGAGACCTTCATCAGCTCCCTGCGCAGCGTCCGCAGGTACATGGCCGCCCGCGTCGCCTTCGACGCCGGGTCCAGGCCCCGCGCCAGCCACTGGTTCTGCGTCGCGATCCCGGTGGGGCACTTGTCGGTGTGGCACTTCTGCGACTGGATGCAACCGATCGACAGCATCGCCTCACGCGCCACGTTGATCATGTCCGCGCCCAGCGCGAACGCCACCGCCGCGTTCTCCGGCAACCCCAGCTTGCCCGACCCGATGAACGTCAGCTCGTCGGTCAGCCCCGCCTCCGCGAACGTCCCGTAGACCCTGGAGAAACCCATCCGGAACGGCAGCGCCACCGAGTCCGCGAACATCCGCGGCGCAGCGCCGGTACCACCCTCACCACCGTCGACGGTCACGAAGTCCACACCGCGGTCACCCTGCGCCATCAGCGCGGCCAGGTCCTGCCAGAAACCCATCTCCCCGACCGCGCTCTTGACCCCCACCGGCACACCGGTCTCGGCCGCCAGCAACTCCACGAAGTCGAGCAGCGAGTCGACGTCGCTGAACGCGGTGTGCCGCGAGGGCGAGGCGCAGTCCTGGCCGACCGGGATGCCGCGGATCGCGGCGATCTCCGGCGTCACCTTCGCGCCCGGCAGCATCCCGCCCAACCCGGGCTTGGCCCCCTGCGACAGCTTGATCTCTATCGCCTTGACCGGGGCCCCGGCGACCAGGTCCTTGAGCATGTCCAGGTTGAAGCTGCCGTCCTGGTCGCGGCAGCCGAAGTACGAGGTACCGATCTGCAGCACCAGGTCGCCCCCGTTGCGGTGGTACGGCGACAGGCCTCCCTCACCGGTGTTGTGCATCGCACCGGCCAGCGCCGCCCCCCGGTTGAGCGCGGTCACCG
>Ga0302314_10005174_pt1 | contig 23822 bp, 24 predicted proteins | sample III_Palsa_N2_3_FD_200533 | JGI IMG/M metagenome (GOLD analysis project Ga0302314, IMG submission 200533) | Peat permafrost microbial communities from Stordalen Mire near Abisko, Sweden - III_Palsa_N2_3 | ecosystem: Environmental > Terrestrial > Soil > Palsa > Peat permafrost | place: Sweden... | reverse complement strand
GTGCCTCACCGGCGACCATCCCGGTGCCCGGATCCAGTTCCCGCCGTCTTACCGGGCCCGGCTGCTTGCCGACGAGGGAGTCACCGCGTGGGCAGGCATCAATTGCCGTGACAGGAACCGGGTCGCGCTCGAGGGCGAAATCGCCGCGTGCGCGGACGCCGGGGTGGCTGGAGTGCACTGCGTGACCGGCGATCATCCGGGTACCGGGCACCGCGCCGCCGCCGCCGTCTTCGACCTCGACAGCATCGAGCTCGTCGCGCTGGCCCGCACCGCCGCGGCACTGCCTTCCAGGCCCCTGTGCTCGGTGGCGCACGCCCCGGCGGCACCGCCCGCGACCAAGCGCCTCGCCCGGCTGCTAGCCAAGATCAACGCCGGGGCGGACGTCGTGTTCGTGGACCACTGCGGCGGCGCAGGTCGGCTCGCCGACGCGGTCGCCGCGGTCCGTGCGGCCGGCTTCGACGGTCTTGTGCTCTGCTGCGTTCCCGTCGTGACAAGCGCGGGCGCCGCCGAGGTCGTCGCGTCCTTTGCCGCCGAACGTCTGCCGCCCGGATACCTAGACGCGATCATGAGCGCGCCCGACCCAGCGGAATCCGGCGTGACAGCCGCCGTTCACTTCGCGGAAGCCACCCTGGAGGTGCCGGGCGTGAACGGCGTGAACCTGTCCGCGGGAGCCCGACCGGGGCAGGAGCTTGCTGCGACGCGGGCGATGGCCGAGGTCAGCCGCCGCGTACTTGGCGCGCGGGCCTTCGGGCACCCGCGGTCAGCGGGGCGGGTCTCATGAGCTGGCTCAGGTCCGCGCGGACCGCCGAGGGGGAACTGGTCGATGTCGAGATCAACGGTGGCCTCATCGCGCGGGTGACCCCGGCGACGGGAACGCTCGCCGCGGGCGACGTGGACCTGTCCGGCCAGTTGCTCATGCCGTCGTTCGTCGAGCCGCACGCGCACCTGGACAAGGCGCTGACCGCCTCGCGCGCTCCGAATCACACCGGAGACCTGCTTGGCGCGATCAAGGCGATGCAGGACATCGCCGACACGCTGACGCACGAGGACATCGTGGCGCGAGCCGAGGCGGCGATCCGCACCCAGCTCGCGCTCGGCACGACAAGCATCCGCACCCACGTGAACGTCGGCGGCCCGATGGGCATGCGGGCGCTCACCGCGCTGATCGAGGTGCGCGAGCGCTGGCGTGACCTCGCCGACGTGCAAGTGGTGGCGCTGGTGGCGCACCCGCTGGCCGGGCAGGCCGGGCGGGACCTGCGCCACGCGCTGCGCGAGGGCGCCGATATCGCGGGCGGCTGCCCGCATCTCGATCCCGAGCCAGACCGCGCGGTGGGCATCTGCCTGGACGCCGCGGGCGACGCTGGCGTGCCGATGGACCTGCACACCGACGAGACCCTCAACCCCGGCATGCTCACCCTGAAAACAATGGCCGACCTGATGCTGAGCACCGGTTTCCCGCACCGGGTGACCGCCAGCCACTGCGTAAGCCTCGCGGTCCAAGACGAGAAAACCCAGCAGCAGGTGGCCGAGCAGGTGGCAGAGGCGAGGATCGCCGTCGTCGCGCTGCCGCAGACCAACCTGTTCCTCCAGGGACGCGGCCACCCGGTGGCCACACCGCGTGGCCTGACCGCCATTGGGCCGCTGCGCGCCGCGGGCGCGACGGTCGCGGCGGGCGGCGACAACCTGCGCGATCCGTTCCATCCCGTCGGCCGGGGCGACGCGCTTGAGGTCGCCGCGCTGATGGTCACCTGCGGCCATCTCAGCCCCGCGGCCGCGCTCGAGTCGGTCACCGCGGCGCCGCGCGAAGCGCTTGGCCTGCCGCCGGTGCGGATCGCCTCCGGCTGCCCCGCCGACCTGGTCGCAATGCCCGCCGTGGACGCGCTCGAGGCACTGGGCGCGGCGAGCGCCCACCGCACCGTCTGGCGGGCGGGCACGATCGTGGCCCGCACCACCGTCCGCACCGAGATGGCCTCGCCGCCCGCCCGCGACGCTACCCCGCCCGATCAGGCAAAGTCACCCGCGATGAAAGGAGCCGCCTCATGACGACGGCCACGAGCGCGCCGGCGCTGCGCTTCTCCGGCGTCACCAAGAAATTCTCCGGCGGCACGACCGCGCTCGCCGATGCCAACCTGGAGGTGTCATCCGGCGAGTTCGTCGCGGTGGTCGGGCCTTCCGGCTGCGGTAAGAGCACGCTGCTGCGGATCGCCAGCGGTCTTGACGACGTGAGCGCGGGAACCGTCGACGTCGGCGCGAAACAGCTCGGCTACGTCTTCCAGGACGCGACGCTGCTGCCCTGGCGCAGCGTCGCGCAGAACGTCGGCCTGCTCGCCGAGCTGGAGAAGATGGACAAGGCCGAGCGCGGCCGGAGGATCACGGAGGCGATCGACCTGGTCGGCCTGACCGGTTTCGAGAAGCACCTGCCGCACCAGCTGTCCGGCGGAATGCGGATGCGGGCGTCGCTGGCCAGGTCGCTCGTCCTCGACCCGGACTTGTTCCTGTTCGACGAGCCGTTCGGAGCGCTTGACGAGATCACCCGCGAGCGGCTGAACGACGAGCTGCTGCGCATGTTCGAGCTGCGCCAGTTCGCGGCGCTGTTCATCACCCACTCGGTGGCGGAGGCGGTATTCCTGTCCACCCGCGTGACGGTGATGAGCGGCCGCCCGGGCTGCGTGATCGCTGACATTCCCGTCCCGTTCGACTATCCCCGTGTTCCCGAGCTTCGCTATACCCCGGAGTTCGCCAGCTTGTGCGGCGAGGTCTCCCAGCTGCTGCGGGGGCTGTGATGAGCACCGCGGAGACGGGCACGGGCGCACCGGCGGACAGTCAAGAAGCCCTGGCTGCCGAACGGGCCGCGGTTACCGCCGCAGGCCCGTCGCTGCCGTCGCGCGCGGGACGGCGGGTCACGTCGCTCGGCAGCCGGGCCGGCCTGCCGGTCCTGGTGGCCGGCGTGATCATCGGCCTCTGGTACCTGGTCTCCGAGGTCGCACTCAACCAGTACCAGCGGTTCATGCTCCCGCCGCCGAACCAGGTGCTCCAGGTCGGCTTCTTCACCTGGTCCAACTTCACCGCGCTGGTGGGCGCGCTGCGGTGGACGGCGCAGGTCACGTTCATCGGGCTGGCGATCTCGATCGTGCTCGGCGTCGGCGCCGCCCTCCTGATGAGCCAGGCCAAGTGGGTGGAGAATGCCCTGTACCCGTGGGCGGTCGTACTCCAGACGGTGCCGATCCTGGCGCTGACCCCGATGCTGAGCTTCTTCTTCGGCTTCGCGCTGACCCCCCGCGTCATCGTCGCGGTCATCATCGCGTTCTTCCCGATCGTCTCCAACACGCTGTTCGGCCTCCAGTCGGCCGACCGGAGCATGCACGACCTGTTCACGCTGCACAAGACCGGGCGATGGACCAGGCTCTGGAAGCTGCAGTTCCCCGCGGCGCTGCCGGCCATGTTCGCCGGGTTCCGGGTATCGGCGGGCCTGGCCGTCATCGGCGCGATCGTCGGCGAGTTCTTCTTCAAACAGGGCCAGCCCGGGCTCGGTACGAACATGTCGGTCTACACGTCGCTGACCGAGGGGGCCCAGCTCTGGGCCAACGTGCTCACCGCGAGCCTGCTCGGCATCACCGTCTTCGTCCTCTTCGGCTGGCTTTCGCGGCGCGTGGTCGGCCGGTGGTACATGCCCAGTTCCCGCTGACCAGTCAAGCCCCAGCACGTTTCGCCGGCAGCGCGGCCGCGATCGCAGGAGTCCCTGTCAGGCACACCCCCGGCCGCGAGCGGCCTTGAACCATAGTGGAGAGACACATTGCTAACCACCCGTAGAAGATCCGTGCGGATCGCCGCCGCGGCGGCGGTCGGCACCGCACTGGCACTCACCGCCGCGGCCTGCTCGAGCGGCGGTGGCAGCAGCGCAGCCGCCCCGGTGAGCACCGCGAACATCCCGGCCGCGGACAACCTGAAGGCCGCGGGCTGCCCGTCCACAGTCGTTCTCCAGACCGACTGGGATCCTGAGGCGGAGCACGGCGGCCAGTACCAGCTTGTCGGCCCCAACCCGACGATCAACGCCGGCGCCAAGGAAGTAACGGGCGAACTGGTCGCGCACGGCGGCGTCGACACCGGGGTGCAGATCCAGATCCGCGCGGGCGGCCCGGCGATCGGCTACCAGACGGTGTCCTCACAGATGTACAAAGACTCCTCGATCACGCTCGGATATCTCGGCACCGACGAGCAGATCGCGCTGTCGGCGACGCAGCCGACCGTCGCGGTGATGGCCGGCCTTGAGATCAGCCCGCAGATCATCCAGTGGTCACCGCAGGAACACCCGACCTGGAACACGATCGCGGACATCGGCAAGACCAATACCCCGGTGCTCTACTACCAGGGTGCCTCGTACATGCCCTACCTGATCGGCAAGGGCATCCTGAAGGCGAGCCAGGTCAACGGCAGCTACGACGGGACCCCCTCGGTGTTCGTCGCATCGGGCGGTCAGGACGCCGTGCAGGGCTTCGCCACCGCCGAGCCGTACATCTGGTCCCACGACGTCCAATCCTGGGACAAGCCGATGAAGTACGAACTGATCGCGGATACCGGGTTCAACTTCTACCAGCAGGAGATCGCGGTCCGTAAGGACAAGCTCGCGGCGCTCACGCCGTGCCTGAAGAAGCTCGTGCCAATCATGCAGCAGGCCATCGTGGACTACATCGCGAACCCGGCATCAACCGAGAAGCTGATCCTCCAGCTCGTCACCGCGTACAACAACGGCTGGGTTTACACGCAGGGCACCGCGAACTACGCGGTCACCACGATGAAGAAGCTCGGCATCGTCGGCAACGCGCCCGACGGCACCCTCGGAGCGTTCACCGACTCGCGGGTACAGCAGCTGATCGGCATCCTTGCGCCGATCTACGCCAAGCAGGGCAAGCAGACCCTGACCGGACTGACGCCAGCGGACATCGTCACCAACGAGTTCATCGACCCGTCGATCAGCCTGAAGTCGTAACCATGCCAGATCCCGCTTTGGCGGTAGGTTCCGGCGGGGCCGGGGAGCGTGCGCTCCCCGGCTTCGACCGGGCCGTGCTGCCCGAAGTCACCCCGATCCCATCCGGCACCATCGCGTCGCTCAAGGCCGACCTCCGGACGGTGCTCGGCTCGGATGCCGTGCTCGGCGACGAGGCGGCCCGGCTGTCGGCGAGCACCGACTGGGCGCACATGAGCCCGGTGCTTGAGCCGCTGCTGCCCGCTGGCGTCGCCGACGTCGTCGCGCAGCCGCGTGACACGGCGGGCATCGCCGCCGCGGTCAGCGCCGCGCACCGGCACCGGGTCCCGGTGACCGTGCGCGGGCAGGGCACCGGCAACTACGGCCAGGGGATCCCGCTGTACGGCGGGCTGGTGATCGACACCAGCCGGGCGAACCGCGTCATCAGCGTCGGCGACGGCGAGATCATCGCGGAGGCGGGTGCGTCGTTCGTCATGATGGAGAAGGCCGCCCGCGCCAAGGGCCAGGAGCTGGCCATCCTCCCGTCCACCGTCGGGTCCACGATCGGCGGGTTCATCGCCGGCGGGTCCGGCGGCACCGGCTCGATCGCCAACGGCGCCATCTGGGACGGGTACCTGCGCTCGCTGCTCGTCGTCCCGTGCACCGACGACGCCACCCCGATGACCGTGCCCTACCCGGAGAACACGGCGATGGCGCACGCCTTCGGCGTCAGCGGCGTGATCGCGGAGGCAACGGTCGAGCTGCGCCCGGCGCAGACTTGGACCGGGCTCTTCGCGTCATTTCCCGATCTGGCGTCCGCGGTCGCGGCGGGGGAGGCACTGTTCGACCTGGAACCTACCCCGCGGCTGCTGTCGCTCGACGAGGCCGGGATCGTGGCGACCTACCGCCCGGTGGACACGGCTATGCCCGCCGACCGGGCCAGCGTCCGCGGCATCGTCACTGTCGAAAGCGTCCCGGCCGCTACTGGCATCGTTGAGCGCCACGGGGGCCGCGTCGACGCCGTGCGCCCCAAGGGGCCAGCGCTGATCGCGTCGATGTCCTACAACCACACCACCTACCGGGTGCGTAAGGTGCGGCCCGAGCTGACCCACCTCCAGTGCGGGGGTCCCGGGCTGACCCGCCGCCGCGCGGAGGTGGCCGCCGTGGTCCCGGAATCGCTCATCCACCTGGAGGGGTTTCGCATGGCCCGCGGCCGGGACTGGGCGGGCATGCTGTTCCTCCGCTACGACGGCCCTGACGTGCTCTACCGGCAGATGGCAGAGCTGGCCGACGTCGAGGTCTACGTGGACGACCCGCACACCTGGGTGCTGCACCACCTGCGCCTTGACGGCGTCCGCGCGGCCGCGCGGAAATTCGACCCGGACGGCCTGCTCAACCCGGGCAAGCTGCTGTGACCGACATAAGCCGGAAACCTCGGCGCCACGACGGGATGGTTAACTGGGGACGCGGCCCCGCGGGCAGCCGGCGGGCAGTTCCCGCCTCCACGCGGCCGGTTGAGGAACGTTTCCGACGTGACCGCTACCTTCCCCAGTTCCCTCTCTGACCGCGCCGAACGGATGACCCGTCACGAAGGGCCGGACCACCTCGTGATCTCGGACCACCCCGTGCTCCGGCGCTTCTGGTACGCGGCCTGCTTCTCGGCCGATGTCAGCACCGGGCCCGTCGCCCGCACCGTCCTCGGGACCAAGCTTGTGCTGTGGCGGGCAGCCCCCGACCGTCCGGTCAGTGCCGCTCTTGATCTTTGCGCGCACCGGGACGCGCCGCTGTCCAAGGGCTGGATAGCGAACTGCCACCTGGTCTGCGCCTATCACGGCTGGGAGTGGGACGCCGACGGGCGGACCAGGCGGATCCCGCAGTTCCCCGACTCACCGCATCCCACCAAGAGCGGCCTGACGATGGTCGCCGCGCAGGAGCGCTACGGCATGGTCTGGGTGTGCCTGGACGACGACCCGATCGCGGGTATCCCGCCGGTGCCCGAGTATGACGCGCCCGGCTGGCGGGTCGTGCCGGAGTACGAGTACCGGTTCGCCTGCACGGCGATGCACCTCCTCGAGAACAACTTCGACCCGGGCCACGTCGCGTTCGTGCACCGGGGTACCTTCGGCAACCCCGACCGCCCTGAGTTGACCGACACCGCGGTCGCCCGCGAGCCGTACGGGATCAAGACGTCGGGGAAAGTCCCCGTCGACGCCAGGCCGGGGGAGGCCGGCGCCACGGTGCGGACCACCGCGTCCAAGGTCTACGCGCCGTTCTTCGGGCACATCCACATCACCTATCCCGACGGCCTGCGGCACGTGATGGTCAAGGCGATCACCCCGGTGGACGACACGCACTGCTCACTGGCCCAGATCGTGCTGCGCACCGACACCGAGGCGGACCGGCCAGCGGCCGACATCCTGGCCTTCGACGTGGCGGTGGAGAACGAGGACCGCGACATGCTCGAGTCGCTGCCGGCCCCGTTCCCTCTCGCGCCGCACCTGAACGCCCATGCCCGCGCCGACCGCAACTCCCTGGCTATCCGCCGCATGTGGACGGACCTGGTCACCCACCGCTGGCAGCCCGCCTACTGAGCTCGGGGTAAATCAAGCTGGCGGCCAGGACGACGGCCGCGGTGTTGCGGCCGCCGCCGACCACGACAATCTCGGCCCGTGCGGGCAGCGCCGCTGGCCCGTTGGTCGGCCGTTCGGTCACCGGGGCGGGCGCGGGTCGAAACGCGATATCTCCGCGAGCGACTGCGCGGCCGTGGTGATCATCGCCTCGTACTTCTGCTTGCCGTGCTCGGCGGTGGACCCGGTTGGGTCGCCGAGTGTCCCGTCAGTCCCGAAGTCGTTGCTCAGCCATCCAAATGACACCGGCTTGCCGAACCCGACTCGCTCGAACGCCGTCAGGTGCTCGGGCACACCGCGCTTGCCTAGTTCGAGTTTCACCAGGTCGGGCCGGAGGTGCAGCATCACCGAGGTCTCCTCGATCCCGGCGTGAATGCCCAGGCCGAGTTCCAGGGAGGTTGACACACCGCCCTGATCCGGCGGCACCGACGGGTGCATGACGAACGTCTGGAGGCCGGTGGCCAGCCGGACGTCCCTGCTTGCGACCTGAAGCAGCGCGCTGTTGCCGCCGTGCCCGTTGAGGAAGACCAGCTTGCGCACCGGCGTCGTGGCCACGCAGCGCGCGATCTCGTCGAGCACGGTCAGCATGGTCGTGGCCGACAGCCACAGCGTGCCGGGCGACCAGGCGTGCTCGTTGGACTTGCTGACCGCCATCGACGGCAGCAGCAGCAGGCCGAACTCGTCGCCGTAGCCGGCCACCACGTCACTGGCCAGCGAGTCGGCGACGACGAAATCGGTGCTGAGCGGGAGGTGCGGGCCGTGCTGCTCGGCCGAGCCGATCGGCAGGATCGCGATCGTCTCCGGGCTCAGCTCACTGAGCTCAGGGCCACTTAGCTCGGTCCAGACGCGGGTCATGGGGTCACCTCGATTTCTGCTGGCAGTAGCGGGAAGACTTCCTCGGCGAAGCGGGTCATCTGCTCTTTCGCGCGCTCGTACGTGTCGCCCGGCATCGCCGGGAAGATCACCAGGTCGGTCAGGCCGAGCAGTTCGTCGAGGACGCCGATCGCCTCAGCCACGTCGGCCGCCGTGCCGACCGCCCACGGCCCCTGGCCCATCGAATCTTCGAGCATTGGCACGAAGTCGCCGTCGGCGGGGTGCCCGTCCGGCCCGACGTAGCCGCGCCCCCAGCCGTAGGGGGCGAGGAAGCGCCAGAATTCGTCGTGCCCGTCGCGGACCTCTGCGACCGCCTGCTCCCTGGTGTCGGCGAGGCCGACGTTGAGCACCAGCATCCGTTTCTCGCCGCGCCGCAGCGGCCGGCCGTGCACCGCCTGGTAGGTGGCGGCGAACGCATGCCAGTCGGCGGCGAGCCGGTTGCGCTCCTTGAGCCAGAAGACGCCGCCGAGTCCGCGGGCGGGGGCGGCCCGCAGGGTCGGCGGGCTGGTCACGGCCTGCCAGGTTTCGTAGGGGTAGGCGGGACGTGGCACCAGCGTCAGTTCCGCGACCTCGCCGCCCCGGTCGGGGATCCCCGGCGGCGGGAGGCAGAAGTGCTTGCCGGAGTAGCTGAAGGTCTCCTGTTCCAGGGCCAGGCGCAGCACATCGAGGCTCTCTTCGGTGACCTCGCGGTTGACCCGGTCCGCCTCGGCCGCCGACGGGTTGTCGTACGAGCCGACCGACACTCGTCCGGCCGTGAGCGGCAGCATCTCGCGCGGGACGGTGCCGCGGCCTACACCGAGGATGCCGCGTCCGCCGCTGAGGTTGTGCAGCATCGCGAAGTCCTCGGCAAGCCGGAGCGGATGCCACTGCCCCACGACGTTGAACATCGTCCCGATCCGGAGCCTGGTGGTGCGGGCGGCCAGGAACGCGGAGAACAGCAGCCCGTTCGGGACCACCTCGTAGCCCTCGTGCTGGAAGTGGTGCTCGGTGAGCCAGAAGCTGTCGTACCCGAGCCGTTCGGACAGTTCTCCGCAGGCCAGCAGTTCGCGGTGAGCGTGGTCGATGGCGTCGCGTCCGTACCGGCGGTCAAGCGGAGGCGGGCCGGCCGGCCCGGCGTCAGGCATCTCAACGCCGCCGAACATGAATACCCCGACGCGCACGGCCTTCGCCTTCCGCTGATGTTGACCTCATCAACATCGTGCGGGCGTCACGTCACGTCCGCGTCAGCCCGGTGTTTCGTCCCCGCTAATTCGGCTCGCGTCCGGTTCCCGCACCAGCCAAGGCCACCCACCCATGGCGCCGGGGCTGAGCCTAGGGGTGCGGATTTGGCGGGAGGTTCTGCTGGACCACCACCAGCCGGACCTCCTCGTCGGACAGGCTGCGCCAGCGGTGCCGGTAGCCGCCCGGGTAGTACACGCTGTCCCCGGCGGCCGCCGTGTGCAGTTCGCCCTCGACCTCGATCTCGATCAGCCCGCGGACCACGTAGACGAACTCCTCGCCGTCGTGGCGGAAGTACTCGTCGAATTCGCGCGGTGCCCCGTTGAACTCCACCGGCAGCATTGCGCGCTCGCCGCGCACCAGCGGGCGAACCGAGCCACCGGGGGAGTCGACCAGCGCAACCTCGTCCGCCGCCCGCTGCACAACGCTCACCGGCTCGGCGTCCGGGACGGCGGGGAGCTCGGACGCGGCCATCAGCGCCTGCGCGGTCGTGCCGAGCGTGGCGGCGATCGCCGTCAGTGACCGCATGCTCGGCCGGGCGAGCCCGCGCTCGAGCTGGCTAAGAAACGGATGACTGAGCCCCGCACTCGCGGCGACCTCCACCAGGGTCATCCCGCGCAGGTGGCGCCGCGCGCGGATCGCGCTCCCGAGGCGCACCCCGACGTCTTCGGTATAGCTAGTCACATTCCCGCCTATATCCGGCCTGCTACGATCCCGCGACCGCCAGCGCCGCGCCAAGCAGCGCGTGATCGGTGCCGGGCAGGCCCACCAGCGCAATCCCTTCCGGCGGGCCTGCCGCACCGGGAATGACGCAGCTCGGCAGCCCGAACGCGCTCGCCATCACCGTACGGCGCAGCGTCGCCTGCCGCCAGGCGTCCCTGTCGGCTGGCCCGGCGTCGCGGGCGTGACCAGGGCAGGCCGCGGGCTGTACCAGCCAGGCGTCCGGTCCGATGACGCCCAGTGCGCTGGACCGGTAGCCGGCGATGACCGCCGCGGCGCGGTTCCTCACGTCGAGGTCCACGCTCACCCCCGCCAGGAAGCGTGCCTCGACATCGGGGTGCAGGGCACCCGGGTTGGCGGCTATCCACCGCCCGTGTAGCGCCCACGCCTCGGCGGCCTGGACGGTACGGAACGCGACGAGCAAGTCGGTGATGTCCTCGGGGCCGAGGATCGGCGTCGTGACGACGGGGAGACCTAGTGCGCCAGCGAGGCGGAGCACGGGTCCGCTCGGGGGATCGGGGGACAGCAGCCGGCGCGGCGGGTCAGCGGTGAAAGGGGACGGACAGGCGGGCGGGGGCAGCAGCACCGAGCCCACCGCGGCGAGCAGCGCCGCGTCGGCGGTCAGCCAGCCGACCGTGTCGAACGACGGGGCAAGGTGCAGCACGCCGTCGGCGGGCACAGCGCGGTGCGTCGGCCGCAGTCCGAATAGGCCGCAGACAGAGGCCGGGACGCGAATGGAGCCGGCCGTATCGGTGCCGAGGCCGATATCGGCCTGGCCGGCGGCGACCGCGGCGGCAGGCCCGCTACTCGACCCGCCGGTGACCAGGCCGGGCGCCGCCGGGTTCGGCGGCGTGCCGTAGTGGGCGTTCGTGCCGGACAGCGAGAACGCGAGCTCGTCGGTCTGCGCGATCCCGGCGATCGCGGCCCCGGCCGCGCGCAGGGCGCGAACCGCCCAGGCGTCCTCCGGCTCTGGTACGGCCTGAGCAAGCCAGCGTGGGTTGCCCGCGCCGGTCGGGAAGCCCGCGACCGCGAACAGGTCCTTGACCGCAACGGTCCGGCCGTTGAGCGGCCCGCTGCCGAGGGGCGGTAGTAGGGGCGTGCCGTGTTCCCGCCAGATCGAGGTGTCGCTCATGGTCCCATCATCGGCGGCCCAGTCATCGGTGACGCAGTCATCGGCGACACCACGGCGGCGATGACACGCCAGCCCGACTCGGTTCGCGCCCAGACCTGGGTCTGCGTCCCTAGGCCGGTCACCTCCCCGTTGGGGCCGAGGCGCTCGTTGACGGACACGGTGACTACCGTATCGCCGGGGCTATGCACGACGTGCAGGTCGCGCAGCCGTCGCGGGCCGGGGGTCGGTCGCCTGGCGCGGAATTCGGCCAGCGCCTCGGCACCGATCACCGGGCCGTCCCCGTCTATACGGACCACGCTCGGGTCGGACCAGAAGCTGTCGGTCTGGCCGGCGACGTCCCCGGCCATGAGTGCTTCCTCGTAGCGGTCGAAGGCCGCCTTCAGCTCGTCGTTCACGCCGCTTCCAGCGGGCGGAGCACCGTGAACTCGGCGAACTCGTGCCGGGACGCGGGACGTCGCAGTAGGTCGGTGCCCGGCCTGCCGATGCTCGAGCCCTCCAGGATCGCCTCGAAGGCGTCGGCCGCCGCCCGCAGGAAGCCCGGCCTGGCGCGGTAGCGGAGAGTGTGGGCGGGGTAGATCGCGGTGAGCGCGCCCGCGAGCTCGTCGGCCAGCTTGCGCAGCGTTGCCGCGAAGACCTCGATCTGGGTGTCCGGTGTGTGCGCCCAGAAGTCGCCGGTGATCAGCGTGTCGCCGGCGAACAGCAGGCCGGATCGCTCGTCGAGCAGGCACAGCGAGTCCGGCGAGTGGCCGGGGGTGTGCAGCACCGTGAGCTCGCGTCCGCCTAGGTCGATGCGCTGCCCGTCAGCTAGTGGCGCCGGCTCAGGCCCGCCGGGCACTGTCCACTCATCGGCGCCTGTCGGCAGCGGGCGGGGCCGCGTCGCCGCCGTGAACAGGTGGAAGAACCGGTCGTCGGCTTCCCTGGCGCGCTCGTACGCCGCGCGCTGTGCGCGGGCGACCTTGAGGTAGCTCTTGAGGGACCCCCGATCGACCGGCTGCGTCAGCGTCGTCGCCGCGAGCGGGTGGGCGGCCACGTCCGCGAAGCGCCAGTTGCCGCCGCGGTGGTCACTGTGGCTGTGCGTGTTGACGACGAGGACGGGCCTGTCCGTGAGCCTTGCCGTCGCCAACCCGATGTCCGCGATCCCGAGCCCGGTGTCGACGAGGACGGCCCGTTCGCCGCCTGCGACGAGGAAGCAGTTGACATGCCCGGGCTCGCCGACCAGCCAGGTGCCCGGCTCGAGTTCTTCGAGCGCGAACCAGCCGCCGCAGTTCACAGCCGCCCCCGCACGGTCATCCCAGTCACAGGCGAGCCGTCGAGCTGGCCAGCGCGGCGCGGTCCTCGTCGTCGGTCTCCGCGAGCGGCCCGCGCCTGACCAGGTCGGCGAAGCCGTCGTCGGGGGACATCAGCGTGATCGAGTACATCCGGCCCGCGCCGGTGTTCCTGATGAAATGCACCGAGGTCTGCGGCAGGACCAGCGTGTCCCCGGCCTTGACCGCCACCTCGTTGCCATCGCAGTTCGCCACGCCCTGCCCGCTCAGGAACAGGAACAGCTCGGTGGAGACGGGGTGGCTGTTCGGCGGCTGTGACCCGCCCTGGTCCCAGGACTCGAGGATCACCGTCACCGGTGATATCTCGGGCCCGGCGAGCACGCCGAGGCGGACCGTATCACCCGCGCTGATGTGGTGCATCTGGAGGTCTTCCTGGCTGATCGAGATCGGCAGCATCCTCAGCGTTCTCCGTCTAGCAGGGCTGTTGCGGTAGTGACGAACCCGAAGCACTGCGCGACGTTGTAGACCGTGGCGTCAAAGCAGTACGTCGGGGAGGTCGTGGCGGCGCAGTCCTCAAGCAGCACCGCGTCGTAGCCGATGCACGCGGCATCCGCCAGCGTGGCAAGCACGCACTGGTCGGCGTTGACACCGCTGAACAGCAAGGTGGTGACCCCGAGGTTGCGCAGGATCGAGTCAAGGGGCGTATCGAAGAAGCCGCTCATCCGGTACTTGTCGACGGATATGTCGTCGGGCTCGGGCTTGAGCTCGTCGACGATCGCCGCGGACCAGCTTCCGGCCTGGAGCGTGGGACTGCCGCCCGGCCGCGCGGGTACGCCGATGCCGTTGCCCCTGCCATCAGGGTCGTAGACATGCAGGACGCCAGGCGGCAGATTCGCGCGGTCGGGGCGGTTGCCCCAGTTCAGCCAGACGACCGCGCAGTGGTTCGCGCGCAGCCAGGGCAGCAGCTCCCGCAGCGGCTCGATCGGCGTCCTGGCCGGGGCGACGTCGACCCCGATGGAGGCCAGCCAGCCGTCGGGGTGGCAGAAGTCGTTCTGCATGTCGATGACGACGATCGCCGTCCTGGCGAGGTCAAGCGTGAGCGTCTGCGGCCTGGCCGTGACCGTGACGGGCGAGGACGGCACGGGTTCCCGGCGGAGGTCCACCAGACCGGGGGTGACTCCCCAGCTGTTCCGCGCCGTGCCCAGGCGAATGTTGACCACACCAAGATTCTGGACGGGGCACGTTACTGCGGGGTTACCCGCACATTGCCTTGCCCTGTGCCGCATCCCCGCCACCGTGGCCGAATTGGCCGCGGCCGTCAGGCTCCCCCTCGGCGTGCTCCGCGTCCTGCTCGACGACCTTGTCCATGAGGGCCTGATCGACGTACGGGCGATCGCGCCGCGAGGCCGGGTGACCGACAGGGGCTTGCTGCAGAAGGTGCTCGACGGGCTGCACGCGCTGCACGCGCTGTAAGAAGAGCCAGGCTGCACGCGAGGCTCGCGGCGGGCCCGCCGCCGGGCATACGGTTAGCCGCGTGCCCGATGATCAGCCCGTGGACCCGATCGCCGAGGCGTTCCGCCAGTGGGCCGCCCGGTGGCCGCAGCACGCCGACCACATGGCCGCCGTCACCTCGGTCATGCGCGTGCAGCAGCTCCTGCTCGCCCGGGTCGAAGACGCGCTCAAGCCCTACGGCCTGACCTTCGCCGCCTACGAGGCGCTGCGGCTGCTCGCCTTCACCCGCTCGGGCTCGCTGCCCATGGGCAAGCTGGGGGAGCGGCTCATGGTCCACCCGGCCGCGGTCACCAACGCGGTCGGCCGGCTCGAGCAGCGGGGCCTGGCCCGGCGGCAGACCTCCGCCGCCGACCGGCGCGTCGTGCTCGCCGCCGTCACCGACGAGGGCCGCGCGCTGGCCGAGGAGGCGACCGCCGCCCTCAACCGGGCCGCCTTCGGGCTGACGGGGCTGTCCCGCGAGCAGGCGGCGGACGTCACCGGGGTGCTGCGGGCCGTCCGGGCCGTCGTCGGGGACATCGACGCCGGCGACCTCGGTCCGGGCGGCTCCGGCGGCGGGGCGGCCGGCTAACTGCTGCCGGCGGACCGATCGGGCGCAGATACTACGTACGTGTCGAGCCAGTTGGTCATGACCAACTGGGCGACGCGCGCCAGCCGCGGGAACTGGGCGCGCAGGCCCTCCAGCAGGATGGCCGGGCCGTCCGGCCCGAGGGCGGACTTGAGCGACTCCCGGTAGGCGTCGATGTCGTTCCAGGTCTCCGCCAGCTCCGGCGGGCACTCCAGGTGGAACTGCAGCCCGTAGGCGCTGCCGACACGGAACGCCTGGTGGGGGTATACCTCCGAGCTGGCCAGCAGGGTGGCGCCGGCCGGGAGGTCGAACGTGTCGCTGTGCCACTGCAGCACGGGGAAGCTTTCCGGCAGCGCGCCGAAGACCGGGTCCGTGACGGCGCCCGGCGTCAGCGAGACGGAGCCGATGCCGACCTCGGGCGGTTCGCTGGTATAGACCTTGGCCCCGAGCGCGGCGGCGAGCAGCTGCGCGCCCAGGCAGACTCCCCAGTAGGGCACCCCCGCCGAAACGGCGCCCGCGATGTAGGCGATCTCGTCGGCGATCCAGCCGAGGGTGTCGCTGTCACCCACGCCCATCGGGCCGCCCATCGCGATGATCGCGCCGAAGTCGCGGTGGTCGGGGAGCGGGTCGACTCCAAGCCGCACGGTCTGGACCGCGCCGCGCGCTTCGAGCAGGGGCAGGTAAGCGGCCGGCGGTTCGCAGTCAACGTGCCGGAGTACCAGGATGTCCACGTTATCCTCCTCAGTCTGACGGGGTTGGAGCGTATCCCCGAGGCCCATTCGAACTGCTGGTGATACCTAATAGGCGCGGAAGTACTCTCGCTGCTCCCATCCGGAGACCCCATTGACAAGCGGGCTTTCCGGTGCCTTGGAAAACCGCTCCCACTCGTTGGCCTTCAGTGCGGTCATCAGCGTGAGGAGCTGGTCGCCGAACTGCTCGCTCAGCAGGCTGCTCCCCGCCGCCGCAGTCGTCGCTGCCTGAAGCGACGCCGGAAGCGCGGGGCCATCTGCCGCATGCGGGTCGATGCTCATCCCGCCCGGGTCAAGTTCGTTGTCTATTCCGTCGAGGCCGCATATGAGCTGGGCGGCCATGTACAGATAAGGATTGGCCGAAGGCTCACCTATCCGGTTCTCCAGGTGGGTGGAGGGATCGAATGCGTCACCGAGCACCCGGATCATCGCGCCGCGGTTATCAGCCGACCATCCGGCCACGCTCGGCGCGAGGCTGTGCCCCGACTCGAATCGGCGGTATCCGTTCACCGTCGGGGTGGTGAAAAGGCATGCCTCCGCGGCGTGACGGATGATACCGCCCGCGAATGCGCGGGCCAGCGGGGAGACGATCGCGCGGGGATCACCTGAGGTGAACAGGTTGGTTTCCGCGGCGGCGTCGAACAGCGACTGGTGCAGGTGCCAGCCGCTCGCGTCGCAGCCGGCCAGCGCCGGCTTGCACATGAAGCTTGCGTGATAGCCGTGGCGGGCGGCGATCTGCTTGGCCAGCGAGCGGAACAGCACCATCGCGTCGGCGGCGGCGAGCGCGGGCAGCGGGTCGAAGGTGAACTCGAGCTGGCCCGGTCCGCTCTCGTGCTCGGTGGTACGCAGCGGCAGGCCCACGTCCCTGATCGCGCGCCGCAGAACCGCGACGAACTGCTCGCTCGCGTCGCCCCACGACTCGCTGTTGAACTGGTACCCGGCGTCCACCGGGCGGACCTTCGGCGCGGCACCCGGGCTGCCGAAGGTGCCGACCTGCTCGAATTCGAGCGGGTCGTCGACGAGCCGGGTGAGGTACCACTCGACTTCCAGGCCGACCAGGTAGGCATAGCCGCGGTCGGCGGCCCGCTTCAGCTGCTTCTTCAGCGCGGCGCGCGGGGACAGCGGGACGGGCTGCCCGGTCTTGAAGTACTCGTCACACAGCACCCAGCCGGTCTTGTCCGCCCACGGCAGCACCCGGAAGGTGAGCGGGTCAGGGACCGCGATGAAGTCGGAGGCCCCTTCGAGCTCAGTCACGCCGATGCCGCCGCCGGGCCGGAACGGGTCGATGACGAGGTCGTGACCGGTATCGAACATGAACGAGCCGAGGCCGAAGTCCATCCCGTTGCGCAGCGCGGCCGCGAACACCTTCGGGGTGAGGGTCTTGCTGCGGACCAGGCCGTGCGGATCGGCGAACCCGACCCTGACCGCCTCGAGGCCCGCCGCGGTCACCTCGCTGGCGACCCGCCGGGCGGCTTCTGCCTGCTGCCCGCTCCACAGGCCGAACCGCTCGACGAAACCCGGCAGGCCGGTCGCGATCGCGCTGTAGTCCGGGCCGGCCGCAGCGTCGTCATCGGTCATGGCGGGGGATCCTTCCTGATCGTTCGTGGAGCTGACGCAGTCGTCCCGCCCAGGGAGCGGCGATCTCGATCTGCCGGGCGGCCGCCAGGACGCTGGCGTCCTGCCGCCAGCGGCCCATCAGCTGGATGCCGATCGGCAGGCCGCCTGAGCTGGTGCCGAGCGGCAGCGAGATGGCCGGGTAGCCGGTGAGGTTGCCGACGTAGCAGAACGAGCACCAGGCCAGCCAGCCGGCCGGGTCCAGGGTGCCGTCGGGCCGCGAGTCGTCGAGCAGGCCGCCTTCCGGGCTGTCCGTGCCCGCGCTGAACGGCAGCACGGGCGTGGTGGGCAAAAGCGCCAGGTCGTAGCCGTCCATGGCCAGCCTGATGTGCTCGGCGAACGCGGCCCGGCCGGCCATGGCCTCGGCCAGCTCGGCGGCACTCAGCCGCGCACCCCAGTCGGCCACGCGCGCCAGACCGCCGTCGACCGCTACGGCCCGGTCCCGGGCGCGGATGTCGGCGGCGGCGCAGGCGGCCAGGATCACGCTGAGCCAGCGGTAGGCGCCGGTCGGCCACGTGACGGGCTCCAGCCGGTGGCCGAGTCCGGACAGCAGGTTCGCGGCGGCGCCGAGCGCCTCCTTCACCTCCGCGTCCACCGGGTAGTCGTCGACCGAGTCGATCACCGCGATCCGCAGCGGCCCGGGCGCCCGCTCGGCCGCGGCCGAGAACGACGGGCCCCGCTCGGCCCACGGCCGCCCCCACGAAGCCGGGTCGCGCTCGTCGGCGCCGGCGAGCACGTCGAGCGCCAGCGCCGCGTCACCGACGGTCCGCGTCAGCGGGCCGAAGTGCGACAGCCCCTCGGCGCTGACCGGGGAGTACGGCACCAGGCCGAAGGACGGCTTGTACCCGACCACCCCGCAGAAGGAGGCCGGGACCCGGACAGAGCCGGCCCCGTCCGTTCCGGTGCCGATCGGGCCGTAGCCCATCGCGACGGCGACCCCCGCACCCCCGCTCGACCCGCCGGCGGTCAGGGCCGGGTCCCACGGGTTGCGCGCCGGGCCGACCAGCAGGTTGCCCGCCTCCGCCTTCCATCCTCCGTCGCAGGTCGTCGTCTTGCCCACGATGATCGCCCCGGCGGCCTCCAGCCGCTGGACCGCGACGGCGCTCACGGCCGGCACCGTGTGCGCCCCGGCGAGCGAGCCGCGCGTGGTCCGGATCCCGGCCGTGGCGGTCAGGTCCTTGACCGTGATCGGCACGCCGAACAACGGGCCTGGCGCCGCGCGGGCCCGGGAAGCTCGGGCCGCGGTCAGGGCCCGGGCGGCCGCACGGGCCTGGTCGGCCGCGACGGTGATGAACGCCTGGCACGGGTCGCCGGTCGCCGCGATCCGGTCAAGCACCGCATCGGCCGCCTCGGCGGGTGAGCACTCGCCGGACCGGCACGCCGCGCTCAGCTCGACCGCGCTGAGCGCGGTCAGGTCACCGCTCACGCGTCCGCGGTGATACCGCCGAGAACAGCCGCGGCCGCGGTAACGGAGGCCGGAACCCCGGGGGCGGCGCCCGGCTGCGGCACCGGAGTCCCGGCCCGGGTGACGATCGGCAGCTCGCCGGTCCACAGTCCGGCCTCGGGGTCGGTGTCCGGCAGACCGCCGCGGATCTTCACGCTGGCCAGGTCGAGCGGGAGCTTGATCACCTTGGTCGCCGCCAGCTCCTTGCGGGTCGGCGGTCGCACCTCGGCCCAGCGCCCGGGCATGAGCCGGTCCGAGATCAGCTTGACCGCCTCCAGCCGCTCCTCCTCGCTGACCGGCAGGGCGGTACCGAAGATCGTGGCGCAGCGGTAGTTCAGGGTGGAGTCGTACAGCGAGCTCGCGTAGACCAACCCGTCCAGGATCGTCACCGTCACCGCGAGGTCCACGCCGGCGCCGGCCGACTGGCCGAGGCCAGCCCCGGTCGAGCCGTGCATCAGCAGGAACTCCCCGTCCCGCGCGTAGGCCATCGGGATCACGACGGGACCGTGCGCCGTCTGGAACCCCACGTGCGCGACAAGGCCCTCGTCGAGGACCGCATGGAGGTCGGCCCGGCTCGTGGTCTGGTACTGCGCGTAGCGGTGCACCGTGGTCCGCTCGATCACCGGAAGGGAATCGTCGCTACCGGGCTGTTCAGTGATCGTCATACGAGCTATGGTCGTGAACCTATCCTCAGCAGACCAAGTCCACTTTGGTCGCAATGGTGCATACCAGTGGACCCGCACGCACATACGATCACGCGGACGGGGCCCGACAGTGCGCACAGACCTGGACATCCCCCTCGAGATCGACCGCTCGTCGGCCGAGCCGGTCGGCCGGCAGGTGGCGAGTCAGCTCCGGCACGCCATCGCCGACGGCCTGCTCCGTTCCGGTGACCGGCTGCCGTCCACCCGGGTACTCGCCCAGCGGCTGGGCATCGCCCGCAGCACCGTGGTCGCCTGTTACCTGGAACTCGAGGGCGAGGGCTGGGTGAACTCCAGCCACGGCGCGGGCACCTTTGTCACCGACAGGCTGACCGCGAGCCTTTCCGCCCGCCTGCCCGCCCCGGCCGGCGCCGCCGGCCCGGGCGCCCTTGAGCTGCGCCCCGGCGACCTGGACCCGGGCCTGGTCCCGATGTCGGAATGGCGGCGGGCCTGGCGCGGCGTCGCCCCGGCGGGCGTCCCCGCACCGGCGGCCGGCAGCGACGAGCTCCGCACCGACCTGGCCGGGTATCTGGCCAGCTCGCGCGGCCTGCGCTGCCGCCCCGAGGAGATCGTCGTGTGCGCGGGCACCGCGGAGGCGCTGCTGGTGCTCGCCCTCGGCCTGCGCTGGGCGGGGCGGACCGTCGCCGTCGAGGATCCCGGCTACCCGCCGGTCCGCCGCCTGCTGGCCAAGCTCGGCACGACCGTCGCCCCGCTCGACGTCACCGAGCCGGCCGCCGTCCCGCGCAGGCTGACGGAATTGACCCCGGACACAGCCGCCGTCTACCTGACGCCGAGCCACCAGTACCCGCTCGGCCACCGGATGACCGTCGAGGACCGCCACGCCGTCCTCACCTGGTCAGCAGCGACCGGGGCCGTCCTCATCGAGGACGACTATGACGGCGAATTCCGCTTCGACATACCGCCGGTGTCCAGCATGGCGGGCCTGCGCCCGGACGCGCGGGTGGCCTACCTCGGCACGATGTCGAAGGTGCTCGACCCCGGCCTGCGCCTGGCCTACCTGCGGGTCCCCCCGGCACTGATGCCGGACGTCCTGGACGCCCGGGAGAGCCTGGCCTCGACGGTCTCGGTCCAGGTTCAGCAGGCGGTCTCCCAGTTCATCAGGTCCGGCGAGCTGGCCCGGCACATCGCCCGGATGCGCCGCGTCTACGCCGACCGCCGCCGGGTACTCCTCGGCGCGCTGGCCACCGTTCCCTGCGTCACCAACATCGCCGGCCTGGAGGCCGGCCTGCACGCCCTCGTCGATCTCGACCCGGCCCTTCCCGCGTCGGCCATCGTCCGCGCCGCCGCCGCCCGCGGCCTGCGCATCGCGGATCTGGATGAGTTCCGCGCGCGCCCCGACCCGGCCCGTCCCGCGATCCTGATCAGCTACAGCTCCGGCGAACCAGCCGGCCTCCGCCGGGCCGGCGACATCCTCAAGGAGTGCGTCGAGGAGGTCAAAGGCATCATGGTGCCGTAGCGAGTGATGGTCCCGGCGGGGTCGCTCCTCACCGTACGTGGCTGTTTTTCAGATGGGCTCCCGGGACGGGGAACTGTTCCTATCGCGCCGCAGCCGGGCGAATAGTGTCGGCCAGTCGGGGCGCTCGTTGCCGTCGTACAACTCGAAGGTCTTGCCGTTGGCTTCGGGTGCGAGGAGGGCTGCCGCGGCTGCGCTCGCGACGGTGTCCCTGCTGACCTGCCCGTCACCAGTGTCGCCTTGCTCGAGCAGGACGCCGGCTCCCGGCTGCTCGGTCAGCCAGCTTGGCCGCAGGATCGTGTAGGGCGCGCCGCTGTCCCGGAGCGCCTGTTCTCCCGCGGCTCGCGCCTGGATGATTCCCGACATGTCCGGGTACTGGGCGGGGCGGGTCACGTAGATCTGTGAGATCAGGACGACGGGTGTCTTGCGCGCGACGGCTAGCCGGGCGAGTCTGGCGACGCCGTGGTGGAGCACTGCTTCGGCGCCTGGCGTGTTCGTCGGCGGTTCCACCGAGACCAGCACGCCGTCGACGCGGTCCAGCAGTACCGGGTCAAGGTCACGGGCAAGATCGACGGTGACGGTGCGGGGGCCGTACGGGCGGCGGCTGCCGACGATGACTTCGTGCCCGTCGCGGGCGAGCATGTCCGCGGCCCGGCGACCGGTCCGCCCGGCGCCGCCGACGACAAGGTAGGTACCTGGCATGTCGCTATCCTCCCGGATCACCAGGGAAGGGGGCGACCGTCGCGGAAGAAGCCGCCGGTCGGCCCGTTGTCGGGAAGAGTGGCGGCCCACACGACGCTGGCCGCGCCCTCGTTGACCGGGCGGCCGCCGGGGCCGCCCATATCGGTGGCTGTCCAGCCGGGGCAGACCGCGTTGACCAGGATGTGCTCGGTGCGCAGTTCCGCGGCGAGCATGCGGGTCAGGGCGTTCAGCGCGGCTTTGGATGCCGTGTAGGCGGGGGTGCCGCCGCCCATGCTGGTCAGCGACCCGGCCTCGCTGGAGACGTTCACGATGCGCGGATGCCCGCTGTTGCGCAGCAGCGGCAGGAACCGCTGAACCATTAGCCACGGCCCGTAGAGGTTGGTTTCCGCTGCCTGGCGGACGACACCGAGGTCGGCGGTGATCGCGCGCTGCCACGTGTCGTAGGTGATCGCCGCGTTGTTGACCAAGACGTCGAGCTTGCCGTACCGGTCCTCCAGGGTGGATGCGGCCTCAGCGATGCTCGCGGGATCGGTGACATCCAGGCACAGCGGCGTGGCGCCGACCGAGTCGGCCGCTGCCGCCGCGGCGGCAGCGTCGCGGGCGGCCAGCAGGACGGTGTGGCCGCGAGCCGCCAGCTGGCGGCAGACTTCCAAGCCGATGCCGCGGCTGGCGCCGGTCACCAGCGAGACGGTGGCCATCAGAAGAGCACGCTGACGTCAGTGTGGTCGCTCATGGCTCCGATCCTCCGTGACGGACCGGTTCGGCGTCCAATACCTGCGGTGATAACCAAGAGCTATCAAGCGCAGTAAACGGCAGATCGGCAGCCGTTCCCGCTGGCCGCCGTCACGTTCGGCGCGGCGGCGGGAGGGTCGGGTGCGCTCAGAATGTGGCGGTCAGGCCGCCGTCGACCGCGATGACCTGACCGGTGACGAATGAGGCGGCGTCGCTGGCCAGGAATACCACCGCCCCGGCGATTTCTTCGGGTCTGCCCCAGCGGCCGAGCGCGGTCCGCGACCGCAGCCACTGAGCCCACTGGGGGTCTTCTGCCAGTCCGGAGTTGACCTCCGTGGCGAACGTGCCTGGCGCGACGGAGTTCACCGTGATGCGGTGGGGGCCGAGGTCGGCGGCCAGTGCCCGGGTCAGCCCGTCCAGCCCGGCTTTCGCGGCGGCGTACGCGACGTCGCCCGTCCGGCCGAGCTGGCCGATGACCGACGATACGTTGATGATCCGGCCGGGCCGGCCGCGGCCGGTGAGGTCGCGGGCAACGGCCTGGCTGAGCGCATAGGCGGACGTCAGGTGCACATCGAGCATACGGGTGAGGTCTGCTGGTGCCAGCGTGTCCGTGCCGCGCCGGTCGCGGTGGCCGACGTTGTTCACCAGGATGTCGAGCACTCCCAGGCCGGCGACCGCGTCCCGCGCGGCGTCCTGGTCGGTGACGTCGAAGGCGGCCGCGATCGCGCGCAGCCCCTCGTCCCGCAGGCGCGCCGCCGCGCGGTCCAGCGCGGCCGGGTCCCGCCCGTTGACGATCACCTCTGCGCCCGCGCCCGCGAGGCCCCGGGCCATCTCCAGCCCCAGGCCGCGCACCGAGCCGGTGACCAGGGCGCGGCGGCCGGCCAGGGAGAAACCGGGACAGCCGTTCATCGGGCAGCCTCCACTGAAACGCGTGTTTCAGTTACCGTAGCACGGGGACGGCCCGCGCCGTCACGGGTCCAGCGCGAGAGGAAGTTATGATCAGCCAGCACCCGCCGGGATCGCCGCGGCGCGCCGAGCTTCTCAACGCCTGCTACGGCTACGTGCTCGAACACGGCCTGGCGGGGTTGTCGCTGCGCCCCCTCGCCGCGGCCACCGGCACGAGTCCCAGGGTGCTGCTCTACCTGTTCGGCAGCAAGGAACAGCTGGTCCGCGAACTGCTCGCCCGCGCCCGGCACGAGCAGATCACCCTGCTGGCGGGCCTGCTCGGTCCGGGCAACGCGGACGGCGGGTTCGAGCAGCTGGCGGACCGGCTCTGGAACCTGCTGTCCTCGCCCGGGCAGCGGCCGATGGTGCGGCTGACCTACGAGGCGTACCTGCGGTCAGTGAGCCGCGATCCCGGCCCGTGGGAGGGGTTCGCCGCCGAAACCGCCCGGGACTACCTCGAATTGCTGATCAGGGCTCAGCCAGACACTCATCCCGCCCAGGCCGAGGCCACCGCAACCCGCACCATGGCGCTGATCAGGGGCCTGCTCCTCGACCTGCTGGCCCAGGGCGACACCGACCGCGTCAC
>Ga0302314_10005172_pt1 | contig 23823 bp, 13 predicted proteins | sample III_Palsa_N2_3_FD_200533 | JGI IMG/M metagenome (GOLD analysis project Ga0302314, IMG submission 200533) | Peat permafrost microbial communities from Stordalen Mire near Abisko, Sweden - III_Palsa_N2_3 | ecosystem: Environmental > Terrestrial > Soil > Palsa > Peat permafrost | place: Sweden... | reverse complement strand
CCAGAAGCAGCTGGGTGGGATGAAGGTCAGCCATGGCACCAAGCTCGATCCGAATGCCTCGCGCGGCTGGCAGGTCTTCCGCCAGGCAGGCCAGATCCAGTTCATCCGCGAACTGGTCGACTACGGTGACAAGGGCTTCACCAGTACCGATTACGCTTACAAGAACGGCAACGTGTGGGCGGTCGTGCAGCAGACCATGGCCAGCAGTGGTGCGAAGCCGAGTTCGATCGATCGTGCCGGCTGGAGCGATGACGGCGCGCTGGTGCTGAAGCAGCATCAGGTGGGCAGCGACGTGCAGACGCTGGACGACGACGCGGCAGCGAAGCTGCACAAGCAGGCAATGGACATCCTCAGCCTGGCGACGAACGGCAAGAACAAGTAACCCGTCGACCGGCAAGCCGGATATGAAAAGGCCGTCCGCTTGTGCGGACGGCCTTTTTGCTGCGCGGGTTACACGGATCAGAAGCCGATCTTGAAACCCATGTTGACGCTGTTGTACTTCTGGCTGTCGTCGCTGAAGCGGCCGTCGTAGCCGATCCAGCTGGTCACGTTGGGGGTGAGCTGGGCGGACAGGCCGAAGCTGGCGGTACCCCAGGTCTTGTCCGGCACGAAGCCGGCCAGGGCGAACGTGCCATTCATGGTGTTCAGACCGGTGTTGATGTCCCGTGGATCAGCCTTGCTGTCGCGGTTCCAGGCCAGCTGCGCATACGGTGTCATGACCAGGTTGCCAACCTGCCACTGGCCCTGCAGGCGCCAGCCGAGGGTGGAGATCAGTGCCTGGCGATGCTGGCTGCCGAACCACATGGCGGTGGCATCGCTGCCAGCTTCGCTGTAGCTGTCGACATCGATGTCCTGCCATTCCAGGTTCGCGAACGGGCCAGTCTTGATGGTGCCGACATCAAACCACCAGCCGCCGGTGAAGCCGATGCCGCGGTGCGTGCCATCGGTATTGCCGGTTTCACTGGTTTGCGCGGCGCCGATCTGGAAGGTGCGGTCGATATCGTCGAAGCTGGACTCGCCGTAGCTGGCGTAGCCGCCGACATAGCCGCCGCCGGCGTGATAGGTGAGATAGCCCAGCCCGGAATAGTCTTTCAGGGTGTAGCCGCCACTACCCGGGATGTCGGCATTGTTGCGCGCCGCGCCAAAGGCGAGACCGCCGGAGAGATTGTCGGCTGGCTTGAAGTCGACACCGAGCGTGAGGTTCAGGTTGTTGCTGTTGGTCTGCGGCGAGCTGCTGCTGCCATCGAAGCGCTGCTGGGCGTAATCGATGTTGACGAAGGCGCGCGCGGTGTCACCAAGGCTGTCCTTCAACATCTGGTCGCGCAACACGCCGGTCTGTTCGGTGGCGGAAGCCAGTGGTGCCTCGCCGAGCAGCGAGATCTGCCCGGGAGCCGCCAGTTCGGACAGCACTACTTGCGCCAGCATGGCGTGGGCAGCGGTGGTCGGATGCACACCATCGGCAAACAGGTAAGTCTCGTTTGCATTGGGTGCGACCAGGGTGCTGCCATCGCAGTCATGCGAGCTGGCGCTGGGGTTGTTACAGGCCGGCGTGGTGACGTTGGTGAAACCGTACTTGGCAGGATCGGTCACCACCTGTTCGAACAACGCGTAGGTATTGACTGCAAGCGTGTGCGAACCAAGTCCGGCATTCAGCGTCTGATTGTAGGACTGTGACACGCTGGTAAGAAAGGCGGGTATGCCCGAAAGAGCAGGCACTATTGCCGCATCCGCATGTGCGGAGGGTGTATCTCCGATATTTGGCAGGTTGAATACAACCAGGTAGTTCGCGCCGGCCTGCTTAAGCTGGTTGATCAGCACCAGTTCCTGGGTGGCAGCCGCATTGATGTTGGCGGTCGCCTGGGCCGCGGTCTCGCCGGTACCAGTAAGTATGTAATAACCGTATTGGGTGGAGTGGTAGAAGATGTCATTCGCCCCACCCCAGACCATATAGAGGCTGTGCGGATCGGCCACGGCGCCATTGGCGAGATAACCGGTGACCTGCTGGGTGATGGTCGGGATCGACGGATCGGGACCATCGTCATCGGTGATGACGCCGGCACCGCCGTAGGCATAGTCGCTGCCACCCACGCGCGAAGGCTGCAGGTTGAAGCCGTAGTGCCCGGCCACGATCTGCACGGCGACTTCGCCGGGATTGGTGGTGAACTTGGAGTATTCGTTGAGCGAAGTGGAAAAGAACTGGCCGGTATCGCTCAGGCTGTCGCCGAACACCACGACGTTGTCGAACGGTGAGCTCCCGGCGGCGTGCGCCGTGGTGGCGAGAAGCATGGCGGCGGCGATCGCCGAGACCAGATGACGTGTGCGAAACATGTGCTGACTCCCCGGAAAGGCGGCCCGGGAGGGCCGCGTAACATGGGCGTAACGATATCGGAAAACGTGCGGGTGCGCATGGTCAGGCGCACCATCTTTCCCGGCTCTTGACGTCAGTTCTTGCGAGCCCGTGCAAACGCATCGGCCAACGCGTTTCCGCCCGGCGCGGGCGCCGGATTATCCGTGTTGCTGCGCGCCGATGGGCGTGAATCGCGCTGGCCTCGCGGTGTGTCATTGACGGCAGCAGGTCGACTGCGGGCCTGACCGGGCTCGTCGTCCAGACGCATGCTGAGGCCAATGCGCTGGCGCGGCAGGTCGACCTCCATCACCTTCACCTTGACGATGTCGCCGGCCTTTACGGCGTCGCGGGGGTCCTTGACGAAGGTGTGCGACAACGCCGAGATGTGCACCAGGCCGTCCTGATGTACGCCGATATCGACGAAGGCGCCGAACGCGGCGACATTGGTAACTCGGCCTTCGAGGATCATGCCGGGCTTGAGATCCTTCACGTCCTCGACGCCCTCGGCAAAGCTCGGCGCGACGAATTCCGGGCGCGGGTCGCGGCCGGGCTTCTCCAGTTCTTTCAGTATGTCGCGCACGGTCGGCACGCCGAACTTTTCGTCAGTGAACTGCTCGGGTTTCAGGCCGCGCAGGAAGCCGATGTCGCCGATGATGTTGCGTACCTCGCGGCCACACTGGGCGATGATCCGCTCGACCACGGGATAGGCCTCGGGGTGCACCGAGCTGGCGTCCAGCGGGTTGTCGCCGTTCGGCACGCGCAGGAAGCCGGCGCACTGCTCGAAGGCCTTGTCGCCCAGGCGCGGCACTTTCAACAGCGCCTTGCGGTTGGCGAACGGGCCGTTGGCATCCCGATGCTTCACCACGTTTTCGGCGACCGACGCGGACAAGCCGGCCACGCGTGACAGCAGTGCTGCGGAGGCGGTATTCACGTCCACGCCGACCGCGTTGACGCAATCCTCGACGCGCGCATCCAGCGCGCGCGCCAGTTTGATCTGGTTCACGTCATGCTGGTACTGGCCGACACCAATCGCCTTCGGCTCGATCTTCACCAGTTCGGCCAGCGGGTCCTGCAGGCGGCGCGCGATCGAGACAGCACCACGCAGGGTCACATCCAGTTCGGGAAATTCCTTGGCCGCGATTTCCGAAGCGGAATACACCGAAGCGCCCGCTTCACTCACCACGATCTTCGACATCTTTGCTTCGGGCAGCTTCTTGATCAGCTCGCCGGTCAGCTTATCGGTTTCGCGCGAGGCGGTGCCGTTGCCGATCGCGATCAGATTCACGCCGTGCTGCCGGCACAGTTTCGCCAACTGCACGAGCGACTCATTCCACTGCCGGCGTGGTTCGTGCGGATAGATGACATCGGTGGCGAGCAGCTTGCCGGTGGCATCGACCACCGCCACCTTGACGCCGGTGCGGATGCCCGGGTCCAGGCCCATCACCGTGCTCGCGCCAGCCGGCGCGGCCAGCATCAGGTCCTTCAGGTTGTCGCCGAACACGCGGATCGCCTCGTCCTCGGCGCCTTCACGCACGCGCCCGAACAGGTCGAGGGTGAGATGCAGGTGCAGCTTCACGCGCCAGGTCAGGCGCACGGTTTCGCGCAGCCACGCATCAGCAGCGCGGCCACGGTTGTGGATGTTGGCGCGCGCGGCAACGCGGCCCTCGCCTTCGGCATGACCTTGCTCGCTGTCGGCGCTGGGCCTGAGCTCCAGTTCGAGGATGCCTTCGTTGCGCGCGCGCATCAGTGCCAGCAGCCGATGCGAAGGGATCTTGCCGACCAGTTCGACGTGATCAAAGTAGTCGCGGAACTTCGCGCCCTCGTTCTCCTTGCCTTCGACCAGCTTGGCGCGGATCTGCCCCTGCGCCCACAGCCAGTCGCGCAGTTCGCCGACCAGGTGCGCATCCTCGGCGATCGACTCCATCAGGATCGCACGCGCGCCGTCGAGCGCGGCACGCACATCGGCCACGCCTTTCTCCGCGTCGACAAACTTTTCAGCGAATGCCTCGGGTGCCAGCGTGGGATCCTCGCGCAGGCCCAGTGCCAGCGGCTCCAGTCCCGCCTCGCGCGCAATCTGCGCCTTGGTGCGACGCTTGGGCTTGTACGGCAGGTACAGATCCTCCAGTCGCGCCTTCGTATCGGCGTCGAGGATGTCACCCTTCAACGCATCGCTCAGCTTGCCCTGTTCCTCGATGCTGGCGAGGATTGCGCTGCGGCGATCCTCCAGTTCACGCAGGTAATACAAGCGCTCTTCCAGCAGACGCAGCTGGGTGTCGTCGAGACCGCCAGTGACTTCCTTGCGGTAACGCGCGATGAATGGCACGGTGGCGCCGCCGTCGAGCAGATCGACTGCCGCGCGTACCTGTTCCGGCTTGGCGGCGATGTCCTGGGCAATGCGTTGTTCGATGCTGAGCATGGGTGACTTTCTGTTCCTTGCGAAGGCGCGCCGCGCCGGATGAATACTATCGAGCCGACGATGATAGCAAGCGGCCTCGACACCTCATCACCGCATGTGGGTGGCTGAACGAAAACGGCGCCGCGACTGGGTCGCGGCGCCGTGGGTGAACAACGTCGAATCAGGCGCTGAACGAGTTGCTGTTGCCAGGCGAAGCCTGCGTCGGCTTGAACTCGCTGGCGCGGCCATTCAGCACCAGGGTGCCGACCATGATGTCGTGCAAACCCTGCTTGCGCTGGGTCCAGGCCACCATCAGAAAGCCGATGCACAGGATGAGGCCGCTGAGCATCTTGGCCGGATAGCGCCCCAATGCACGCATGAAGCTGATCCGATGGCCCTGCAGGTCGGTGACCCGGATACCCAGCGCCAGCTTGCCGATGCTGGCCTGCCAGGTCGAGCTTTCGCATACGGCAAAGTAAGCCCAGTCGATCAGGATGCCGAGCAGGATCGCCGGCCACATCGCGGCATAGAAATCCTGTTGCGCAGCCAGCATGAGATGCGGATCGCCAGCAGCGTTGGTGATGGCCTGTGTCATCGCCAACTTGACCGCATCGGCGCCCATCATTTTCTGGATCAGCAGGGAGGGGAAGTACAGGATGATGGCGTCGAGAATGTACGCGCCTACGCGTTTCCAGAACCCGGCATAGTCCTCCAGCGCGGCGGCGGTGGTCTGCGGCAACGATTGCAATGGCGCGACTGGTACGGCGTGAGGATTGCCGGATTCCGGTGCACTGCGCACTTCGTCGGGGAACAATACCGACAGGGGCTGCCAGTCGGCGAGGCCTTCGTACCATGCCAGATCCTCGCGGCTGATCTGACCGCTGCGCAGCCACTGACGCACATCGTCTTCTTTGTACGGGCCATGCCGCTCGCCGTCACGACCGATCCAGATTTCCATCGAGCACACTCCTCATGCTGGTCAAAGTGGGCATGATGCCATGAGTGTTGGCGGATTCTGCATGCCGCAAGTACGAGTGGGACACGCCGGGATGGATCGGGTCAGGCGGCGTGGCGTTTCAGATGCACCAGCAGCAGCGAGATCGCGGCGGGCGTCACGCCGCTGACGCGGGCGGCCTGGCCGAGCGTGGCCGGTTGCGTGCGCTTGAGCTTCAGCAGCACCTCGGCCGACAGCCCGCGCACTTTGTCGTAGTCGAAGCTGGCAGGGATCGCCGTGTGCTCGTGCCGGCGCTGGCGTTCTATCTCCTCGCGCTGGCGTTCCAGATAACCGGAATACTTGGTCTGCACCTCGACCTGGGCGGCGACATCTTCGCGTTTCACCGCGGGACCGAGTTCGGCGACGCTGGTGAGTTTCGCGTAGTCCAGTTCCGGGCGGCGCAGCAGGTCCAGCACATTGGTCTCGCGGCTTACCGCGATGCCGAGCTGACGCTCGATCGCCGCACCGAGCGCATTGTTCGGTGCGGCCCACAGCGCCCCCAGGCGTTGTGTCTCACGTTCGACGGCTTCGCGCTTCGCACGCAGTGCATCGAAACGTGCCTGCGGCACCACGCCCAGCGCGTGGCCGGTTTCGGTGAGCCGCAGGTCGGCGTTGTCCTCGCGCAGATGCAGGCGGTACTCGGCGCGCGAAGTGAACATACGGTACGGCTCGATGGTGCCGTTGCTGGTGAGGTCGTCGATCAGCACGCCGATGTAGGCCTCGTCGCGACGTGGATACCACGGCGCGTTGCCCTGCACGGCGAGCGCCGCATTGAGGCCGGCGATAAGCCCCTGCGCGCCGGCTTCCTCGTAGCCGGTGGTGCCGTTGATCTGGCCGGCGAAGTACAGGCCGGGAATGGCTTTCGTCTCCAGCCACGGCTGCAGTCCGCGCGGGTCGAAGTAGTCGTATTCGATCGCGTAGCCGGGCCGAGTGATATGCGCGTTCTCGAAACCCTTGATCGAACGCACCAGCGCCAGCTGCACATCGAACGGCAGCGAGGTGGAGATGCCGTTCGGATAGACCTCGAACGTGTCCAGCCCTTCCGGTTCGATGAAGATCTGATGCGAGCCCTTCTCGGCAAAGCGAACTACCTTGTCCTCGATCGACGGGCAGTAGCGCGGGCCGACGCCTTCGATCTGCCCTGTGTACAGCGGCGAGCGATCCAGCGCGCCGCGGATCAGTTCGTGGGTGTGCTCGCTGGTGTGGGTGATCCAGCAGCTGACTTGGCGCGGATGTTCGTCGCGCGTACCGAGGTAGGAGAACACTGGCGCCGGATCGTCACCAGGCTGTTCCTCGAGTCCGCTGAAGTCGATGCTGCGCAGGTCGATGCGTGGTGGTGTGCCGGTCTTCAGGCGATCGGCGGCCACCGGCAGCTCGCGCAGTTTGGCGGCAAGCGCGCTGGCCGGCGGATCACCGGCACGGCCGCCAGCGTATTGCGCCGGCCCAATATGGATCTTGCCGCCGAGGAAGGTGCCCGCGGTGAGCACCACCGTGGTTGCACCAAACGACAACCCCATCTGGGTCACCACGCCGGTGACGCGGCCGTTCTCGATGATCAGGTCATCCACAGCTTGCTGGAACAGCTCCAGATTGGGCTGGGTTTCGACGATATGGCGGATCGCCGCCTTGTACAGTGCGCGGTCGGCCTGGCAACGGGTGGCGCGCACGGCCGGCCCCTTCGAGGCATTGAGCGTGCGCCACTGGATGCCGGCACGGTCCGCGGCGTGCGCCATGGCACCGCCCAGCGCGTCGATTTCCTTGACCAGATGGCCCTTGCCGATGCCGCCGATGGCCGGATTGCAGCTCATCTGGCCGATCGTCTCGATGTTGTGGCTGAGCAGCAGAGTCCGTACGCCGGTACGTGCGGCCGCCAGCGCGGCCTCGGTGCCGGCGTGGCCGCCGCCGATCACGATGACGTCGTAGTGGGTCGGATGGCGCATGAAACTGCCCTGACAGTGTAAAAAAGTGACAAAACGGGGCGCCATGGTAACGCCATCAGCCCCTTGCGAACCGATGACGATTGTTGGCATGTTTAATGCTTATTAAAATCAGCACTTTCACGGGCAGACGCTGCGCGACTACGCGCGCCGAGATCGAACGGACAGGGGTTCGATCGCGTACCGGGAAAGGAAGCAAGACGGCACCCCTCGGGGTGCCGTCGTCTTTGGGGGGTCTGGAAAGTTTTTCCAAGGCCCCAAAGACAAGGCCCCGCGGTTTGTGGCCGCGGGGCCTTGTACTGATAGATCTGGCGCTCGGCGGTCTCAGGAACAGGGGGAATCCAGGATGACCGTATTGCCGAGCGCCAGAAACCGGAATGCGGCTGGCGCAGACAGCGAGCGCTGTCGCGGAACGTGTGTCGATATTTACCCCGTACGCGTGAACATGGGGTGACTGAAAAGGGATTTTGTGCCGGGCCGCGGCAGCAGCTGACGTGCAGCGTCAGTCACGGGATATGGGTCATCAATCAACCGTGACCGACATCACACATTGGCACGGGCGATGCATTCATCCCATTACCAAATCGAACCAATGCGAAGGAGACCTACCATGGACATGAACTTCAACTTCGAACCGGTTTATCCGCGTCACGATCTGCTGGTCGAGCTGGGCCAGGTCGAGATGGCGATCGATGGACTGAGCGAGCGCCAGGACAACGAGCGCGGTGCGCTGCAGCCGGGTCTGGAATCGCGCATGCAGAGCCTGATCGAAGCGCTGGATCATCTGGCCGTCTGAATCATGTAGTGCGTGTGCGTGGTGATCGCACCACATGCACCGGGGATGACGCCGCGGGGCAGGCACGTGCACAGCCACCCCGCCGCCGCTCAGTGATTGAGCACGTTACCGATAATTTCGGCCAGGTTGCGCGAAAGCGCGCCGTGCCCGGCCAGTCCGGCAATCGCTGCACGCGCCGCCTCGCGCCGCTGCGGCTCCAGCCGCTGCCAACCGTTGAACGCCGTGGCCAATCGCGCCGCGAGCTGCGGATTCAGTGCATCAAGTGTGACCAGCCGTTCGGCGAGCAGCCGGTAGCCAGTACCATCGATGCGATGGAAGCCGCTCGGATTGCCGCGCACGAACGCGCCCAGCAACGCCTGCACACGGTTCGGGTTCTTCAGCGTGAACGCCGGGTCGCGTTCCAGCAGCAGCACGCGCTCCAGCGCGGCATCGCCGGGCAATTGCGCCTGCACGGCAAACCACTTGTCCAGCGCCAGGGCGTTGTCGGCGTAGCGTGCGTGATAGTCGATCAGCGCCGGTGCCGCCTGCGCGGCATGGCTACGTACCAGCACGGTCAATGCGGCGAGCCGATCGGTCATGCAAGACGCGCCCCGATATTGCACCGTGGCCAATACGCGGGCGCTGCTGCCGTCGACCAGATTCAACAGCTCCAGCACGCGACGCTTGAGTCGGCGCCGCGCCTGGCTGACAGCATCCAGCTCGGCATTGGCGTGCGCGGCCAGCGCCTGGTAACGCTGGCGCAATGCCGCCGCGCCCAGCTGCTCGGCCAGCCGTTGCTGCAGGCGCTCGCGCAGGACATGGATATGCTGTGGGTCGACCGCCTGCTCGCGTTCGGCCAGCTCGACTTCGCCCGGTGGGGTCAGCAGGTCGGCCAATAGCGCATCTTCGATGGTGTCGTTGTTGAACAAGAACGCCAGCGCATCGCACCAGGCTTGCAGGGCATCGGTTGCGGTTCCGTCGCGCAGATTTTCGTAGGCGCGCAGGGCGAGTTGCTGGCCGGCCTCCCAGCGATTGAAGCCGTCGATGTCATGGCGCAGCAGCAGTGCCAGTTCGTCCGGCGTGTAATCGAAGTCGAGGATCACCGGCGCGGAGAATCCGCGCAGCAGGGAAGGCACCGGCGCAGTGACGACGTTGTTGAAGACGAAGCTCTGCTCGGCTTGTGCCAGTACCACCACGCATTCGGTTTCACGGTTGAACGGCTGGCCGTCCAAATGCAACGGCAGCATGTCACCGTTACGCGTAAACAGAGCCAGCTTGACCGGGATCGGCAGCGGCACCTTCGGCCCGTGTTCTGCGCCGGCCTGGATGTGCTGGGCCAGCGTGAGCGTGTACTCGCGCCGGGCGGCATCGTAGTGTCCGTGCGCCTTCAGCCGTGGTGTGCCGGCCTGGGCGTACCAGGCAAGGTATGGCGTGAGATCGATCCCGTTGGCTTCGCCCAGCGCGCCGAGGAAATCCTCCAGCGTGGCGGCGCGGCCGTCGTTGCGCTCGAAGTAGCGATCCATGCCACGGCGGAAGCCGTTCTTGCCCAGTCGTCCGGCCAGCATGCGCACCAGCTCGGAGCCTTTCTCGTACACCGTGGAGGTGTAGAAATTGTTGATCTCGCTGTACTGCGCCGGGCGCACCGGATGCGCCAGCGGACCGGCATCCTCGGGGAACTGCGCGCGGCGCAGCAGCGCGACGTCCTCGATGCGCTTCAGCGGCGCGGAGTTCATGTCGGCGGAGAAACTCTGCTCGCGGAACACCGTGAGCCCTTCCTTCAGCGACAGCTGGAACCAGTCGCGGCAGGTGACGCGGTTGCCGCTCCAGTTGTGGAAATATTCGTGCGCGACCACCGCCTCGACATGCCGGTATTCGTCGTCAGTGGTCGAATCCTGATCGGCCAGCAGGCACTTCGCGTTGAAGATGTTGAGGCCCTTGTTCTCCATCGCGCCCATGTTGAAATCATGGGTGGCGACGACGTGGAACACATCGAGGTCGTAGTTGCGGCCGAAGGTCTGTTCGTCCCAGCGCATCGAGCGTTCCAGCGCATCCATCGCGTAATGGCAGCGGTCGATCGCATCGGCCTCGGCCCAGATCTTCAGCTGTACGGCACGGCCGTCGGCGGTGAGGTAGTCGCGTTCGATCTTGTCGAGCCGTCCGGCGACCAGCGCAAACAGATAACTGGGTTTCGGATGTGGGTCGACAAAACGTGCCCAATGCCGACCGCCCTCCAGTTCACCGGCGCCGTCGGGGTTGCCGCCGGCCAGCAGCACCGGAAAGCGCGCGCGGTCGGCACTCAAGGTGACGGTATATCGTGACTGCACGTCGGGCCGGTCGGGGAAGAAGGTGATGTGGCGGAAACCTTCGGCCTCGCACTGGGTCAGCAGGAAGCCGGCCTCGCGTGAGCCGGACAGGTACAGGCCTTCCAGCGCGGTGTTCGCGGCCGGGCGCAGCCGCACGCGCGTTTCCAGCACGCTGCCGTCGTGGACGCCATCGACTTCCAGCACGTTGCCGACGTAGCGGTACGCGGTGGCGGGAAGCTGCTCGCCATCCAGTGCGATCGACAGCAGCTGCAGGTTCTCTCCGTCCAGCCGCAGCGGCGCTGTCTGCGCGGTATCACGGCGCAACAGCAGGCGGGCGAACAGTTCGCTGGCATCGATGCCGAGGTCGAAATCAAGCTCGACCGTCTCGACCCGCCAGGCGGGCGCACGGTAATCGTTGAGACGGATCAGTGCAGGGACTTGCTCGGAAAGTGCGTGCATGCGGACAACAGTGGGGGCGGATAATGATCAGGCTAACATGGGGCGCTTTAACGGCAGGAGAACCCCGAGATGCCATCGAATGCAACGCGTTATACCGCCGAGCGGGACTGGCTCAGCGAGCAGGAGATCGTGGTGCTGACCGATCCCGGCACTAGCCGGCGCCTGCGCATCGCGCGTCATGGCGCGTCACTGCTCAGCTTTGAAGTGGCGCTCGATGGATCCATGCACGATCTGGCCGACGGCTACCGCGATGCTGCCGAAGTGACCAGCCGGCCCGGCTCGCGTTTCGCGATCATGGTGCCGTTCGCCGGGCGGATTGCCGATGCGCGCTACCGCTTCGATGGCCAGTCGCAGGATCTGCAGCCCGGCATCGTCGGTGCCGCCCGTGCCAGTCGGCATGGCTTCGTGCGCGATACGGAGTTCGAGATCGCGGCACTGGAGGCGGACGAACATGCTGCGCAGGTGACGCTGGGCACAAGCTCGATCCGTCCGCAACCGGGTTACCCGCACGCGATCGATCTGACCGTGACGTTCACGCTGGATGCCGGCGGCATCACGCTGGAGGCACGCATGCGCAATGTCGGCGATAGCGCGGCACCGTGCTTCTTCGGCTGGCATCCGTACTTCCGGCTGGCCGATAGCACGGTCGATGGCTGGCAGTTGCAGATTCCCGCGCAGACGCTGATCCGTACCGATGCCGATCTGATCGCGCTGCCCGGCGCGGCGGCGTTCGTGGCACTCGATGATGTGCCTGCGCTGGATTTCCGCAAGCCGCGGCTGCTCGGCGACAGCATTCTCGATCATGAATACACGAACCTGGATGCCGACGCCGATGGCCGCATCCGCACCCACCTGCGCAATCCGTCCAGCGGGCTCGGCATCGCGGTGTGGCAGGAGCACGGCGTGATGCACGCATTCACCGCCGACACGATAAGCCGCGATGCACGCCGTGCGATCGCGCTGGAGCCGATGGAATGCATGGCCGATGCATTCAACCGACCCGAATGCGCCGACGCGATCCGCCTGCTGCCCGGTGCCGAGCGCAGTTTCCGTTGTGGCGTGGAGGTCCAGTTGCCATGAGCACATCGCAGGGTGCGTTGCCCAGCTTCGAACAGATCTGTGATGCCGCCGCGCGCATTGCGCCGCATGCGCGGGTCACGCCGGTGCTGCGCAGCGACGCGTTGGATGCGCTGAGCGGTGCCGAGCTGCATTTCAAGTGCGAGAACCTGCAGCGCGGCGGCGCGTTCAAGTTCCGCGGCGCCTGCAATGCGGTATGGGCGCTGAGTGACGCACAGGCGGCGCACGGCGTGGTCACCCATTCCTCCGGCAACCACGGCAATGCGCTGGCGATAGCTGCGGTCACTCGCGGCATCGCTGCGCATGTGGTGGTGCCGGAAGGCGCGGTGCGCGCAAAGATCGAGGCGATCGAGCGCGCCGGCGCAATCCTGCATCGCTGCGCACCCACCCAGGCCGCCCGCGAGGCGATGACGGCCGAAGTGGAAAAGACCACCGGCGCGGTGCTGGTGCATCCGTATGCCGATACCCAGGTGATGGCCGGGCAGGGCACCCTCGTGCTGGAGTTGTTGCAACAGGTGCTCGGACTGGATGCGCTGATCACGCCGGTGGGTGGCGGAGGTCTGGCCAGCGGTGCGGCGATCGCGGCGCATGCGATCCATCCGGCGCTTGCCCTGTTCGGCGCAGAGCCCCTAGGCGCCGACGATGCCGCGCAATCACTGGCGCATGGTTCCCGCGTCACCACCGTGGTACCGGACACGCTGTGCGACGGCCTGCGTGCGCTGGTCGGCGAACGCAACCTCGATGCCTTGCGTGCCCATCACGTGGACGTGATCACCGTCAGCGATGCGGAAACCATCGCGGCGATGCAGCTGCTGTGGTCGGAGCTGAAACAGGTGGTGGAAGTGTCCAGCGCCACCGTGCTGGCGGCGATCTTCAAGCAGCGCGAGCGCTTCGCCGGTCGCCGCGTCGGCGTGGTACTGACTGGCGGCAACGTCGATCTGCTGGCGTTGCCATGGGGGTGAATTCAACGACGAAGTTCAGCCCCATCAAAGGTGATGGGGTGCAGGTGCGGCAGCATGCGAAGCATCATTGCCAAGTGGAACTGCAATGAGCTACACGCATCTGAGCCTAGACGATCCCGCCAAGCTCGGCATCTGAGCCACTGGTATTGCGCGACGAGACCGAGCTGATTGCCATGCCGCAAGATTTTGCTTGTTGACAAGATCCGAGCTGCCACCACTATCCTGAAAAGCACTCGCGCGCAACGCGCGGGCTCAGGGGACAATTCGATGCGTGTACTTTGGCAAGGGATCTGCCTTTTGGCGGTCATGGCGTGGGCTTGGGGTGTCCAGGCTCAGGACTCAGTCTATGAAGACTACACCCGTGATCTGCGTACGGCGCAGGAGGTAACACCGCTGACCTCGACGCTGTTTGGCGATAAGGTCAGCCTGTACAGCGGCGAGACGCAGTTCGACGTCACCGACATCGACTTGCCGGGTAACAGTCGTTTGCCAGTTCGGCTCGGCCGCCATTTTCTGGTACAGAAAGCCGGCTTGCAGATGGGTAGCCTGGGCGGGTTTGGCGAGTGGGATCTGGAAGTGCCGTACATGGACGGCCACTTCGCCGCCGAGAACGGCTGGGAAGTTCAGCTGCCCACCAATGTCAATCAAGGTACCTATTCGCGCTGCAGCGTGCAGACGCCGCCCTTCACCCTGGTGAACGGAACCGTCGAGCCGACGTACCAGATTTGGGACGGCAACCTGCTGTACATCCCGGGCGAAGTCGACGACGAAGAGTGGCTGCTGAATACCGAGGCCAAGCTTCCCGCGGTGACCGACGGGAACAGTTATCCGTGGGTGACCAAGAGCCTGTACCGCGCCATGTGCGCCCCCAGTACGGCGAATGGCTATCCGGGCGAGTCGTTCGTGGTGGTTTCGCCCGATGGCGCACGCTACACCATGAACTGGGTGCTGGTGAACCCGACGACCGCCGCGTCCTACCAAGTGCCTAATCCGGCCGGCAGTGGCACCACAACGGTCGGGGCCAACCGCTCGCGGATCTTCCTGCTGGCGACCCAGGTGGTGGATCGCTTCGGCAACTGGGTCAAGTACAACTACAACGCTTCGTCTCAGCTGACCAGCATTACCGCCAACGATGGCCGGGAAATCGACATCAGCTGGTCGGGAAACAACATCAGCAGTGCGACGGCAGGAACGCGGACTTGGCACTACGGCTATACCTCGAGCGGCACGCTGCAAAACGTGACCTTGCCGGACGGCTCGCAATGGACGTACACCGCAGCGTCCGGCTCACTGGTCACGGTCCGTACGCCGCCGCAAGACCCGCCGCCTCAAGAACACTGTCAAATCGATGAGCTCCCACGGACGGGCAGTTTCGTCTACGTAATCGGCGCACCCTCCGGCGCGCAAGGCACCTTCACGTTCAATTACCAGCGCAATATGCGCACCTATGTCCCCCAAAACAGCTGCACGTACGGCGATGGTGACGCAATGTATCCGCCTGTCGTCGACCACTTCGACGACTTCGCGCTGATTTCAAAGCAGATCAACGGAGCCGGCCTGACCACGCAAAGCTGGACATATAGCTACCTGAGCAATTTTTCCGGTGGCGGCGCGACCTATTACACCGCGTCGAGCCCTTACTCCAATCCGCAAGAAACCTATATCCCGACCGGGTGCAGCAACTGTGACGTGTCGAAAACCGTGACCGTCACCGATCCGACCGAGATCACCAAGAATGTCTTCGGCGTGCAATACGGCAACAACGAAGGGCGTCTTCTTCAAACAGAGGTGGATTCGCCCTCCGGCACCATGATGCGCACGGTAACCAATACCTACCTGGACGACACCCAGATCGGCAACCAGGCGTTTCCCGACAACGTGGGCTTGTCGTTGCAGCCGATCTACAAAAACCCGATGGTGGGCCGCCTCCGTCCGGTGACCTCCACTACCACTGCACAGGATGGCGGCGATACCTATACGCGTCAAAACGTGGCCTTCGACGTGTTTGCACGGCCGTATCAGGTCAACCGCTACAACAACATCCCCAGCCAGACTGCGCTGGAGGAGCAGACCACCTATTACGACGACCTGTCTCTGTGGGTGCTCGGCCAGCCCCAGCAAGTGGTCAACATGGAGACCGGTGAAACCGAGTCGCAGCGAATCTACGATCCTACCACCGCACTGATGCAGTCGCAGTCGCGTTTCGGCGAACCCCTGCTCAGTTATACCTACAACGCGGCCGGCCAGCTGAGCAGTTTCGAGGACGGCAACAGCCATACCACGACCTTGGGCAACTACTACCGCGGCATCCCGCAGTTGATCAACTACCCGGATGGAACCAGCCAGGGCGCGGCGGTCGACGACTTCGGTGATATCACCAGCGTGACCGACCAGAACGGTCACACCACGTCCTATACCTACAACGCAGTGGGTTGGCCGGCGCAGATCACCTATCCCGCCGGGGACGAAGTCGCCTGGTATCCGACCACGTACACCTTTACCTATGTCACCGCGGCCGAGCGAGGTATCGCCGGCGGCCACTGGCGCCGTACGGTCAGTACGGGCAGCTACAACGACACCACCTATTTCGATGCCATGCTGCATCCGCTGCTTACCGACTCCGGCATCACCGGCACCGCGGGTTCGGATATCACCGCGGCGGCGGCTTATGACTGGAAAGGCGAAAAGGTCTTTACGTCCTATCCGTTCCAGGGGGCGGCGGACCTGGGCGACTCCACGGTATCGACCGGTGCGCACGTCACCTATGACGTGCTTGAACGCGAAACGCAGAGCCAGCAGGATTCCGAACTGGGCCCGCTGACCACGACCACGGCCTATCTGTCGGGTCTGGGCGAACAGGTCACGGATCCCAAAGGCCATGTGACCACGTCCTATTTCCAGGCCTTCGATGAGCCCGACTACAAGGCGGTGATCCAGGCCAACGCGCCGACCGGCGTAACCCAGAACATTGCACGCGACTACTACGGCAACCCGACCGCAATCACCCAGTCGGGCCTCTACGGTACCGAGAACGACAGCGTCACCAAGACGCTGACCTACGACAGCTACCACCGTTTGTGCCGCAGTACCGAACCGGAAACCGGCGACACGGTGATGAACTACGACGCTGCCAATAATCTTCAGTGGGGCGCGACCGGGCTCGCGATCACGGGTACGAGCTGCGGTCGAAGCCAGGTCGCTACTACAGCGCAGACCGTCCGCACCTACGATGCCATGAACCGGGTGAAGACGATCGTGCCTCCGACGGGAACGCAGAGCACCCAATACACCTACGATGCCGTGGGCAATGTGTGGTGGGTGACCTCGGGCAACAGCGTATGGAATGGTGCCTACAACTTCCGCAACATGCCGACCGGGGAGGCGCTGTACCAAGTTGGGCAGCCAGCCGTGACGCTTGAATACGCGCACGATGCATACGGTAGCCTCAGCCTTCTGCAATATCCCAACGGCGAGACCGTCAGCTATGCGCCGGATCCGCGCGGGCGCGCCACCCAGGTGGGCAGCTATGCCACCGGCATCGGATATTTTCCCAACGATGAGGTGGCCTCCTTCCAGTACGGCAACGGCACCAGTTACGCCGCCGAGCAGAACGCCCGGCTGCTGCTGGGCAACTTCAGCTACGGCACGGCCAGCACGATCGCGCTCAGTGAGGACATGGTTTACGACCTCAACGGCAACATCAAGAACGTCAACGATCTGACGGCCGTTGGGCAACGCTCCAAGACGTTCCAGTACGACTACCTCAACCGGTTGACCAGTGCGGTCGCGCCTGGCCTGTCGATCAACGAGGCGTACACCTACGACGCCCTCAACAACCTGCGCACGCGCGTCAGCGGGGGCGTGACCAATACCTACAACTACGATCCCACCAACCGGCTGGCGAGCATCGTCAGCAGTACCGGAACCGCCAGCGTGTTCGGCTACGACACCCTCGGCAATCTGAACAATCGCAACGGCACGACGCTGCAGTTCGACCAGAAGAACCAGCTCCTGCAGGTACAGGGCGCCGACACCTACCTGTACAACGCCGACGGCCTGCGCACTATCAAGACGACCACCGGTGGCGTGACCACGTTCTACTTCTACAACCATGGCGGCCAGTTGATGTTCCAGTACGCGCCCTCGGCGTCGACGGCGACAAACTTCATCTACCTGGGCAAGAAGCTGATTGCCCGCGACGCCTATGCGCAACTGGCGGCGCCCGGGGCGATCACCTTCAGCAGCAATCCCAACAACGGCAATTTCACGGTGAGCTGGGGCTCGGTACCGCAGGCGACGTCCTACGTCCTGCAGGAGAGCGCCAATGGCGGCGCGTGGACCACGGTCTACGCCGGAAGCGGCACCACGGCGGCTCTCACCGGTCGCGCCGGAGGCAGCTACAGCTATCAGGTGCAGGGCTGCGATAGCACCGGTTGCGGGTATGAGAGGGCGTCCGCCACGCTGGGTGTGTGGCCGTCGCCGCCATCGATCACGGTGCCCACGGGGGTGATCTTCGGCACCTATACGGTGAGCTGGATCACCCCGGCCACCGCGACCAGCTACACGGTGCAGGAGAGCTTCAACGGCGGCGCCTGGGCCACGCTGGCCAGCGCCACCACGGCGACTTCGATCACGCGGCCGGGTACCGTGGGTGGGACGTATACCTACCAGGTCTCCGCCGCCAACACGTACGGCAGCGGCAGCTGGGGCGAGTCGGCGCCAGTGTCGGTGACGCAGGTACCGGCCGCGCCGACGAACATAGCGGTATCCAGCGTCAATGGTCGGCTTACGATCACTTGGGATGCGATGCAGTTCGCCACCAGTTACGGCGTGACTGTCTACGGTACCGACGGTTCGTTGGGTGAGTACTACTACTACCCACAGACAAACAGTTTCAATATGCCGGGGGAAGCACCGGGCAAGTACTCCTTCACGGTGGACGCCTGCAGTATTGCCGGCTGCAGTGCCGCCGTGAGCAATGGCGGTGGACCGTTCAACTGGCTAGGCGCAGGCAATACCGCCTCAACGATGAAGTTGTGGGCGGCAGAAGCGAAGCATGCCATTGGCATGGATGACGACACAGGAAACGGTTGCACCGCGGCACAGTGCACCGTGACTGCAGGAGGCAACCCATGAAGACGGTCATGAGAAGGATAAATGGGAAGCTCCTGGGCCTCGCTGGCGGCTTGCTGCTGCTGATGGCGACCGGCGTGGTGCACGCGGGTACGGTGACGTATGTGTATACCGATCCGCAAGGCACGCCGCTGGCGGAAGCCGATGTCAACGGCAACATCACGGCGACGTTCGACTACGCGCCGTACGGCAGCCAGGCGCTTGGGATGGCACCGAACGGGCCGGGGTATACCGGGCATGTGAACGATCCGGATACCGGGTTCGTGTACATGCAGGCGCGGTATTACGATCCGAGTGTGGGGCGGTTTTTGAGCGTTGATCCCGGGGAAAAGACGCCAGTCGATGGATTATATGTAACGAATAGATACAGTTATGCAAATAACAATCCAAATCGCTACGTCGATCCCGACGGACGCCAAGCGTTTGAAGTAATGACATCAGATCCTGTATTGCGCGTAATGGCTAGGCCTTCACTGTCTTCAGAAGCTATACGGGAAGGAATCAGAAATCCAGTTCCTCGCACGGCTCAAGAAGATGCTGAAGAATTAGCTAGACAGGCCGGCCTTAAACCAAGCCCAAAACCATCGCAATGGAGGACTGAAACGCCGCCGCCCTGGACGCCGCCCGATGTTATGAAAGGCCAGTTCACCCATTGGGATGACGCTCCAGATGTGTTTAGGCTGTTTTATCATCTCATGAGAATTCTTGCCAGCGGGCATCCAACTGTTATTGTGGGTCCACTTCAACCTGCCGAAAAAAATCAAAAAAAGGATGATCAGGGCAGTAAACCTAGTAGAAGCCCAACTCCGCATCCGTCGCCATTACCAAAAGAAACACCATCGCTGCAAAGCAGTAATAACTGCGCTCCTAATTGCGCTTGACTCGAGTTCAAAATTTATGTTTCGTCGTTTTGTATGCGTAGCACTAATTTTTTTCCGTATTTTGATGCGGCGGCGATTTTTTTATACGCATGCCAATTTGGTCGACGGTATCAAAAGGCAAAAAGAAAAGGGCGGTAGAAAGTGCAAGATATGTTCAGATTGTTATTTGACCATGTATCTTGCAAGTGCAATAAAAATGAAGGACCCTTATAAGATTTTAGAAGTTTACAAGTTACTTTTTCGTGTTGACATGCATTACACGTTAACTGAGGAATTTCGTGGATATTTTATGGAGGCTTCGGCTTGGTTAAATGATGATGTTTACGAAGCATTAAAAATAGCAAATTTTCATGAGGTACATGCAGCAGAAGTCATTCACTTTTGGCGCGATGGTTCAAATCTCGATTACGATAATATTAAATATCTCACTTCGAGATTGAAATGGCCAATTGAAATAATCAAAGGATCCATATGTGAGGGTGTTGGAAACTTCGATGCTGCGTTGGTGAGTTATAGAAATGCGCTAAAAGTAATGCCGAACTGGCTTCCAGAAGCTAAGTCCGTTTACGATAAAATAAATTATTTGACAAACCGCGAAAAGAACGACGAAAGCAGAGGGTGAAATGGGCATTGAAAGCCTGTTGAAAGCCTAGGGAAAGTCTGATCAATCACCGCCCAGACATCACTTCGTGTGCGTTGACCTGATCTGCACAAAAATCGCGCGTCTCTTCGAACCAACGCGGTGTTCTTCGCGCCGCCGCAGCCCCTTGGGGTCGCGGGAATAAAGGGGACGGGAATAGGAATAAAGGGGACGTGGCCAATTAAGTCGCGACCCACGACCCATTTTAAGGGGACGGAGTGATTAAATGCCTTCCTTCGCCTTGGGTCGCCCGCGTGGCCGCCAAGTTGCGGGTCTGCCCAATGTTTTCTCGACCATGCATTGGAAGCGCTCGTCCCCGAAGGCGCGTTCCTGATTCACATGTTGTCGGATGCGGACCAGATCGTCGTCCGAATAAAGGGGACGTGGCCAATTAAGCCTCCTCCCTCGTGCGTGTCAGTCTTGGCCGCCCACGCGGTCGGCACGTGGCAGGGCGTCCCAAGGTGGTTTCCACCATACGCTGGAAGCGCTCATCGCCGAGCGCACGCTCCTGGCTGGCATACGCGCGGAATAAAGGGGACGTGGCCAATTAAGCCTCGCTCAACAACCTGCGCACGCGCCTGTCGGCGGGCGTGAACTCGGTCTACGCCTACGATGCGACCAACCGGCTGCAGAGCATCACGCGCGGTGGTTCGGTCAGCAGCTTCGGCTATGACCCCCGCGGCAACCTCACCAACCGCAACGGCGTGGCCTTGCTGTTCGACCAGAAGGACCAGCTGAGCCAGGTGACGGGCTACGACAGCTACCTCTATGACGCGAATGGCCGGCGCGTGCAGAAGACCTCGGCCAGCGGTACGCCGAGCTATTACTTCTACGACCACGGCGGCCAGCTGATGTACCAGTACGTGCCGGGTGCATCGCAGGCCACCAACTTCATCTACCTGGGCACCAAGCTGATCGCCCGCAACGCCTTCCAGCAACTGACGGCGCCCGGCGCGGTGAGCTTCAGCGCCAACCCCAACAACGGCAACTACACGGTGAGCTGGGGCGCGGTGCCGCTGGCGACGTCGTATGTCCTGCAGGAGAGCGCCAACGGCGGTGCGTGGGTGACGGTATATGCCGGCAACGGCGCCAGCGCCGCGCTGAGCGGTCGGGTCGGCGGCAGCTATGTCTATCAGGTGCAGGGCTGCAGCAGTACGTGTGGCGGCTGGACGGGCTCGGCCACGCTGGGTGTATGGCCGGCGGCGCCGGCCAACCCGGCGGGACCGGGCGTGCTGACGTACGCCCCCTTCACGGTCACGTGGACAGCTTCGCCCGGCGTCGCCACCTATACCGTGCAGCAGAGCTTCAACGGCGGCGCATGGACCACGCTCGCCAGCGGCATCACGACACCCTCCTACAGCGTGACCAGTGCGCCGGGCGGCGCCTACACCTATCAGGTCGCCGCCAGCAATGCCTACGGCACCAGCGGCTGGGCAGCCTCCGCGCCGGTGTCGGTGACCCAGGTACCGGCGACGCCGACGAACTTCGTCATGAGCACCGCCAACAACGTCACCACGATGACCTGGGATGCCGTGACATGGGCCACCAGCTACAAGATGACGGTCAGCGGCAAGAATGGCAATTTGGGCACGTACACCTACGTCGTGGCCACCAACAGCTACAACTTTCCCTCGGGCAGTTACACGGCCCAGCAACTGGCGGCCTGCAGTATCGCCGGTTGCAGCGGCCCACTGCAGATCAGTGGCCAATTCACGGTGGGCGGTGGAGGTGCCCAAGCAAGTACCGCGATGACGAAGCTCAAGCGGGTGCTGGGCGCAGACACAGGCTCCGGGAGCGGGTGCACGGCCACGGTCTGTACGGTCACGTTGGGAGGTAACCCATGAGCCCGTTCATGAGCAGAGCGCGCCGCGGGCTGCTGGGTGTGATGGGCGGGCTGGCGGTGCTGATGGCCACTGCAGTCCATGCGGGCTCGGTGACCTACGTGTACACCGACCCGCAGGGCACGCCGCTGGCGGAGGCTGATGCCAGCGGCAACATTACGGCGACGTTCGACTATGCGCCTTACGGCAGCCAGGCGCTTGGCACGGCACCGAATGGGCCGGGGTATACGGGGCATGTGAACGATCCGGATACCGGGTTGGTTTATATGCAGGCGCGGTATTACGATCCCGCGGTGGGGCGGTTTATCAGTACGGATCCGGTGGGGCCGAGTGCAAGCAACCCCTTTAACTTCAATCGGTATGGGTATGCGAACAACAATCCCATTGACAACATGGATCCGGATGGGCGGTGTACGGGGTCACTCTTTGCTGTTTGTCCAGGAACTGGGCCTGGTGTTGACACAGGTGGTGTGTCTGGTGAGGGATATGTGCAGCAAGTCGCAATCCATGATTCTAAATCAGATCGTGGGGCATCCTCTGGTAAGCAGCAAAAAAATGAATCTTCCCCAGCACCTAATGGTAACAAGTCAAGCAATCATCCACTTTGGAATTGGATTAAAAATCGAAGCTCATTTTCTGCTGAGCTTGCTGGAGCATTTGGTGCTGGTGGTGATGGTACAGGTACGAAGCAGTGGGGGGATTCCCCGGACTCTTTGAAGGCTAGTTTCGTAGTTGGCGAAGGTGGAATGGCTGCGGCCACCTATAATTTCAAAGTATGGTCTTCGGCCTCAGAGGTCAAAAGTGGACTGGTGTTTGATGCTGATCCATCTTCATATTTAAAAGTCAAATTGGGGGCTGGCGTTGCTCTAGGCTTTAATGTAAGTGTAGATCCTCATGGAAATCATGATGTAAGCATCTCTGTTGGTGGTGGCGCTGGAGAGGAAGTTATTTATAAACCACCTGTAACCGCAGGCGTAAATTACAACATGGGTAATTAATGCGTGATGCTTCTTTAATTGTCGTTTGCGCGGTGAAATTTAATTGTGAGGTAGTTATGGTCGATTATTATGGATATTTTGCGATTACATGCATTGCATTAATGTTTGTGAACGCGATAATATACTATTATAGCCTCATTCGATTTATGAGATCAGTAATTAGAAATGAGCCAGATTTATGGGCTGATTTTCGTAAAATTTCATCATTTAATGAAAATAGCTTAAGTACGGCTTATAAAATATTGCTTGGCGTTAATAAGCGGAAGATTAATTGCGATGACGAAAGTACTTTGTTGGCAAAGTTGGCTATAAGGTGGCTTTATATAACAATGTGCTTTTTTATGATCTTCCTATTTTTCGGTTTATTAATTTCTATTAATAAATAAAATAAGAACTTAGGAACGTCTGAATAAGTCTTCATCAATTGGCCGTTGTCGACTCCCCGTAAACTTGATCCAGGCATAAACAGAGGTCTCCGGGCAAACTAGCCCCAAGGAGACCAAAGATGCGCACGAGCAAGTTCACTGAGAGCCAGATCGTCACGACCCTGAAGCAAGTCGAGGGCGGTCGCCAGGTCAAAGATGTATGCCGCGAACTTGGCATATCAGACGCCACGTACTACGTATGGAAGTCCAAGTACGGCGGGATGGAAGCTTCGGACGTGCAGCGGCTGCGGGATATCGAAGCGGAGCACGCCAAGCTCAAGCGGATGTATGCCGAGCTGGCGATGGAGAATCACGCACTGAAGGATCTGATCGCAAAAAAGCTATAGACCCGGCGCACAAGCGCCCGCTGCTGGCGTGGTTGATGAGTCACCACGGCTGGAGCGAGCGTCGGGCTTGTATGGCGATGGGACTGTCGCGCTCGACGGCGCGTTACCGCCATCGACCGGATCGGGACGAAGCGGTGATCGCGCTGCTCGCCGAGCTGGCTGAGCGCTTTCCTGAGCGCGGCTTCGACAAGCTGTTCCAGCTGATCCGGCGTCGTGGCTTGGTGTGGAATCACAAGAGGGTCTGGCGCGTGTATTGCCTGATGCAGCTCAACCGTCGCCGTCGCGGCAAGAAGCGCGTACCGAACCGGT
>Ga0302314_10005171_pt1 | contig 23825 bp, 20 predicted proteins | sample III_Palsa_N2_3_FD_200533 | JGI IMG/M metagenome (GOLD analysis project Ga0302314, IMG submission 200533) | Peat permafrost microbial communities from Stordalen Mire near Abisko, Sweden - III_Palsa_N2_3 | ecosystem: Environmental > Terrestrial > Soil > Palsa > Peat permafrost | place: Sweden... | reverse complement strand
GAAGAACGTGTTCCACAGGTGCAGGTGCGAGGCGAGGTAGATGCCGAAGACGAGGATCGCCGCGACCCCGGGCATGATCACGCGCTGGCTGATCGCGTGCAGCGCCCGGTATAGCGCCGGCAGCGCGCGCGTGTCGGCCTTCGTGACGACGCCGAGCAGGACCGGGTAAGCGAAGGTCGCGCCGAAGGCGATCACAACCGCGAGGATGTGCAGCGCGAGCACGACTTCGTAGAACTGGACGGCGAGCACGGGCGAAGCCTAATCGCTCGGGCGGGGGATCAGAACGTCGGCGCGTACTTGCCGAACACGTCCTGCATCGCCCCGCAGACCTCGCCCAGAGAGCAGCGGTCCTTCAACGCCTGGCGGATCGCGGGGAGCAGATTCTCCGACCCCCGCGCGACGCCGCGCAGCTCCTCGAGGCGCTGCTCGACAAGCGCGACATCCCGGTTGGCCTTGAACTCGGCCAAACGCCCCACCTGTTCGCGCTCGGACTCGGGGTCCACGCGTAAGAGATCGGGAACCTCGATGCCCTCTTCCTCGTACTTGTTCACGCCGACGACGACGTCCTGGCCGATCCGGTAGCGCTCCTGGTAGCCCCACGCTGACTCGTCGATCTCGCCGGTGATGAATCCGATCGCGTTGACCGAGCCGCCGAGCGCGTCGACCTTGTCGATCAGCTCGTTCGCGCGCAGTTCGATCTCATCGGTCAGCGACTCGACGTAATACGAGCCGGCGAACGGGTCGACCGTGTCGGCTGCGCCCGACTCCGCGGCGAGGATCTGCTGGGTGCGCAGCGCGATTTTGGCCGCCCGCTCGGTGGGCAGGGCCAAAGCCTCGTCGAAGCCGTTGGTATGCAGCGACTGGGTGCCGCCGCAGACCGCGGCGAAGCCCTGCAAAGCGACCCGCACGATGTTGTTCTCGGGCTGCTGGGCGGTGAGCGTGACGCCGCCGGTCTGGGTGTGGAAGCGTAGCATCGTCGCCTTCGGGTTGGTTGCTCCGAAGCGCTCGCGCATGATCTGCGCCCACATGCGCCGGGCGGCGCGGAACTTGGCGACCTCCTGAAAGACGTTGTTGTGACCGTTGAAGAAGAAGGCCAGGCGCGGCGCGAACTCGTCGACGGAGAGGCGCGCGTCGATCGCGGCCTGGACGTAGGCGATCCCCGAGGAGAGCGTGAAGGCGACCTCCTGCACGGCCGAGCAGCCCTTCTCGCGGAAGTGGTAGCCGGAGATCGAGATCGTGTTCCATTTCGGCACACGCTCGTGGCAGTACTGGAACAGGTCGGTTGTCAGGCGCATCGTCGGAGCGGGCGGGTAGATGTAGTTCCCGCGCGCGATGTACTCCTTGAGCACGTCGTTCTGGGTGGTGCCGCGAAGCTTCTCGGACGGCACGCCCTGCTCCTCGCCGACGAGCTCGTACAGCAAGAGCAGACAGGCGGCGGGCGCGTTGATCGTCATCGACGTCGACACCTGATCCAAAGGAATCCCGTCGAACGCGGTGCGCATGTCGTCGATCGTGTCGATCGCGACGCCGGTACGGCCTACCTCGCCGAGGCAGCGCGGATTGTCGGAGTCGAGCCCGAGCTGGGTGGGCAGGTCAAACGCCATCGAAAGGCCGGTGGAGCCCTTGGAGATGAGGTAGCGGTAGCGCTCGTTTGACTCCTTCGCCGAGGCGTAGCCGGCATACTGGCGCATCGTCCAGGTCTGCTTGCGGTACATCTCGCGATGCACGCCGCGCGTGTACGGGAAGTCGCCGGGCTCCCCGAGTTCGAGTTGAAGAGGCAGGTCCGCCTCGGTGTAGAGCTCGTTGATCTCGATCCCGGAGTCAGTGAACCGACGTGGGTCCTCAGGCCCGACGATCGGGGCTACGGTCAGATGCTCTTCGGTGGTGGACACCTACGAAAGAATAGTCGCGAGAACCAATAAGCTGGAGCAATGGCTACCTGCTTGGTCACTGGCGGCGCAGGGTTCCTCGGCTCACACCTGTGCGACGAGCTCTTGGCGTGCGGGAATCGCGTGATCTGCGTCGACAATCTGGAGACGGGCTCGCTGAGGAACATCGAGCACATCCGCGAGCCGGAGCGGTTCGTGCACCTCGGCACGGACATCATCGAGCCGTACTACGTCGATGAGCCGATCGACTTCATCTACCACCTCGCCTCGCCGGCCTCGCCGATCGACTACCTGAGACTCCCGCTGCACACGCTGAAGGTCGGCTCCTACGGCACGCACCACACGCTCGGGCTGGCGAAGGCCAAGCGCGCACGGTTTCTGATCGCGTCGACGAGCGAGGTGTACGGCGACCCGCAGGTGCATCCGCAGACCGAGTCCTACTGGGGGCACGTCAACCCGATCGGTCCGCGCGGCGTGTACGACGAGGCGAAGCGCTACGCGGAGGCGCTAACGATGGCCTACCACCGCCAGCAGGGCGTGGACACGGCGATCGTGAGGATCTTCAACACCTACGGCAGCCGGATGCGCCCGCACGATGGCCGCGCGATCCCAACGTTCCTGCGCCAGGCGCTCGCGAACAGACCCCTGACGGTGTTCGGTGACGGGAGCCAGACGCGGTCGTTCTGCTACGTGAGCGATCTGATCCGGGGATTGATCGCACTGGCCGAGTCGGGACACCACGACCCCGTCAACATCGGCAACCCGGATGAGTTCACGCTGCTCGAGCTGGCGGAGACGATCAAGGAGCTGACGGGCTCGAGCTCGGAGATCGTCTACGAGGCGCTGCCGGAGGATGACCCGAAGCAGCGCAAGCCCGACATCACGCTCGCGAAAGATCTGCTGGGGTGGTCTCCGGAGGTCACGCTGCGCGAAGGCCTACAGCGCACGATCGACGCCTCCGGCGCCAAGGTGCTGATCGGCTGAGCCTGCAAATCGCCCCACCCGACCGCTACATATGCGAGTCTGAGGCGTTGTGAAAGGCGAGATGGGACCACGTTCTTCAGGAACGTCTGCTCCGCCGGTCCCCCGTCCGCGTTCCTCGCCGGGCGGCCAGGGTGGGCGGGCATCGACCGACCCGACCCGACCGGACGCGGCGAAGTCCGACGCGGCCAGATCGACACTCTCCGAGGCCACCGCGCGCAAGGAGCCCTCCGACCGCGACATGCGCCAGAAGCGCCCGCCGGCGATGTCGTTCCTGCTGAGGATGGCCACGGCAAGACGGGTTGCGCGCGTGCTTTCCCTGCTCGCGCTTGACTTCGTCGGGGTGGCGCTGGCGATCTTCACGGCGCTCGTCTTGAAGGCGGCGGTGCTGGGGCATGTGGACGCGAGCCAAGCGTTTCACGAAGCCAAACGGATTCTCGCCTTTGCCTACCTCGTGACCGCGCTGCTGTTCGCCCGCTCGGGCCTGTACGCCGAGCGCGCGCAGCGCCCGGGCCTGTCGCGGATCGTGGGGGCGCTCTTCCAAGTTGCGTTCGTCGCGCTGCTGTTCGCGGTCGTGAGCGGCGAACACTTCTCGAGCTTCTACATCTTCTGGGGTTCGCTGGGATTCGCGCTGCTGTACGTGTCCTCGCTGCGCGGGGCATACGAGTGGCTGACAGGAGTGCTGCTGCGCGCGGCCGGCTACCGCCGCCGTGCGGTGCTCGTCGGCACTGGCAAGCACATCCGCGATGTCGCCCACGCGCTCGCGGACGCGCCGCACTCGCCGATCGAGGTCGTCGGGTTCCTCTCGCCGAACGAGCTGCCCGCGAATGGCCTGCGCTCGCTGGGCTCGCTCGCGAGGCTGGAGAGCGTGCTCGACACGGAAAGGATCGACGAGGTGATCATCGCCGACCCGGACTTCCCGCAGGTCGAGGCGGTGGAGCTCGTCGACCACTGCCACCGGCGTGGGGTGCGCGTCAGACTCGCGCCGTCGACGATGGAGATCCTGATCCACCGCGCCGAGTTCGTGCCGGGGCAGTCGGTGCCGCTGTTCGAGCTGAGCTCGCCGGTGTTCGAGGGCGTCGACTTCGCGCTGAAGCGCACGTTCGACCTGATCGGAGCGACGCTGCTGCTGGTGCTGCTGAGCCCGCTCCTGCTGGTGATCGCGCTCGCCGTGAGGCTGTCCTCGCGCGGGCCGATCGTGTTCAGATCGACGCGCCGGGGGATCGGGCAGAAGCCGTTTGCGTGCCTGAAGTTCCGCACGATGCACACCGACGCCGAGCAGCGCCAGGCGGATCTGGAAGAGCTGAACGAGGCCTCGGGAGCGCTGTTCAAGATCCGCGACGACCCGCGCATGACGCATGTGGGGCGGATGCTGAGACGCTACTCGCTGGACGAGTTGCCGCAGCTCGTGAACGTGCTTCGCGGCGAGATGTCGCTCGTGGGTCCGCGTCCGCTGCCCGAGCGCGACTACGAGATGCTCGAGGACTGGCATCGCAAGCGCTACCTAGTTCTTCCCGGGATCACGGGGCTGTGGCAGGTCTCAGGCCGCTCAGAGCTGGACTTCGATGACCTCGTGCACCTGGACTTCATCTACCTGGAGCGCTGGTCGCTGGCGCTCGATCTGACGATCATCTTGAAGACGATCCCTGCTGTGATCATGCAGCGTGGCGCTTACTAATCGATCTGTTTCTTGCCAACGGGTGCCCGCCCACCGCGGGACCTGTCCTCCTCCCGTTTATGGATCCCCACGATCCTCATGCAGCGCGGCGCTTACTGAACGCCCGCTAGGGCCTCCTCGTAGACACCCCAGGTCGCGCGCCCCGCGTCCTGCCACGTCCAGGCTGGAGGGGGTGGCGCCGGGCGACTGATTGATTGCGCGGCTCCGATCAAAGCCTCGAGGTCCCCGGCTTGCACAAACGTGGCCCGCTCGTCGAGGACCTCGCGCAGGGCGGGGACCTCGCAGGCGACGACCGGCGTGCCGCAGGCCAGCGCCTCGACGGCCGGCAGGCCGAAGCCCTCGTCCTCGGAGGGCAGCAGGAGCGCGTGCGCGCCGGAGTAGATCGCGGCGAGGTGCTCGTCGGAGACGTGCCCGGTGAGCGTCACGTCTCCCAGCTCGTGCGCCCAGGGACGCGTGGGCCCGACTAGCACGAGCGGCAGCTCGCGGGGGGTGGCAGCGAGCTTGGCAACGAGCTTACGCGGGTCGGGATGCTGCAGGCCACCGACCCACACCAGATAGCGCTCTGGCAGCGAGAAGCGCGCCCGCGCCTGCGCGATCTCCTCAGCCGGGCGCGGGTACATCATCGAGTCGGGCGCCTCGGCGATCACGACGACGCGCTCGGGTTCCAGGCCAAGGCGCCCGACTGCGTCGCGGGCCACTGCTTTGGTGGGCACGATCACCCGCATCGCGCGTTGCACTGCCAGCTGACGCAGACGCAGACGTATACCCATCCGCAGGTGCTCTGAGCGGCGCTTGAGAGCCGCGAGATCGTGCAGCGTGACGACCATCGGACACGGGCTGCGCAGCATCGCGCCCTCCATCCATGGTGCGTGGAAGACATCGGAGACGCGCCTGGGCTGATGGGTCTCCTCGATCTCGCTCTCCCCGGCGGCCGTGTCGCGCAGGGCGCTCAGCAGGCAGCGGGAGTAGCGTCCGACGCCGCGCGGATCGGCGGCGGGGCGGCTGTCGAAGGCGACCCTCACGAGCGGCTCTTCGACTCCACGCGATTGTTCACAGGACCCCCGGGGAATGCACGCAAGGCAAGATAGTCCTTTGGCGCAGGTATGGGTAGAGATGACAGTCGCACTGCACTTCTTCCTGTCCCTAGACCGCATTTTGCGTCCGTCGGGCCGGCGCGGTCTAGCCTTGCCTTGAGAAATGCCCGCGAGCGAGGACTACCACGAGGCTCTCTGGGAGGCGCATCCGGAGGGTTTGGAGCCGGTCGACTTCGCACGGCGCAGCGACTTTCTCCTTGGCCACGCAGGCGCAGGCGAGCGGGTGCTCGACGTTGGCTGTGGCGAGGGGCGCTTCGCCGCCGAGCTCGTCCGCGCGGGCGCGGAGGTGGTGGGGATCGACGTTGCCGCAGAGCCGCTGCGGCGCGCGCATGAGCGCCACCCCGAGCTCGACCTGCGCCAGATGCCCGCCGAAGGGGCCTGGCCGCTAAAGGATGCAAGCTTCGACGCGGTCTGGGCGGGCGAGGTCATCGAGCACGTCGCCGACACCGCCGGCTGGCTGTCGGAGCTGCGCCGCGTGCTGCGCTCCGGCGGTCTGCTGCTGTTGAGCACGCCCGACCACGGGCGCCTGCGGATGCTCGGCTGGGCGCTCGCGCCGCGCGCGTTCGCGGCCCACTTCGACCCCCGCTCCGACCACCTGCGTTTTTACACCCTGGGCACCCTCAGCGAGTTGCTCGAAGACTTCGGCTTTCAAGACGTCGCCGTGCGGCGCGTCGGAGGGCTGCCCGGTGCGCGGCGGCAGTTGCTTGCGAGCGCACGGCGGTCACGCTTTTGACGCCCGCCGGCGAGCGCACGACGGTCACGTGCTTGACGGCGGTGCTCGCCGCCGTGCTCTCGCGCAGCGCCTCGATATAGGCGTTCTGGATCGCGAGCAGTTCGGGGTCGTACTGGATCTCCGACAGCGGTGCGACCGCCAGGGGGTTCAGGTAGACGGTCGCGCGTAGCTCGTTCAGCGCGGCGGTGGGGTTCCCGTTCTGCAGGTCGTATTCGCCGAGTGCCTTCCACGTCTGCGGGTTCGACGGCTGCAGGTGCACCGCCCGCACAAGCGTCGCGCGCGCCAGCGCGCTCTGGCCGGCGTGCTGCTGGATCGTGGCGAGTGTGAACAGCGCTTCCGCCGAGACCGGGTCGTAGTCGACTGCGTTCTGCGCGGCCGTGTGTGCCGCGCCGGGATCGGTGGCGCTCAGCGCCAGGGCTTCCTGGGAGGCGTCGGCCGAGCGCTGGGGCTGCCACTGCGCCCAGGCGGCGAGCAGCGCAGCGATCACCACGGCCGCGGTGATCCCGAGGCGCAGCGCGCCAACCTCGCGCAGCGAAGGAGGCAGGCTCAGCTTCCCCGCTTGATCCAGCAGCGGCCCGCGCCCGGCGAGCCAGCCTGCGCAGACGAGCGCCACGCAGGCGTCGCCGGGCACGAACCAGGTCCAGTCGACGGTGGAGTGGACGCCGAACACGACCACGAGACAGAGCATGCTCAGCATCCCGACCCGCTCGGGGCTGTAGGCGCGCTGGCCGATCTCCGATCGGTCGCCCAGCTCTCCTCGATCCTCCAAAGGGCGCCAGCCGATGCCCTGCCAGCCGTCGCGTCCCAGCTCGCGCCAGCTCCTCCAGCGCCGGTTGAAGGGGTGCGTCGCGCGCCCCGCGGCGGCCATCCATGTGAGCAGCAGCGCGATCGCGATCGCCAGCCCCACGAGACCGAGGTCGGCGAGCGTCTGCACGACGAAGCCATGGGCGTCGTTCGCTTCCAGATCCTCGGTGCGGTAGCGCAGGCTGGCGGTTCCGTAGCTGCGCGCCCCGGCGCCGAGCGCGGGGTGGGCCTGGAAGATCTTCAGCGCCTCGTTCCAGTAGACCGCGCGCACGCTGCCGATCGCGGTCAAACGGCCGGGTGTCTCGGCCGGGACCGGCGCGTGGGTGTTGGTGAGCGTCTGAAAGCCGTGGGAAATACTGCCGGTGAGCCCGCGATGACTGACGGCGAGCGCGCCCACGAAGGCGACGACAGCGAGCACGAGGATGCTCAGCAGCAGCGCCCCGGCGTTCTGCCGCACCACCCGCGAAAGCGGGTGCCGGCCGGTGTAGAAGCCGACCGTGAGCCCCGCGAGCGTGAGCAGTAACAACATCGCGAGCAGCAGCGCGCCGAACTGGCGTCCGGCCACCACACGCGCGTGCAGTTCGACGCTGTCGCTGCTGAGGGCGCTCCGCGAGAAGTCCCATGCAACCACGAGCCCGGCGGCGACGGTACCGACGAGCAGCACCGCGGCGCCGCGCAGGCGCAGCGGCACGGCCGCGAACCAGAGCGCCAGGCCCACCGCCAGCGCGACCAGCGCGCCGCGCGAGTAGGCGAGCATCAGCGTGACGAGCAGCAGGCCAATCGCAGGGTAGGCGAGCGCGCTCAGCAGCGCGTGTCCGCGCCGGCGGGCTCCCAGCCAGAGGCAGCCGATCACGCCCATCGCCGCGGTCAGTCCGGTCGCGTTCCAATAGCCGTATGGCGCCTGCAGGCGCGCGTAGATGTCATGCGCGTCGAGCCACGAGGGGAACACCTTCGTGAGCAGCGCGTAGCCGCAGACAACGACCGCCGCCAGCGTCACCCCCCCGATCACGGCGGGCCAGCGCGCGGGCGCGGCGCGGGCGAGCACGACCGCGGTGCCGAACACGGCGCTGTAGGCGAGCATCAGCCCGGCGTTCTGCCAGCTGGCGTCGGGTTGCACCGACCAAACGACCGACAGCGCGCACAGCGCGGCGAACGCGAGCAGCAGCCCCACCGGCCACAGCCCGAACACGCGTCTGCCTGGGGGGGTGAGGATGATCGCAGCGGCGACGATCGCGCCGCAGGCGAGTGTGAGGATGATCTCCGTCGTCGTCGCCTGCTGGACCGGCGGCAGGCCGCCGCCGGCGAAGAACGTGACGAAGCAGAAGATCGCGGCGCTCAGCAGCGTGAGTAGCCACATCGACGCCCGATCTCCAAGTGGAGGGCGCCATGGCTCGCGCGGGCGCGGGCCGCCGGCCCGTGCACCGGGCGCAAGATCCACTGGCGGAGCGGGATCAGTCGTCGTGGTGGCGGACACGGTTTCGGACCACTCCTCCCGCGAGCGCAACCGCGCACGCGAGGAGGAATAGGAGGACCGCCAGCAGCGGTGTGGGCAGCGAGCTGAAGGCGGAGGCGATGTCTGCATGCACGACGCCGGGGTGAACCACCTGGCCGCCGAGCTGCAGCGCCGCCGCGCCGGTTCTCGGCGCGCGACTGAGATTGCGTCGCTCGGCCGGAGTGGCGGTGGCGGCGGTCGTAGCGCCCGTGCCGGTGGAGCCGGCTCCGCCGCCGCCGCCGCTGGATCCTCCGCGAGAGCCGGCCGCGGCTCGCTGGGCTTGATGGATCAGGCTGGCACAGCCGCTGTACTCTTCGAGGCTCGTTTCCAGCTCTTTCAGGGCCTTTTCGTAATCCTTCTGGGTGAAGCCGCGCAGCGATTCACCGTGTGTGCAGCGAAGGATGATCTTTTCGCCGACGTTCGCCTGGGCGGGGGCGGCGATCGCGGCAAGCGACAGCGCCATGGTAAGGAATGCGACCGCCAGGGCGAGCAAGCGCGTTGGGGGGACGATTCTCATGATTGAGCGGGGGTAACGCTACCAATGCTCCCGGGCGAGGCCCGAGGGTCGGCGAACCGTGGTCGGAGTCTGCGGTAGCCGCCGCCCCGGACTACCGATGTTGCCGGGAGAGGCCGAGGCTGGCGAGCGCGCCGGAGAATCCCCGGACCCAAGCATCGTAGGTGTAGGCGCGCACGTCCCGCGCGCCGGCCTCGCCCAGACGTGCCCGCAGGGCCGGGTCGGCCGCCATGCGGCGGATCGCCCCGGCGAGCGCATTGCTGTCGCCGGCGGGAACCACCAACCCGTTGCGCCCATCGCGCACCAGCCCGCCGGCGACGGCCCCGACGGCGTCGGTGGCGATCACCGGCAATCCTCGGTTGAACGCCTCGTTAACCACGAGGCCCCAAGGCTCGCGAAACGTGGGTGTGGCGATTGACGGCACGACCAGGACGTCGCAGGCGGCGTAGATACTGCGCAGCTGCACCGGCGGGACGGGATCCATCCAGAGAGTCCCGTCCTGCACATCTCCCGCCGCGCCGCCGGTGGGGACCCAGGGGGGGTTGGATCCCGCGCCGACGAGGACGAGCGCGGCGGGCGGGGCTTGAAGGCCCGTTGTGCGCCAGGCCTCGGTCAGCTCCCTCAATCCCTTTTCCCGGGAGGGACGACCTACAAACAGGAACTTTGTCGCCGCTTGCTCGGGCTCAGCCGGCCGATCGGGGCCAGCGCTGGAAAGGCTGGTGGCCGACCAGCGTGGCGGGGCGATCTCGGGAGCGCTCCAGAAAGCGTTGTCGACGGCCTGCGGGGCGCTGTGAACGTTGCGTGCGCCGCGTGCGCCGACGTAGGCGCTGACATGCGGGCCGTAGGTCACGACCGCATCCGCGGAGCGGTACAGGCGCGCCAGCGCGAGGAAGCTGAACGCATGCGCGGGACTGCGTGGATGCGCCCATAGCGAGGTCCACAGGATCAGCGGCAGCCCGGCGCGGCGCGTGCCCGCCCAGGTTGCGCCGAGCGCGACGCGCCCGGCGCTGGAGCAGACGACGGCGCGGTAACGCCCGCTCGCGGCGAGCCGCGCCGGCGCGTGCTGGCCGACCAGGCGGTAGGGGAAGGGAAACCCGCCCGCCCGCTCTCCCTCGAAGGCGCCTGCGCCGTGCTTGGAGCGCCCTCCGAACAGCGCGAACTCGACGTTCTCCACTTCGTGCAGGCGTGCAAATGCGCCGACGCGGTCGGGCGGGGCGTGCCCGGTGACGAACAGGACGGGCTTCGTTTGGGTGCGAGCGTGTGTCATCGAGGTTCACTGCCGGCCGTCGCGGCTGAACGGTTCATCGCAGGGCGTGCTCGTAGGCGGCAAGCGTCTCCGAGCCGCAGCGCTCCCAGGTGAAGCTGGCGGCGACGGTCGCACGCGCGCGCTGGGAGGCCTCCCGCAGCCGATGAGGGTCAGACAGGAGCTCGTCGATGCGCTGGCTGAGCCGCTCGATGTCGCCGGGAGGCACGAGCATGAAGCCGTCGCCGGCCGCGGCGATCTCCTCGGGCCCGGGCTCGCCGCGGCACCCGATTGCGGGCACGCCACCGGCCATCGCCTCGATATAGGCCACCCCGAACGCCTCCTCGGTCGAGGGCATTACGAACAGCGTGCAGCCCCGCGCCTGCTCGATTGCCTGCTTGGGTGCCAGCTGTCCGTGGAACTCGACTCGCTCGGTGATCCCCAGACGGGCGGCGAGCCCCTCGAGCGCAACCCGCTCGGGGCCTTCGCCGATGATCTCGTAGCGCAGCGTCGGATGTCGTTGGGAAAGCACTGCCAGCGCGCGCAGGACGTCGCCGTGGCGCTTGCGTGCGACCAGGTGCGCGACCGTCACGAGGGACGGGCCGCTCGCCCGGCCTCCGATCCTCATCATCCCCGCTCGTGCTGGCGATTCCGTACGTCGTGACGAATGCCGGGGGCTGGGTAGATCGGTGCCGAGATGCACTACACGCGTCTCGCCGGCGCCATGTGTGCGCGAGAGCTCTGCGATTCCGCGGCTGTTGGCGAGCACCAGGCGCGCCGCGCCCAGCCCGCGCGCCACCGCCGCGGCGCCCGCTGCGCTGCCGGTCGGCGGATCGGCTCCCGTATAGAGCACGTCGCCGCCGTGCACCGAGACCACCAACGGCACGTCCACGCGTGCGCGACGCACAGCGTCGCCGGCCGGCACGGCGTTGTGGGCGTGGATCACCTCGAATTCGAACGAGCGGCGCAGCCGGCGCAGCGCCAGTCCGAGGGTCGGTGCGGCCCACGCTCCCCATGTCGCATAGGAGCCTGAGCGGGGGGGCGATACATAGGGGACGTAGGAGATTTCGAGACCGTCGTGTATCTGCTTGCGAGGCTCGCGCACGAGCTTTGCCAGTGCGTCCGCGGCGCCGCTCGGGCCGTCCGCGAACGAGGCGCGCGGAGGGACCAGGCGATGCAGGACGAGGACGCGCACCTCCGCGCCGGCGTCGCGCACGGCGAGCGCTTGACGGTGCGCCCAGACGCCCAATACCGGATCGCCTTGGCTCGGGTAGAACTCGGCTACGACGGCGACCCTCACGACTCGCTCACGACCCACATGCCGGCTTTCACCAGTGCCGGTGGGTGGCCAGGGTGTGTTGCGCTTCGTTCGCGCGCAGGTAGGGATGCTCGGCGAGGAACGCGCGCGCCTCGGCCACGGCCACCTCGCGCGAATAGGCGTTGGCAGCGGGCGCAACCCTGTGACCGATCGCCGTCGCGTCGATCACGCCGCAGCGCCAGGCATGCTCCCGCGCCAGCGCAGCCCAGTGGAGATCCAAGCCCCAACCCATGCGCAGCGGGGGAAAGGGCAGCAACGTCGAGAATGTCGAGCGTGCGAAGGCGGTCACTGGGCCGATCTCTACAAACGATGTCTCGCGCACAACGCTGCCCGGGCGTCGGCGTGTCAAGAGCCAGGCCGCGTGAGAGTTCAAGTGGTGCGCCGGCTGAGCCAAATCGAGCGAGAAGCGCTCCGCGAGGAACAGGAAGCGATCGAGGAAGTCGTGGGGCAGCTCCACGTCGTCGTCGATCACCAGCAGCCAATCGTGTTCCGGTATCGAAGATCCCCCCACTGCGCTCGCGAGCAGGAGGTTGAGGTTCTCGAACTTGCCAAGAGCTCCCGGTGGTCCGGTGTGCAGCTCGACATCGTGGCGTGAGCGCAGCAGCTCGCGGCGGATCTTCTGCGCCAGCGCACCGTGCTCGGGGCGCTCGACACCGAGCACGAGCACCTTTCGCTGGGGTGGGTCGCGGCGCGCGGCGACGTTCAGACGCAAGCGCCGGCCGCTGGCCAGCTCCCATGCCTTCATCGCTTCGTCGCGCACGCGACGACGGATCGCGTCTGCCCCCCCAACCGTCCCGCTCGCGCCGGACAGGAAGTCGTCATTCGAGCTTCCGTGCACAGACGGCGCCCCATTCACCGAAGCGCCACCCTCATGAGGCAGCGCGGGCGACTGCGTCGTGGCTCCAGTGCTCGGCGCGCCATCCGGCTGTCCTTGCAGGCTCTCGCGCAGGCGCCCGGCGCTGTGCGCGACCATCACCAGCCCGGCGGGACAACGGCGGCGGAGCACGTGTCCGAAGCAGCCGCCGAGCGTGAGCAGCTCGCGTAAAGGATTAGGAGCCCGCCCATCCGCTCGATGGCGAAAGCCGTCGAAGCGGCGGCTGGCCCGGCCACGCCAATAGGCGGCGCGCGCGAGCGATCGCAGCTGCGCGTCCGGGCCGGAGCGGCGGTGCTCGAGCGTCGCCCCCGCCACGTACAGAACCCGGGCGCCCGGCCTAGCCACGCGCATGCGATCCTGCCACTCCTGCTCGTCGCCGCCGTGCTCGAGCGCGACCTCAAACGGGCCGACTCGCTCCAGGGCGCAGCGGCGGATCGTCATGTTGGCGCCCCACGCATAGCGCGTGTCCGTGTCCTTCCTCCCCAGGTCGAGTGAGGTGATCGGTGATCCCTCGCGACCGCAGCTGTGCAGCCGAGAACCTTCCAGGCGGGGCTCGATCGGGCCGGTGAAGACATCGACCTCCGGGTGCTCCCGCGCCGCCTCGAGCAGCGCTCCGAGCCACCCTGGCCGCACACGGACATCGTCATCGACGAACACGACCAGCTCGCTTCTCGAACGTGTAACGCCCGTGTTGCGCGCGACGTTGAGCCCGAGCGGTCCGGGATGGGGCTCGTAGCGCGCCCCGAGACGCTCCACCAGCGCGCGCGTTGCCTGCGAGTCACCGGCGTCGTCGATCACCAGCACCTCCGCTCTCACCGCGTCTGCCTGGGGAACGATCGAGGCGAGCGCAACTTCCAGATAGTCGGGACGCGCGCGGGTGGGTATCACGATCGATGCAGGGGGGGTCATGATCCGAACAGTCTAGGTTTGACGCTCACATGGTCCTGTTCCTGCACAACCGCTACCGCACCACGGGCGGCGAGGAGCGCGTGGTCGCCGACCTGATGGCGCTCGTGCGCGAGCAGCTGGGAGAGGAAGCGCAGCTGCTGGATCGGGACTCGGCGACGCTGGGCCGGGGCGGCGCGGCGGCAGGGCTGCTGCGGGGGGGATTGAACCCTGAGGACGTGGCGAGGGCGGTTCGGTTGAGCCGTGCGCGTGTGGTGCATGCGCACAATCTCAATCCAACACTCGGCTGGCGTGCCCTCGCGGCGGCTCGCGAGGCCGGGGCGCGTGTCGTCCTGCACCTGCACCAGTACCGGATTGTCTGTGCGACCGGGGTCTGCTTCACACGCGGGGCGCAGTGCACGCGCTGTCACGGGCGCAACACGCTGCCGGGCGTGCGCTTGAACTGCCGCTCGAGCCTTCCAGAGGCGGCCACCTACGGCGCCTCGCTGGCGCTGTGGCAGCGTCGCCTGGCCGCACAGGCCGACGCGGTGATCGTGCCGAGCGCGTTTGCGCGCGAGCGGCTGCGCGAGCTCGGCGCGCCCTTACCCTGGGAGCGCGTTCATGTGTTGCCACCGCCGGTGCATGAGCCTTCGCACTTCTCGCCGGCCAAATCGGGGTCCTACGCCTTGGTGGTCTCCCGTCTCGCGCCGGAGAAGGGTGTCGACGTGGCGATCGAGGCCTGCCGGGCCGCGGGGGTGGCGTTAGTGATCGCCGGCGATGGGCCAGAGCGAGAGGCTCTACAAGCACAAGCCGGCGACTCGGAGGTGCGCTTCGTGGGCCACATCGACGACGCTGAGCTGGCGGCGCTACGCGCCGGCGCGGCGATTGCGCTTGTTCCTTCGCGCTCGGCCGAGACCTTTGGACTGGCGGCGGCCGAGGCGATGGCGGCGGGCCTGCCGGTGGCCGCGAGCCGTGTGGGCGCGCTCGCAGAGCTCCTCGACGCGCAGAGCCTGGTCCCGGCCGGAGATCCGGGAGCGCTCGCAGAGGCGATCGAGCGTCTGGCCGGAGATCGGGCCGCCGGGACGCGGGGGCTGGAGCGAGTGCGCGCTCTATGCGCACCGGAGACGGTGGCGGCTTCGCTGGCCTGCATCTACGACGCGACTGGATAGGCGCGAGCGCCCGCGCGTCGTGGCCGGCGCATCTGCGGACTCCGATCCGCATCGGCCTGACTAAGCTCCTGGCCGTGTCCCCAGCGTCAGATATGGCCCGGCGGGCTCTGATCACCGGCCTCACCGGCCAGGACGGCTCGTTCTTGGCGGAGCTGCTCCTGGCGCAGGGGTACAACGTCACCGGCCTCGTGCGCGGCGCGCCCGACCGCTCGCTCGGCTGCTCTGAGCACCTGCGCGAGCAGGTTGACCTGGTACGTGGCGACCTGCTCGATCCGAGCTCCCTGCAGGCGGCGATCGAGGAGAGCCAACCCACCGAGATTTACCACCTCGGGGGCCCCTCGTTCGTCCCTGCCTCGTGGGAGCGCCCGGGAGAGGCCTTGAGCGCGATCGCCGGCTCGACCGCGAGCCTGTTGGAGGTCGTGCGCGAGATCGGACCCGACACACGGGTGTTCGTGGCAGCTTCCGGCGCGATCTTCGGCGAGGCGCTCCAGAGCCCGCAGCGCGAGGACACGCCGTGCCATCCAACGACGCCCTACGCGATCGCAAAGCTCGCCGCCCATGAGTTGGTGGGATCGATGCGCGAGCACGATGGGTTGTTCGCGTGTTCGGGGATCGTCTACAACCACGAGTCCGAGCGCCGGCCGGAGCGGTTCGTGACTCGGAGGATCACGCGCGGGGCGGCTGCGATCGCCCTGGGGTTGCAGGAGGAGTTGACGCTCGGTTCGCTGGAGGCGGTACGCGACTGGTCGTTCGCCGGCGACATCGTGCACGGCGCCTGGCTGATGCTCCAGCAGGAGCGTCCGGACGACTACATCCTCGCCAGCGGCGTGCCGCACACCGTCGCGGAGTTCGCCGAGGCGGCGTTCGCGTGTGTGGATCTCGACGCCGAGCGCTACCTGCGCGTCGACCCCGCGCTGGTTCGCCCGCAGGAGGACACGCCGAGCGTTGGCGATCCGCGTAAGGCGCGTGAGCGCCTTGGCTGGGAGCCTGAGGTCTCGTTCTCTGAGCTTGTCGAGCGCATGGTGCGGGCCGACATGCGCTCGCTGGAAGCGCAGACGAGTAAGCCATAGACTGCCTGCCGCCATGACGACGATCGGTGTTATCGGGCTGGGTTATGTGGGTCTGCCGCTCGCGGTGGCGTTCGCGGGGGAGGGCTGCGACGTGGTCGCGGTCGATCTCGATTCGCGCAAGATCGAGGCGATCGAGGCGGGGGACTCCTATATCGAGGACGTCTCCTCCGAGGCGCTGCGCGAGGTCTCCGGGCGGATCCATGCCACCACGCGGTACGCGCGGCTGGCGAAGGCGGACGCTGTGCTGGTGTGCGTGCCGACGCCGCTGACCCGCAACCGCGAGCCGGATCTGGAGCCTCTGGTCGACTCCACGCGGGCTTTGGCGGAGGTGTTGCAGGCGGGGCAGTTGGTTGTGCTGGAGTCGACGACCTACCCGGGCACGACCCGCGAGCGCGTCGCTCCGCTGCTGGAAGAGTCCGGACTGACGGCGGGAAGGGATTTCCATCTGGCGTTCTCACCCGAGCGCGTCGATCCGGGACGCACGGACTTCACGTTGCGCAACACGCCGAAGGTTGTGGGTGGCCTGACCGAGGCGTGCGCCGAGCGTGCCGAGCAGATCTACGGGCTGGTGTGCGATCAGCTCGTGCGTGTCTCGAGCCCCGAGGCCGCGGAGCTAACAAAGCTCCTGGAGAACATCTTCCGCTCGGTCAACATCGCGCTCGTGAACGAGCTCGCGATGTTGACCGACCGCATGGGGATCGACATCTGGGAGGTCGTCGAGGCCGCTTCGAGCAAGCCATATGGGTTCATGCGCTTCGAGCCGGGTCCTGGGATGGGTGGGCATTGCCTACCCGTTGATCCTTTCTATCTCTCTTGGCGCGCGAGGGAGTTCGACATGACCACCGAGTTCATCGAGCTCGCGGGCAAGATCAATCAGCAGATGCCCTACCACTGCGTGGCGAAGGTCGAGCGCGTGCTCAACGACGCCGGCCTGCCGGTCAAGGGCGCGCGGATTGCGGTGCTCGGCGTCAGCTATAAGCCCGGCGTGGGCGACATCCGCGAGTCGCCCGCGCTGAAGATCCTCACGCTCCTGCGCGCGCTCGGCGCGGACCTGCGCTACCACGACCAGCACGTGCCCTCGCTTCCCGAGTTCGCGCTGGAGAGCCAACCCCTCGAGGCTGCCCTCGACGACGCCGACCTCACGCTGATCGTCACCGCGCATCCGAGTGTCGACCACAACGCGATCGCCCGGGATGCCCGCCTCCTCGTCGACCTGCGCGGCGTCACCCGCGGCACGCAAGCCGAGAACGTCATCCGTCTATGAGCATGCTGACCCCCGACCCGCGTGCGCCGGGGTTGATGCTTGGGGAGAATGTTCAGATCGGCAGAGGGGTGTCATTTGGCGCTCATGTGGTGGTGCACGAGGGCACTCAGATCGGCGATGGCTGCGTGATCGAGGACCACGTCGTGCTCGGCAAGCGCCCACGATTGGCCCCCGGCTCCTCATCGGCCGGTGAGGTCAGCCGGCTGGAGCTGGGAAAGGACGTGAAGGTCTGTTGCGGAGCGGTGGTCTTCGCGGGCGCACGCGTCGAAGAGGGGTCGATCCTCGGCGATCAAAGCTATGTGCGCGAGCGCACGCGGATCGGCCCGGGCTCGGTGATCGGACGGGGAAGCGTGGTTGACAACGATGTTCTCGTGGGCGCCAGGGTGCGCGTGCAGACGAGCGTCTATCTGACTGCGGGCACCAAGATCGAGGACGACGTGTTCGTCGGTCCGGGCGCCACCACGACGAACGACGACACGATGGCGCGCCACAGTCCAGATGATCCGCTGAGGGGCGCGACGTTGCGGCGCGCGTGCCGCGTGGGCGGTGGCGCGGTGCTGACCCCCGGCGTGGAGATCGGCGAGGAGGCGTTCGTCGCGGCCGGGGCGGTGGTCACGCGCGACGTCCCCTCCCGGGCGGTCGTGATGGGAGTGCCGGCCCGTGTAGTGCGCGAGGTCCCGGCGGAGGATCTGCTGGAGCGCTGGCGGTAACTCACCTTCCCACCCCCAACCCGCGTTCAGTGCGGTGCGGGCTGGGCTCGTCAGCCTTTATCGTGGATTGTGATGGCGTAGCCGTCCGGGTCTTGGAGCGTGAACGTCCGGCCGAAGGGGCCATCGATCGGCTCAGTCAGGATCGTCACGTCGTGCTGGGCGAGTTGGTCGTGAAGGGCTTGGGAGTCGTCGGCCCGCAGCCATAGCGCCACGCCGAGGCCGGGTGCTCCACTGTCGAGGTCGGTTCCCGGCAGCGGGTCTCTGACCGCGAACGCGATTGGCTGGGTGGCGAACACGACGGCGTGTGGGGGTCCGGGTGCGCGCGTGAGTCCCAGCTCGCGTTCGTAGAACTCGGCGGCTCGCTCGATGTCGCGGACTTGGAGGGCGATGAAATCGGGGCCTGCAACGGTAGACACAGGGAGATCCTTCCTTTAGTTTTGTCAATGTCTTGACGTTAGCAGACTATGTCAAGATCTTGACATGAGCCAAGTCGATGTCGATCAATCCGTGGGCTACGCGCTCAAGCGCGCCCAACACGCCCTGCACGGGGCGATGGACGGGGAGCTGCGCGACTACGGACTCAGCGTGTCGCAGTACGCCTGTCTTGAGATCCTCGCGGCGCGTCCGCGCATCTCAAACGCAGACCTGGCGCGCGACGCGTTCGTCAGCCGACAAGCGATGCACCAGCTCCTCACCGGCCTACAAGCGACCGGACTCGTGAGCGCCGTCGGTGAAGGCCGCGGCCGACGCTACGCCCTCACGGCCGAGGGACGCACCCGCCTACGCAAGGCATCCTCGACCGTCGCCGCGATCGAGCAACGCATGCTCGCGACGCTGAGTCCCGCCGAGCGCGAGCAGCTGCACCGCCAACTAAGCAACTGCGCGACCGCGCTCGACTCGCCCGAACAGACGTACTGGGTGAGCACGATCAGCCGAGACCACGTGCAGCCGAGCGTAAAGGGCGGATTCACCCAGGCAGGCCACGGCAAGGCTTCCGGGCTCAAGCGGCTGAAAGCTGATGACTGGCTGGTCTACTATTCGCCCAAGACGGGCCTGCGAGACGGCGAGCCGGTGCAGGCCTTCACGGCAATAGGCCGGGTCATCGACGAAGAGCTCTACCAGGTGGAACAGGCGCCTGGGTTCGCACCGTGGCGCCGCAACATCGAGTTCGTCAAGGGCATTGAGGCACCGATCAGGCCGCTGATCGACCAGCTCAGCTTCATCAAGGACAAGCGCCACTGGGGATACATCTTCCGGGTCGGCCTATTCAAGATCCCACAAGAAGACTTCGCAGTGATCTCACAGGCGATGACAGTTAAGAACCCGAGCAGCCGCCGTGCTGTGTCTCGGCACCGGACGGGTGCCCGCTAACCGCCGAGGGCGAGCGTGTCCGTCTGCCGAATACGTCGCCGAACTTCCGAGCCAGAGCGCTTAGGATGGGAAGGGTATCGACGGCTTTGGACGCTCAAGCCCCACAAGACGATCATCGCTCGCCTGCCGCCACCCCCGCCACCACCTCGTCCACCTGCTCGCGCGTCAACACCGGGCTCATCGGGATCGCCAGGTGCGTGCGCGCGGCCTCATCGGTCGCTGGCAGCTCAACCCCGGCGCCCCACTCGCGCATCGCGACCTGACGGTGTACGGGCGTGCGGTAGTAGGCCTTGTGGCCAATCCCCGCATCCGCGAGCGCGCTTTCCAGCCTCGCGACCTCGGGGTGTCCGACGACGTATAGATGCCACGCCGGCGAGGCCCCCTCGGCCACGCGCGGCAGCCTCACCAGCCCGCCGAGCCCGGCCTCCTCGTAGTGGCGCCCAGCCCGCCGGCGCCCCTCGGCCATCGCATCGAGATGGGGCAACTGCACGCGCAGGATCGCCGCCTGCAGCTCGTCCAGGCGCGAGTTGTAGCCAACCTGCTCGTAGGTGATCTTGTCGTGGGAGCCGTGAAAGCGCAGCGTGCGTGCGCGCTCGGCGACCTCCTCATCGGAGGTCGTGATCATCCCGCCGTCGCCAAAGGCGCCGAGGTTCTTGGAGGGGAAGAACGAGAACGTCGCAGCCGTGCCCAGCGCGCCGGGGCGCCCGCCGCCTGAGGCGAGCGAGCCGGCGGCCTGGGCCGCGTCCTCGAGCACCGGCACTCCCAGCGCCGCGATCTCGGCGACCGGCGCAGGGTTGCCGAACAGATGCACCGCGATCACCACCTTCGTGCGCGGCGTCAACGCCGCCCGCACCGTCTCGGCGGTGACGCAGTACGTCTCCGGGTCGATGTCGCAGAACACGGGCGTCGCGCCGGTCGGCGGGATCGCCTCGGCGGAGGCGTAGAACGTGAACGAGGGCACCACGACCTCATCGCCCGGTCCGACTCCCATCGCGCGCAATGCGATCGTGATCGCGTCGGTGCCGTTGGCCACGCCGATCCCGTGCTCGGCGCCGCAATAGGCGGCGAACTCCTGCTCAAACGAAGCGACCTCCGGGCCGAGGATGTAGCGCTCGGAGTCGAGCACACGATCGATCGCCGCGCGCAGCTCTCCGCGCAGCGCGACCAGCGGCGTGGAGGTGTCAAACAGCGCCACCCCCATCGGATCAGCGCGGGGCGAGCAGCTCGAGATCCGCGCGCGTCATCAGGCGGATCAGCTCCTCGAAGCTTGTCCGAGGCACCCAACCGAGGTCGCGCTCGGCCTTCGCCGGGGTGCCGATCAGGTGGTCGACCTCGGCGGGCCTGACGAACGCGGGGTCGATCGTCACGTACTGTTCGAAGTCGCCGAGGCCGGCCTCGTCGAAGGCGACCTCGCAGCACTCGCGCACCGAGTTGGCTTTGCCGGTGGCGATCACGTAGTCCTCGGGGGTATCGCGCTGCAGCATCAGCCACATCGCTTCGACGTAGTCCTTGGCGTAGCCCCAATCGCGTTCGGCGTCGAGGTTGCCCAGACGTATCTCCTTCGCCAATCCGTGCTTGATCGCGGCCGCGTGCCAGGTGATCTTGCGCGTGACGAACTCCAGGCCGCGGCGGGGCGACTCGTGGTTGAAGAGGATGCCCGAGGTCGCGTGCAGGTCGTAGGACTCGCGGTAGTTGACCGTGATGAAGTGCCCGTAGGCCTTGGCGACGCCGTAGGGCGAGCGCGGGTAGAACGGGGTCGTCTCGGTCTGGGGGACCTCGAGCACCTTGCCGAACATCTCCGAGGAGGACGCCTGGTAGAAGCGCGCCTCGGGGCAGACTTCGCGCATCGCCTCGAGCATCCGCGTGACGCCGACGCCGGTGAACTCCGCGGTCAGCGTCGGCTGGATCCAGGAGACCGCAACGAACGACATCGCCGCGAGGTTGTAGATCTCGGCCGGGCGCGCGGCGCGCAGGCTGTCGACGAGCGAGCGCTGGTCGAGCAGGTCGCCCTGATGCAGCGTGATGCGCTCGCGCAGGTGCTCGATCCGGTCGAACTTCTCGGTCGAGGCGCGGCGCACCATGCCGTGGACGTCGTAGCCCTTCTCGAGCAGCAGCTCAGCGAGGTAGGAGCCGTCCTGTCCGGTGATACCGGTGATTAGTGCAGATGGTTTATCGGTCATGGGGCGGACCCTACCGAGCCTGCTCGGAGATCCACTGCACGGTGGCGGCGATCCCGTCCTCCAGCTCGATCCGCGCCTGCCAGCCGAGCAGCTCGCGAGCCTTCTCGACCGAGGGCCGGCGGCGGGGGACGTTCACGGCGGCGCTCTCCAGGTGCTCCAGCGCGAAGTCGGCGGGGTCCTCGCCGCAGGCCTCCCACACGATCCGCGCGATCTCCGCCACGGTCAGCTCGCGCGAGGCGGCGATGTTGAAGTCCTCGCCCAGTCCCCGCGGCGAGCTCATCGCCGTGACGATCCCGGCGGCGATGTCCTCCACGTGGGTCGGTGTCCGCGTCTGCTCGCCGGAGCCGAGGATCTGCAGCGGTCGCTGCCCGGCCAGCACTCTCGCGATCAGGTCGTCCACCGCGCCGCCGCCGGCGGACTCCATGTCGTGGGTCGCGCTCGAGCGCTCGGCGCCGCCGGGCTGGGCGCCAGAGGCCGCATCCGGGCCGTAGGTGTCGCATGGACGGCAGATCGTGTACTGCAGGCCGTGCTCGTCGTGGGCGGCGCGGCAGTAGCGCTCGCCGATGAGCTTGGAGAAGCCGTACGCGGACTCCGGCGTCGGGCAGTCCGGCAGGTGGGCCTCGGTGCTCGGGAACTCGCTCGCGCGTTCGAACACCATCGCAGAGGACACGTAGGTGAAGCGCTCCACCTCCAGGTCCATGGCGGCGCGGATTACCGCGTTATACAGCGCGTTGTTCGCCTCCATCAACGTGTGCGGTAGGCGGTAGCGGTTGCCGGCGTCGCTGGCGCCCGCCGCCGCCAGGTGGATCACATGAGAGCAGCCGTCGGTCGCACGCCTGGCCTCATCCAACACGCGCAGGTCTGCAGTGTGGACCTCGCAGCCCTCCCGCATCCACTGCGGCGCGGGCTGCTGGTCGGCGACCCGCACCTCATACGCCGGATCGCCGAGCAGCCGCCGCACGACCGCGGTGCCGATCGTGCCGGTCGCACCGGTGACGAGCACCCGGCTCATGCGGGCCCCTCTCGCGCGCGCCTGTATCGCGCGTACTGGCGCGCGAAGCCGAGCACGAAGCGCGGGTTGTAGCGGGCGTAGCGCGGCCACAGGCGCCGCGGCTCGCGCGAGAGGCGGTAGACCCACTCCAGGCCGCTGCGCTGCATCCACGGCGGGGCCTGGGAGACGAGGCCGGCGTGGAAGTCAAAGGCCGCTCCGACGCCGACGAGCAGCGGCGCCGACAGGAGCGGGCGCACACGATGCATCCACTGCTCCTGCAGCGGCTGCCCGGTGCCAACCCACACCACCTTCGCGCCCGAGGCGTCGATGTCGGTGAGCGCGCGCTCGTCCTCCGCGGCCGTGAGCGGGCGAAACGGCGGCGAGTGACCGCCCACGATCCTGATGCCCGGGAAGCGCTCGCTCAGGCGGCGTGTCAACAGCTCGCGCGCGGGCGCATCGCGCCCGCCGTACAGGTACATCGGGATCTCCTGGCGAGCGGCGCGCGCGCAGAAGTGGGCCATCAGGTCTGGTCCGTAGACGCGGGTGGCGCGAGCATGGCCGAGCGCGTGTAGCGCCCACACCAGCGGCTGACCGTCAGGGACCGCCAGCGTCGCGCCGAGCGTCGCCTCCATCGTCGCCCGCTCCTCCTGGGCTTTCATCACCAGGTTGACCGCGGCGGCGGTCACGTAGCCACGCTCATCTGCCGAGATCATCGCCTCCATCCAGTCCAGCACCTCCTCGTAGTCGGAGATCGCCAGCGGAATGCCCAGGATCTCCGCGCGCGGCGGCGGGGCGGGGGCTGTGGAGGTGGGCGCGGGCGGGATCGAGATCCGCTCAAGATACCCATGTGTAGTCAGCAGATACGCTACGTGCCCGTGCCGATCGACCCCGACTTCTGGGCTGGCCGGCGCGTGCTGCTGACCGGCCACACCGGCTTCAAGGGCGCCTGGCTGTCGCTGTGGCTGCAGGCGCTCGGCGCGCGCGTAAGCGGCCTGGCCCCGGGGGCGCCGACACAACCATCGCTGTACGAGCTCGCCCGGGTCGGCGCGGGGATGGAGGCGGAGCGCGCCGTCGACGTGCGCGACGCCGATGCGCTGCGCGCAGCGCTGCGCGAGGAGCGCCCCGAGGTCGTGCTGCACCTGGCGGCCCAGCCGATGGTCAGGCGCTCGCTGCGGGATCCGGCGATGACCTATGCGGTGAACGTGCTCGGCACCGTCAACGTACTCGAGGCCGTGCGCTTAGAGCCGGGTGAGGTGCGCGCGGTGGTCGTTGTCACCTCCGACAAGTGCTACGAGAACCTTTTTTCGGGAGCCCCGCCCACCGCGCGCCGCTTCGTCGAGGGCGATCCGCTGGGAGGGAGCGATCCCTATTCGAGCTCGAAGGCGTGCGCGGAGCTCGTGACGGCGGCCTATCGTCGCTCGTTCTTCTCCTCCGAAGATTCAAACCCGCGCGGAGCGCGAATCGCGACGGCGCGCGCGGGCAACGTGATCGGCGGCGGAGACTGGGGCGAGGACCGCCTGATCGGCGACATCGTGCGAGCGATAGAGGCGGGCGAGAGGGTGAAG
>Ga0302314_10005170_pt1 | contig 23825 bp, 24 predicted proteins | sample III_Palsa_N2_3_FD_200533 | JGI IMG/M metagenome (GOLD analysis project Ga0302314, IMG submission 200533) | Peat permafrost microbial communities from Stordalen Mire near Abisko, Sweden - III_Palsa_N2_3 | ecosystem: Environmental > Terrestrial > Soil > Palsa > Peat permafrost | place: Sweden... | reverse complement strand
CCGATCGCGCAGACCGGCTGATGTACGTCGGCGATGCCCAGGACGCCGAGACGGCGTGGCTCGAGCTGCTCCGCGCCGCGCTTGGTGACGGCGAGCTTGCGGCGCCCGCGACCGCCTTGGCGCGCGGCGATCTCAAGGGTGCGGAAAACGCGCTGCGCCGCGCCGCCGATCAGACCCTATCTGCGGATGCGCTGGTCCTGCTGGCCGAGACCGTGGGTCGCCTGGGACGCTTGGACGAGGCTGAGACGCTGTTAGCGCGCGCCGTGAAGGCGGCCCCAGATCACCAGATCGCCCGCCTCAGCCGGATCGAGACCCTGCTTCGGCTAGGCCGCTGGACCGACGGGCTTGCCGAGATCGACAGCCTGCTCGCCGCCGCTCCGCGTCATCGCCGAGCCCGGATGCACAGGTCGGTGGTGCTCGGCCAGACCGGCGACAGCGCGGGCGCCGCCGAGGTGTCGGCCTCGCTGCTCGAGGACTACCCAGACGAGCCCAAGGCGTGGCTCATGCACGGGCATAACCTTCGCACCATCGGGCGCGTAGACGACGCCGTGACCGCCTATCTAAAAGCCATCGCACTGGAGCCCGGTTTCGGCGACGCCTACTGGAGCCTCGCCAATCTCAAGACCTACCGTTTTCCGGGGCCGCTCCGCGAAACCCTTGCAGCTCAGGCGGCCCGCCAGGATTTGCCCGCGGACGACCGCTGCGCTCTGAACTTCGCCCTCGCAAAGGCGCAGGAGGACGCAGGCGACGACGCCGACGCCTTTCGTCACTACATTGTGGGCAACGCCATCCATCACGCCCGCATCAGCTATGATCCGCAGCGGGTCACCAACATCGTGCGGCGCTCGAAGGCGTTTTTCACGCCGTCCTATTTTGCAGGCCGGCGCGGGACGGCGGGCGGCGCCGCTTCGCCGACGCCCATCTTCATCGTCGGCCTGCCCCGGTCCGGCTCGACGCTGATCGAGCAGATGCTGGCGAGCCATCCTGCGGTGGAGGGGCTCGGCGAACTGTCCGACATCGCGGCCATCGCCAACTGGGTCGCGGGCGCCGCGCCGCCGGCCGCACAGCTGGCCTATCCCGATCCGATCCGCGTCCTGCCGCTACCGCAGCTGGAACGCCTGGGTCGGGCGTATCTGGACAACACTGCAGCGATGCGCGCGCTCGGGCGGCCCTTCTTCACTGACAAGGCGCCCGCCAACTGGCTCCACGCGGGCCTGATCCTCTCGATCCTGCCCAGCGCCAGGATCATCGACGCCCGCCGCCATCCATTGGGCTGCTGCCTTTCGGCGTTCAAGCAGCACTTCGGCGAGGGGTGGGACTTCTCCTACGACCTGACCGATCTTGGCCGCTACTACGCCGACTACATCGACCTGATGAGCCACATGGACCAGGCCGTGCCAGGCGCGGTCCACAGGGTGATCTACGAGGACATGGTGGCCGACCCGGAGCGCGAACTGCGCCGCCTTCTAGCCTATCTCGACCTGCCGTTCGATCCGGCCTGCCTGCGATTCTACGAGAACGACCGCGCGGTGAATACACCCAGCTCCGAACAGGTGCGTCGCCCGATCTTTTCGGACGCCGTGGATCAGTGGACCCGCATGGAGCCTTGGCTCGATCCATTGAAAGCCGCCCTTGGACCCGCGCTAACCAACTACAGGGCCGCTCCATGAAGAAGAGCCTCGGCGCCGCCATCGCCTTGCTGCTGGCCGCCCCGGTCCATGCCGCACCGGCGGACTGGCGCACCCTCGATCCAGAGACCGCGCTGGTGATCGACAGCACCGCCGGGCGGATCGTGGTGGAGATGCGGCCGGACCTCGCCCCGAAAGCGGTGGAGCGCATCCGGCTGCTGGCGCGGGAACACGTTTATGACGGCCTGCTGTTCCACCGGGTGATCGACCATTTCGTGGACCAGACCGGCAACCCGAACAACAAGGACGGCGGCGTCTCCAGCCATCCGAACCTGGAGCCCGAGTTCGAGGCCCGCATCGCCCCCGCCGAGGTCGCCGCCGCCGCGCGGCCCGCAGGCGGCGTGGTGGGCTTTCTCGGCACACTGCCGGTAGAGGCGTCCGCGCGCCTCGGCCCTGACGGAAAGTCGCGCACCTGGGGGCTCTATTGCGCAGGCGTCGCCGGCATGGGACGGCAGGCGGACTGGGGCACGGCCAACAGCGAACTCTTCTTCATGCGCGACCCCGCCCGGCGCCTCGACCGCGACTACACCGTCTGGGGCCGCGCTGTAATCGGCCTCGACGTAGTGCGGAAGATCAGGGTGGGCTTTCCGCCGAAGGACCCGGACAGGATGCTGAAGGTTCGGGTGCTGTCAGATATTCCGGTCGCCGAGCGCCCGACGATCGAGGTGATGGACACGCACGGCCCCGCCTTCACCGCCCTGATCGCCAAGGCCCGCCAATCGAAGGGCGCCAATTTCACCCCGTGCGATATAGACGTGCCGGCGAAGATGATCGACGCGAGCGGGGGACGATGACGGACTGGGTTCTGGGGGTGATCGGCGGGTCGGGTCTCTACGAGATCGACGGCCTTGAGGACAAAAGCTGGATCGACGTCGCCGGGCCGTGGGGCGCCCCGTCCGACCAGCTCCTCACCGGGCGGATCGGCGGGGTGAAGCTGGTGTTCCTGCCGCGCCACGGTCGGGGGCACCGCATCCCGCCCTCGGGGCTAAACGCCCGGGCCAACATCGACGCACTGAAGCGCGCGGGCTGCACCGACATCCTCTCCATCTCCGCCGTCGGGAGCCTGCGTGAAGAGCTCGATCCCGGCACCTTCGTGGTGGTGGACCAGTATATCGACCGCACCGTGGGCCGGGTTTCCAGCTTCTTCGGCGAGGGGTGCGTGGCGCACGTCTCCGTCGCCGACCCGGTCTGCGCCAGGCTAGCCGGCCTCGCCGCCGAAGCGGGACGGGCCGCCGGGGCGCGGCTGACGCAGGGCGGGACCTACCTGGCCATGGAGGGGCCGCAGTTCTCCACCCGCGCCGAAAGCGCCCTCTATCGCCAGTGGGGCTGCGACGTGATCGGCATGACCGGCATGCCCGAGGCCAAGCTGGCGCGGGAGGCGGAGCTGCCTTACGCGTCGGTCTGCATGGTCACCGACTACGACTGCTGGCGCGAAGAGAGCGCCGACGTGGAGGTGGATCACATCGTCGCCGTGATGCACGCCAACGCGGCGGTGGCCAAGGGTCTGGTCAAGGCGCTGGCGGGTTTGCTGGCGGCGCGCCCGCGCACGCCCTCGCCCATCGACACCTGCCTCGACATGGCCATCATCACCCCGCCCGAGCATCGCGATCCGGCCTTGCTGGCCAAGCTCGACGCCGTAGCGGGCCGGGCGCTTCGCCGCTAGAAGAGCTGCATGAACCTTCCGCCCCTGATCAATCTCGCCGACGCCATCCGCACCATCGCGGACTATCCCAAGCCCGGCATCATGTTCCGCGACATCACCACGCTCCTGGGCGACGCGCGCGCGTTCCGCCGGGCGGTGGATGAGCTGGTGCAGCCCTTCGCCGGGCTGAAGATCGACAAGGTGGCGGGGATCGAGGCGCGGGGCTTCATCCTCGGGGGAGCAGTGGCGCACCAGCTTTCCGCCGGCTTCATCCCGCTTCGCAAGAAGGGCAAGCTGCCCCACCGCACGGTGTCGGTCGAGTACGCCCTGGAGTACGGCACCGACCACATGGAGATGCACCACGATGCGGTGCTCGAGGGCGAAAAGGTGCTGCTGATCGACGACCTGATCGCCACCGGCGGGACGGCGGAGGCGGCGATCAAGCTCCTGCGCGGCAACGGAGCCGAGGTGGTGGCGGCCTGCTTCGTGGTGGACCTGCCCGAGCTGAAGGGCGCCGACCGCCTGCGGGCCATGGGCGTGCCGGTCTCGACGCTGATCGATTTCGACGGGCATTGAGCGGGTTCGCGAAAGCTCGCACGCTGGTTATCCAAACTGCCGTCGGTGACGGGTGTGGGATGGATCAGGCCCCCGCCTCCTTCGCCCCCGAGGCCCGGTGGAACAGCTGGCGCGTCCGCAGCATGGCGAGGGTGGCGCTGTCCGCGTGATGACCGCTCGGCGCGACGAAGGCGTGGCCGGCGTCGTACAGCCAGACCGGGATGTCTGGATGTTTCGCCTCGATGGCTGCGACATCCTCCGGCGGGATCAGCTCGTCCTGGCGGCCGAAATGCAGGATCACGGGGCAGCGGGGCTCAAGGTCTGCGAACTTGACGATGTGGCCGCCGTAGAAGCAAGCCGCCGCCGCCAGCCCCTCGCACTTCGCCGCCGCAACCCAGGCCGCGGAGCCGCCGAAACAGAAGCCCATCAGCATCACGGGCGGCGCAAGGGCGTCGACGGCGGCCTGCACGTCTGGCCAGCATGCGCCGCCGAAATCCACCGCCTCCATGGCCGCCTGACGAGCGGCGAAGCGGGCGGGGTCGATGTCCTTCTCCGCAAAGCCCGGGTCCTGCCGCTCCATGAGGGAAGGGGCCAGCACCTCGTAGCCCTCGGCGGCGAAGCGATGGCAGAGCTCACGGATGTGCGGCGTGACGCCCCACATGGCGTGCAGGATCACGAGGCCGCCCCGGCGCGGCTGTCCAGCCGGCGCAGCGTGGTAGGCGGGGAAGGCGAAGCCGTCGACAGGGCTGGTGAGCTCAATTACAGACAAAGATCGCTCCCATAGCTGCCAGCCCGGCTGTAGCGAAGCTGAGCGCCAGGACCCGGATCATCCGGCGCTCCTGGGTCCCGGACAAGCCCTGACGCGCCTGCCGGGATGACGGGGCTAGGCGTGACTACTTCGCCCCATGCGCCTCGAAGAAGGCCACGCTACGCTCGCGCGCGAGCTTGGCGTCGGCGGGGTCCTGGGCTTCGACGCCGTCGTTGTTGAAGCCATGGCCGGAGCCTTCGTAGATGTAGACCGGGACGTCCGGGTGGCCCTTCTCGATGCCGGCCTTGATCTCGTCCGCGGGGATGTGCGCGTCCTTGCGCCCGAAATGACAGATGGTGGGGGTGTTGAGCTTCAGGTCGAGATTGTCCTTGATGAAGCCGCCGTAGTAGCTCGACGCCGCGGCGAGACCCGAGACCTTGCCCGCCGATTCCCACACGATCCAACCGCCGTAGCAGTAGCCGACGATGAACACCGGGCCCTTGGCCTTCAGGCTGTCGACGCAGGCCTGAACGTCGGAGACGGCGTTGTCCACGCCGTTGGCCATGGCGTACTTGATGCCCTCCTGTACCCCCTCGGGGCTGTGTTCGATGACGAAGCCGGGCTTCTGGCGGTCGAACATGGATGGGGCGACGGCTTCGAAACCCTTGGAGGCCCAGCGCGCCACGTCTTCCTGCACATACTTATCGACGCCGAAGATTTCCTGGATGATGACGATCCCGCCCTTGCGATGGCCCTCGGCGTCGGCATGGAGGACGGCGAATTCGAAGCCGTCGATCTTGGATGCAAGCTTGATGGTCTCGGCCATTGGGATTTCCTGTTCAACGCGGTGGACGAATACAGGCGGCTTATTGCGGGTTGATGACGTCCGATCAATGGCGGTCGGGTCGATCACGGCCCCGACAATCCCGGCCACGCCGCTTGATCGGCTGGACGCCCTGCCCGACACGCCGCCGCGGATCGGCGTGCTGTAGCCCCCGTAAAATCTGATTCAGGTATGGCGCAGCCGGCGTATGCGGTCTCTCGCGTTCGAAGCCTGGACGTTTCGAACGGGCCCGAACCGGCCGGTCGAGTTGACAGGTCCCGCCCTTTCCCCTAAGCACGCGCGCTCATTGAAACGGCCTTCGAGCCGCCGCCTAGAAGACCCTGGAGCCCCCCGTGAAGCGCACTTTTCAGCCGAGCCGCCTGGTGCGAGCCCGCCGCCACGGCTTCCGTCTTCGGATGTCCACCAAGAACGGCCGCAAGATCATCTCGCGTCGCCGCGCCCAGGGCCGCAAGAAGCTCACCGCCTAAACAGCGTCGCCTGAGACGCGCGGGCGCCGTATCGCGGCCCCGCTCCAACAGGGCTTGAGCGGATGACCGAGCCCACGCCATCACCGGACAGCCCGAAGCTCAACGGGCCTGGGGTCGATCTCCCCCGGCTTGATCGCCTGCGCAAGCGTGTGCAGTTCCTGGCCGCCGCGCAGGGTCCGTCCTGCGCCCGCGGGTCGGTGATGATCCAGCAGCTTCCCCAGCCCGGGCGCCCGCAGATCGGCGTCGGCTTCACCGCCACCAAGAAGATCGGCGGCGCGGTCGAGCGCAACCGCGCCAAGCGGCGCATGCGCGAGGCGGCGCGACAATTGCTCCCCCTACACGGCGAGGCTTGTCATGACTATGTGTTCGTCGCGCGCAACGGGCTGATCCACCGGCCCTGGGCGCGTTTGCTTGACGATGTGAAAACCGCCCTGTTAAGCCTCGCCGCCGGCCGCGCTGACCCGCCCCGATCGTCTCGGCCCCATTCCTCCAAGCGACGGCCCAAATCCGGTCCGGCGCAGAAGCCCGCCCGGTAAACACCTCCCCATGGACCAGAACAATACTCGCAACACGGTCGTGTTCGTCGTCTGCGCCGCGGTGCTGATGCTGCTCTACCAGGTGTTTGTCATGGGGCCGATCACGAGGAAGCGCGACGCCGAGGCGCAGGCCCACGCCGCCGCCGTGGCCGCCCAGCCGATCGCCATGGCCGAGGCGGGGTCATCCATCTTCGTCACCCGCGAGCAGGCTGTGGCCCAGTCGCCCCGCGTGACCATCGACACCCCGGCGCTGCAGGGATCGCTGGCGCTGAAGGGCGGCCGGCTCGACGACCTCTACCTGAAGCAATATCGCGAGACCCTGGCCAAGAACGCCCCTCCGGTGGAGCTTTTCCGTCCCGAAGGCGCCAAGAACGCCTATTTCTCCGATTCCGGATGGACCGGCCCCATTCAAGGGCCCGGCCCGGCCACCGTCTGGACCGCCAATCCCGGCGCGACCCTGACCCCTTCGACCCCCGTCACCCTGACTTGGGACAATGGCCAGGGCCTGATCTTCACCCGCGTGATCTCGGTGGACCAGCGCTACATGTTCACGGTGATCAACGCCGTGACCAACCGTGGCTCAACCCCGGTGAAGCTGGCCCCCTACGCCTCGGTGCAGCGTCAGGGCATCCCGACCCTCACTCCCAACTGGCTGGTGAACGAAGGGGCCATCGGCTCCCTAAACGGCGTCCTGAAGCAGATCGCCTTCAAGAACTGGAAGAAGAACGGCGACCAGGCCGCCGACACCACCGGCGGCTACATGGGCATCACCGACAAATACTGGCTCGCCGCCGTGTCTCCCGACCAGAAGGAGCCGGTGAAGGGCGAGTTCAAGGTCTCCAACGTCAACGGCGCCGACGTCTACGAGGCTGACTATGTGGGCCAGCCCCGTACGCTCGCTCCCGGCCAACAGACTTCCGAGACCACCCACGTGTTCGGCGGGGCCAAGCAGGTCTCGATCCTGCAGGACTACGAGAAGACCCTGAACATCCCCCACTTCGACGACGCGGTGGACTGGGGCTGGCTGTGGTTCCTGACCCGGCCGATGTTCTTCGTGCTGGAAATATTCTTCCACCTGTTCGGCAACTTCGGGCTCGCCATCCTCGGCCTGACCGTGGTGGTGAAGGCGCTGATGTTCCCGCTGGCGAACAAGTCCTACGAATCCATGTCGAAGATGAAGAAGCTTCAGCCGCAGATCGAGGAGATCAAGAAGCGCTTCCCCGACGATCCGGCCAAGCAGCAGCAGGAGACCATGGCCTTCTACAAGACCGAGCGGGTGAACCCCCTGGCCGGCTGCATCACCATGCTGCCCACCATTCCGGTCTTCTATTCGCTCTACACCGTGCTGACCGTGACCATCGAGATGCGGCAGGCGCCCTTCTTCGGCTGGGTCCACGACCTTTCGGCGGGCGACCCCACCACCTTCGTCAACCTGTTCGGCCTGATCCCCTGGAATCCGGCGACCACGCCCTTGATCGGGACCTTCCTCGACGGGCCGCTGCACTTGGGCGTCTGGCCGCTGATCTACGGCTTCATGATGTGGCTCTCCACCTCCATGACCCCGCAGCAGGGCACCGATCCGACCCAGAAGATCATGATGCAGGTGATGCCGCTGATGTTCGTCTTCATCATGGGCCGCTATCCAGCAGGCCTGCTGATCTACTGGAGCTGGTCGCAGTTCCTGTCGATCGCCCAGCAGTACCTGATCATGCACCGCTACAAGGCCGAGAACCCCATCGACGGGCTGATCAACCGGCTGAGGGGGAAGTCCGCCAACGTCCCGGCCAAGGCTTGACCGACACCTTCACCGAGGATGAGGTCGAGGCGGCGCGGCTGCTGTTCGCCCGCCCCGTCACCTTCATGATGGGCTGCGCCAAGATCGAGCAGCTGCCAGACGCCGACGTGCCTGAGGTGGCCTTCGCCGGCCGCTCCAACGTGGGCAAGTCGAGCCTGATCAACGCCCTGACCGGCCAGAACCACCTCGCCCGTGCGTCGAACGAGCCCGGGCGGACGCGAGAAGTGAACTTCTTCGTCACTGATGGCGGCGGGCGGCTGGTCGATCTGCCCGGTTACGGCTTCGCGGTGGCGGGCAAGAAGACCACCAAGACCTTCCAGAACCTCGGCCGCGACTATCTGCGGGGCCGGGTCAACCTGAAGCGGGTGTACCTGCTGATCGACGCCCGCCATGGGCTGAAACCGGTGGACACCGAGGCGCTGGACGCCTTGGACACCGCCGCTGTCTCCTACCAGATCGTGCTCACCAAGGCTGACAAGCTGCGCTCCTTCGCCGACGTGGAGGAGCTTCAGGCCGCCACCCTGAAAGCCATTTCCAAACGCCCCGCGGCCTTCCCGCGCGTGGCGGCGACGTCCTCGGAGAAGGGCGACGGCATACCGGAGCTGCGCGCGGAGGTGGCGGCGGCGTTCGGGATGTAAAGCGGCACGGTCGCAGCTCGGGATGTCGTCTGTAGTGACATCCGCGCCCATCGCCGCTATCTGACGCCGCTCTTGCGCCCATGGCCGCCTTCGGGGACCGCTCTTCCATGACCGACGATCCACAGGCCGACCTCGAACCGGGCTGGGCCACAGCCAAGACGCTAGCCGAGGCCCTGCCCTTCATCTCCATCTACGACCGAGCCACGGTGGTGATCAAATACGGCGGCCACGCCATGGGCGAGGAGATGGTGGCGCAGGCGTTCGCCGCCGACGCCGTGCTCCTGAAGTTGCTGGGCGTCCATCCCGTGGTGGTGCACGGCGGCGGCCCGCAGATCAGCGCCATGATGGAGAAGGCCGGGGTCAAGACGCAGTTCATCAACGGCCTGCGCGTCACCGACAAGGCGACCATGGAGATGGCGGAGATGGTGCTCTCCGGCGCCATCAACAAAGAGATCGTGCACTGGATCAACCGGGCGGGCGCCGAAGCCAACGTCCGCGGCGTCGGCCTTTCCGGCAAGGACGCCCAACTGATCACCGTCACCAAGGCCCGCCGCACGGTGAAGGACCCGGACTCCATGATCGAGCAGGTGGTGGATCTCGGCTTCGTGGGCGAACCCAAGCGGGTCGATCCGCAAATCCTCCGCGCACTTCTGGATGCGCCGCAGGACTATGTGCCGGTGATCGCCCCGATCGGCGTCTCAGAGGCCGGCGAGACCTACAACATCAACGCCGACACGGTGGCGGGCGCGGTGGCCGGCGCCCTGAAGGCCAAGCGCATGCTGCTTCTCACCGACGTGAAGGGCGTGCTCGACAGGGACGGCCAACTGATCCGCCAGCTCACCGTCACCGAAGCCTTCGAGGCGATCCGCGACGGCGTCGCCACCGGGGGCATGATTCCGAAGCTCGAGACCGCCATCGCCGCCGTGGACGCAGGCGTGGAGGCCGTGGTCATCATGGACGGTCGCCGCCCCCACGCCATGCTGATGGAGCTCTTCACCGAGCACGGCGCGGGCACCCTGGTGAAGAAGGGATGATCGCAGGCGTAGACCTCTCCCACATCGACACTTGGCTGTTCGATCTCGACAACACCCTCTATCCGCCCGAGGTCGGTTATCTGAAGCTGGTCGAGGCCAAGATCCTCGCCTATTTCGAGCGGCTCACAGGCCTGCCCAGCGCCGAGGCCTGGGCGCTGCAGAAGCGCTATCTGGATCAGCACGGCACGGCCACGGCGGGGCTGATCGAGCATCACGGCGTCGATCCGCATCACTTCATGGCCGACGTGCACGACGTGCCGCTGGATACGCTGCATCCCGATCCGGCGCTCAGGCGCGCTCTCGTCCGCCTGCCGGGGCGGAGGCTCGTCTTCACCAACGGATCGGCGTGGCATGCGGAACGAGTGCTGAAGCGGCTTGAACTCGACGACCTGTTCGAGGCGGTGTTCCACGCCGAGGCCGCCGACATGATCGCCAAGCCCGATCCCCGCGCCTTCGCCGCCCTGATCGCCGCCCACGCAATCACGCCAAAGACCACCGCCTTCTTCGAGGATCGCGCCGTCAACCTGAAGCCCGCCTTCGCACTCGGCATGACGACCATCCTCGTCGGCCCTGAAGCCGTTCAAGATGGGGCGGCAGGCTCGACCGACGCCTTCGTCCAGCATAGAACCGCCACGCTCGCGCCCTTCCTCGACGCCGCGCGGATCAAGGAGCCTGTCCCGTGAGCCAAGCCGCCGACCTGCAGCCCGACATCGACGCCCTGTGGGAGCGCCGCAGCGAGCTAACCCCCGCCCATATCGCCGAGAAGCGGCTGGTGGATCAGGTGCTGGGCGCGCTGGACGCCGGCGAGCTGCGGGTGGCCGAGAACATCGCGGGAAGCTGGATCACCCATCAATGGCTGAAGAAGGCGGCGCTGCTGTCCTTCCGCCTAAACGACAACGCGGTGATGGGCGACGCCGCCGCCCCCGGTCCCTACTGGGACAAGGTGCCGAGCAAGTTCACCGGCTGGGGGGCGCCCGAGTTCAAGGCCGCGGGCTTCCGCGCCGTGCCGGGCTGCGTGGTGCGCCGGGGCGCCTACATCGCGCCGAACGTGGTGCTGATGCCCTCCTTCGTAAACGTCGGCGCCTATGTGGACGAGGGCACGATGATCGATACCTGGGCCACGGTCGGCTCCTGCGCCCAGATCGGCAAGGGCGTGCATCTCTCCGGCGGCGCCGGCATCGGCGGGGTGTTCGAGCCCCTGCAGGCCAATCCCACCATCATCGGCGACGGCTGCTTCATCGGCGCCCGCTCGGAAGTGGCTGAGGGCGTGATCGTGGAGGAGGGCGCGGTGCTCTCCATGGGCGTTTTCATCTCCGCCTCGACCAAGATCATCGACCGCAAGACCGGAGAAGTGCATCGCGGCCGCGTGCCCGCCTATTCGGTGGTGGTGCCCGGGACCATGCCCGACCCACGCAGCGACGGCCCAAGCCTCGCCTGCGCCGTCATCGTCAAGACCGTCGACGCCCAGACCCGCTCCAAGACCAGCGTGAACGATCTGCTGAGAGAGTAGGTACGCCTCTCCCCCTGCCCCCGAGTCTTGGCTTTGCCGAGCCCAAGGCTGAGCCCCGCGGGGGAGGGAACCATCCGCAGGATGGTGGAAGGGGCGTTTGGCAGGCGCCACGCCCAGTCGCGCCCCCCTCCCACCACGCTACGCGCGGTCCCCCTCCCCGTTTCACGGGGGCGGGAAATTACGCATCAGCTCAGTTTGAGCCGCCCGCGCCCTTGGCGGCGTCTTCGATTAGATGGGCGGCGATCTCGGGATGCGAGACGAAGGCCACGTGGCTGCCGTCCACCTCCTTTGTCACGGCCTTCATGCGCTTGGCGTACATCCGCTCCACATCCGGCGGGATGATCTGGTCCTTTGACGAGACGAGATACCAGGAAGGCTTGGCCTTCCAGGCCGGGTGGGTGATCGGCACGGTGAAGACCGACACGGCCAGGGGCACTTGCGAATCGTACATGAACACCCGCGTCTCCATCGGCACGTCCGGCGCGAACCCGCCGAGGAAGGCGTCGTGGTTGAAGAAGGCGAGGCCATCCTTCGACACGGTGATCGGCAGCGGTCCCTTGGGCAGATACTGGCCCGTCGTCTCTCCCTCGTCTGGTCCAAAGGCGGCGATGTAGACGAGACCCACCACCTTGGGGTCGGCCCCGGCTTCGGTGATCACCGTCCCGCCATAGGAATGGCCCACCAGGATCACGGGTCCGACCTGGCGGTCCAGCACCCGTTGCGTCGCCGCCACGTCGTCGGGGATGCCGGTGTCGGGATTGGCCACGACGCTGACGTTGTAGCCGTCCTTGGTCAGGATGTCGTAGACGCCCTTCCAGCCTGATCCGTCCGCCCAGGCGCCGTGCACGAGGACGATGTTCTTCACCGGCGCGGCCAAGGCCGGAGCGGCTGCAAGCAGCGTGAGCGACGCGGCGGCGACGAACAGGGCGCGGAACTTGGTCATCGGGCTTCTCCTTCGAGAGTGCAGGCTGAAGGCCCGAAGCTCTGCCGTTTAACTGGAACTGGCAAGCAAAGCTTCGCCTTCACCGATCTCGAAAGGGGTCCGCCGGGAATGTGCCCAGGATCTCGAAGCGGTCGGAGAAGAACGCCAGCTCCTCGAACGCCAGGGCGAGACCGCGATCCTCGGGGCGGCCGTCAACCTCGGCGTAGAAGATGGTGGCGGTGAAGCCGCCCCCTTCCATGTAGCTCTCGAGCTTGGTCATGTTGACGCCGTTGGTGGCGAACCCGCCCATCACCTTGTAGAGCGCCGCTGGCACGTTCCTGACCTGAAATATGAAGCCGGTGACGCAGCGCGAGGTGAAGGGCGGAGGCGGGGGGGTCTTGTCAGCCGTCATCACCAGAAACCGCGTGGTGTTGTGATGTTCGTCCTCCAGGCCCCGCTGCAGTATCTCCAACCCGTAGATTTCCGCGGCGAGCGCAGGCGCGATGGCGGCGCGGGTGGGGTCGGGGTGATCGGCCAGCTCCCGCGCCGCGCCGGCGGTGTCGGACGCAATCTCCGTCTTCACCTTCAGGCGGCGGATGGCCTTGCGGCACTGGCCCAGCGCCATGACGTGGCTGGCGACGGTCTTCACATCCTCCAGCTTGGTCCCCGGATTGACCATCAGGTGGAAACTGATGGGCTTGAACCGCTCGCCGATGATCTTCAGGCCCGATTTCGGCAGGAGGTGATGCACGTCCGCCACCCTTCCGGCGATGGAGTTCTCCACCGGGATCATGCCGAGGGCCGCCTTGCCGGTCTTGGTGGCGTCGAAGGCGTCCTCGAACGTGGCGCAGGGCAACGGCTCGTAGTCCGGGAAGTAGGTGCGGCAAGCCTCGTCGGAATTGGCGGCGGTCTCGCCCTGGAAGGCGATCTTCAGTCTGGTCATGAGGCGTGCTTTTCGGCGTAGAGGCGGGCGGCGGCGAGGTCTTGCGGGTTGTCGACGGAGATCGGCGCGGCGCCGAGCACCGTAGCCCAGATGGACATCCCCATCTCCAGCGCCCGCAGCTGCTCCAGCTTCTCGCGCTTCTCCAGCGGGGACGGCGGAGCGGCGCAGAACCGCTCCAGCGCCGCGCGGCGATAGCCGTAGATTCCGAAATGGTGCCAGACGGGGCCGGCGCCGTAGGGCGCGGCGCGGGTGAAGTAGAGCGCCTGCCCGCGCTTGTCGCTCCGCATGGACAGGATCGCCTTCACCACGTCGGGATCGGTCCGCTCGGCGTCGGTGGTGGTCCGGCCCACGGTCGTGGCGATGTCGCAGCCGGGCTCCTCGTTCAGGAGCGCGGCGCAAGCGACGATGGCGGCCGGGTCAACGAAGGGCATGTCGCCCTGGACGTTCACGACGATATCGGCGTCCGATCCGGCGCCGAGCACCTTCAGCGCCGCCAGCATCCTGTCGGTGCCGGAGGGCAGGTCGGGGTCGGTCAGCACCGCCCGTCCGCCCGCCGCCTCAACCGCGTCCACGATGGCCTGATCTCCCGCCGCCACCGCCACTGGGCCGACGCCCGCAAGCTCGGCCTGACGCAGAACACGGACGATCATGGGCAGGCCGCCGATGTCGGCGAGCGGCTTGTCAGGCAGGCGGGTGGCGGCCATCCGCGCCGGGATCAGAACAATGGCGCTCATGCCTTCGGCGATCTTCCTTATCCATAAACGGCGCGGCGCGGTTTCGAACCGGAGCCGGTTGCGCGAGCGGCGGTAGCGTGTCAGAGACGCCCACGCAAGTTCAGGCGAATCCGGCGTGCGCCGCAGGCTCCCTGTTTGTGTTTGGATTGACTACCGCACGAGGGCGCTGGGCGGACATGAACGACGATCTACGTTGGAACAAGATCTTCGGCGCCGTACTGGCGACGGCGTTGACGATATTCGTGCTGAAGCAGGGCGCCGAGATGGCGTTCGCCTCCAAGCCCCCCGTAAAGCCCGGCGACGCCATCGCTGTGCAGATCGCCTCGACGGACACCGCCGCCGTGGCCGACACCCCCCCCGACTGGGGCACGGTGCTGCCCAAGGCGGACGTCGCCGCGGGCCTCGCCCAATCGGCCAAGTGCGCCTCCTGCCACACCTTCACCAACGGCGGCCCTAACGGCACCGGCCCCAACAACTGGGGCGTGATCGGTCGTCAGCCCGGCACCAAGGCCGGCTTCTCCTACTCCTCCGGCATGGTGGACTTTGGCAAGAAGACCCCGGCGTGGGATTACGACCACCTCTATATGTTCCTGGCCAACCCGCAGAACTATATCTCGGGCACCAAGATGTCCTTCGTCGGCCTGAAGCAGCCGCAGGACCGGATCAACCTGATCGCCTGGCTGCGCCAGCAGAGCGCCAGCCCCGCCGCCATTCCGGCCCCGAACCCCAAGGCTGCTGCGGCGGCCACGGCCGCCGGCGCCGGCAAGACCTCGGCCCCCGGCCCGATCCCCGAGAACGGCAATCCGTCGTCGGCCAAGCCGGTCGCCACGGGCGCAGGCCCTGCCGCCGGCGCGTCGGGCGCGTCCACCGCCGTTAGCGGCCAGACCGGAACCGGCGCGGCTACGGCGCCCGCCTCGACCACAGGCGCCTCGGGCAGCGACACGCCCAAATAAGCAGAGCTAAACCGCCGTCCCTAGAGGCGGCGGTACGCGCTCGGCGAACCTGACCCCGCCGCTTCAATCCGCTTGACGGCGGTCGACAGGTCCTCGATCGAGACGCACATGGCGCTGGCGTTGGCGTGCAGCAGCCGCGTTGCGTCCAGCATCATCCCCACATGGCCAGGCCAGAACACCAGGTCGTTGCGGCGAAGGCCCTCGAGGTCCGCGCCAATGTCCAGCGCCGTCCCCAGAGCCTGTTGCTGATCGCTGTCCCGCGGACAGGCGAGGCCGCAGGCGTAGAGCGCCTGCTGCACGAGGCCCGAACAATCCAGGCCATCGGCGCTGCGCCCGCCCCAGAGGTAGGGCGCGCACAGGAACTGCAGCGCCACCGCAGCGGGGTCGTCCGTGAAGACGCCGACGGGGGAGAGTTGATGCTCCACCACCCAGCCCGATCCGTGCAGCTTGACGAACCGGCCCTCCCGCGCCTCCACGGAACCGAGGGCGTTCAGGGACAGGCGATGCACCACCGGCGTCTTGATGGAGGGCTCCAAAAAGGCGAGGGTCGCCAGCGCGGAGACCCGATGGGTGGGCGGCGGTCCCGGTTCGCCGAGCGCATCCTCGTCGATCCAGCCCACATAACCGTCGCGCGGCGCCTGCCCGAACGCGAAGCCGGCCCGGCTTTCCAACACCTCGAAGGTCTCGCCGAACAGAAGCTCGTCCATCTGTTCGGCGTCTGGGTCGGGCGCCGTCTGGATGGCGGCTCGGCCGGCGGTGGCCTGCATCGGCGTCGTCGCGGCGTAGCGGGGCGCAGCGATCACCCCTTCCAGGGCGGAGGCGGCGACCTCGGGATTGGCGAGGGTCAAACGGAGATCGAAACCGTCCATCAGCTATAGCGCGCCTTCAGCATGGCGTAGAGGGCGCGGATCGCCTGCGCCTCGGCGCCCGAGGGCCAGCCGGGCCGGTTGCGGGAGTTCCAGGCGAAGATATCGAGGTGCATCCATGCGCCGGACTTTGGCGCGAACCTCTTAAGGAAAAGCGCCGCCGTCACCGCCCCTGCCTGCGCCCAGGCGTCCGGGTCGTTCTTCAAGTCGGCGATGTCGCTGTCGAGCGACGCCTCATACCCAGCCCAGAGCGGCATGCGCCACAGGGGATCGGCATGCTCTACGGCGGCCCTCTCCACATCCGCCGCCAAAGCGTCGTCGGCGGTGAAGAAGGGGATCACCTCCGGCCCAAGCGCCACTCGCGCCGCGCCGGTCAGAGTGGCCATGTCGATGGTGAGGGTGGGCTCGAGCTCGCTCGCGCGGGTCAGGGCGTCGGCGAGGACCAGGCGCCCCTCCGCGTCCGTGTTGCCGACCTCGATGGTCAGGCCGGCGCGGCTGTCGAGCACATCGCCCGGCCGCATGGCGTCGCCGGAGATGGCGTTCTCCGCCACCGGCAGCAGGACCGCGAGGCGCACGGGCAGGTCGGCCTCCATCACCAGCCGGCCGAGAGCCAGGGCGTGGGCCGCGCCGCCCATGTCCTTCTTCATCCATCGCATGCCGGAGGAGGGCTTGATGTCGAGCCCGCCGGTGTCGAACACCACCCCCTTGCCCACCAGCGCGATCAGGGGCGAGGCGTCCGTCGCCTTCGAGCCCCGCCATTCGATCTCGATCATGCGGGGCGCACGGTGCGGCGTGGCGGCGCGGCCTACGGCGTGGATGGCGGGGTAGTTCTCCTGCAGCAGTACGTCGCCCTCGATGACGGTGATGCGGGCGCCGTTGGCCTCGGCGACCTCGCGGGCGATGGTCTCGATCTGCAGGGCGCCCATGTCGTTGGCGGGAGTGTTGACCATGTCGCGGGCCAAGGCGGCGGCATGCTCGATCCTACGCGCCTCCTTCAGCACGGCGGGGTCGTCGATCACGAGGCGCGCGCGGAGCTTGCCGCGCTCCTGCTTGTAGCGGTCGAACCTGTAACTGCCGAGGGCGAAGCCGAGCGCCGCCTGTTCGATGGGCACGCGGGAGGGCGCCAGCGCATAATCACCCGGCGCAAGCCTGGACGGCAGGCCGCGCAGCGCCGTGAAGACGAAGCTCTCCGCCTTGCCGATGCCGAACAGCACCCGCTCGGTCCGCCCGTCGGCTCCCGCGAGGGTCAGCACCTGGCCGCTATTGGCCTTGAACTGCCCGGCTTCGGCCAGCGCCCTGGCGTTCGGCCCTGCCTCGACCAGCGCGTCGTCAAGCTCGCCCTCCGCCACCAGATGCACGGGTACGGGTGACGAGGCGTCGGCGGCGGCGATCAGCACTTCGGAATGGGGTTCGATCACGGCGGCGGGCTCCTGCGGCCTTGCGGCCCTTTATGCTTAACGCTTCGTTGACGCCGGCGCGCCAGACTGGGGGCGGCCGTCATTCCTAGAGGCGCAGCGCCATGTCCCGCAATCCCCGTCCTCTCGCAAGGCTCGCCGTATGCGGCGCAGCGCTGGCGCTCGCCTTCGCCGTCGCGAGCCCCGCCGCCGCCTGGCCCTTCGGCGGAAGCTCTGATGCTGCGAAGACCGCGAACGGCAAGCCCGATCCAAACGCCCCGAAGAAGGCCTCGCCCGAACAGCGCGCCGCGGCGCAGAAGCTCGATCCCCTCAGTCGCGCCGCCTTCTGGCAGCATGAGATCACCATCGATCCCGCCGACGTGGACGCGGGCGTCAACTTCTCCGCCGCCCTTCGCACCCTTGGCAAGTTCGACGAAGCCGCCGACACGGCGGACCGGATAGCCATGATCGCTCCGAAGAACGAGGAGGCGCTGCTGGAATCCGCGCGCACCCACATCGGGGCCGGCCACGGCTTCTACGCCCTCGCGCCCCTGAAGCAGGCGCAGGCGCTGGCGCCCAGGGACTGGCGCCCGGTCTCCCTTCTGGGCGTGGCGCTGGAACAGGACGAGCGGCCGGACGACGCGGTCGTCGCCTACAATCAGGCGCTGAAGCTCTCGCCGAACAATCCGGCGGTGCTCTCCAACCTCGCCCTCTTCTACGCCACCCGCAACGATGCGGCGCAGGCGGAGACGCTACTGCGCAGGGCTGTCGCCCAACCCTCCGCCACACCCCAGGAGCGCCAGAACCTTGCGCTGGTGCTGGGGCTGGAGGGCAAGACGGCGGAGGCCGAGCACCTGATGCGCGAGGACCTGCCCCCGGAGACCACCGACGCCAACCTCGCCTACTTCAAGGCGCCGGACCAGCGCCCGGCCCCGGCGCAGGCGACGCCCACCGCCGAGCCGGTGAAGCTGCAGGCCCCGGCCCGGACCTGGACCTCGGTGCAGCAGTCCGACGCCAAGGGCGGCTGACCAAACCCCTACGCGCAATCGTCAGGCCATGAACCGCCGGATCACGTTGCGGGTGATGCGGGTGACGAACGGGTCGCCCGCCGCCAGCCCATGCGCCCACTCGGTCGTGCCGGTGTTGAAGACCTCGCCCTTGCCCCGCCGGAACGACGCCATCACCGCGTGGCCGCGCAGCACCCGCGCCTGGCTTTCGGCGGAATCCGAGCCGTAGGCGATGGTCGCGATGACGTCGAGTTGTTCGGGGGGGATCAGGGGGCGGTAGGGGCTCGGCGTCTCGGCGAAGGCGGCGGGCGCAAAGGCGATGATCTCGAGGTTCTCTGGCACGCCCAGGCTCGGGATCGCGGCGGGCAGACCGTCGTCGCCGAAGGTGAAGCGGCAGCCGTCGTTCTCATAGCCGAGGATCGGAACCTCATCCCCGAACACGTCGCCATAGTAGAGATCGCATCCCTCCAGCGCCCAGTGCCGGTCGCGATAGACGGTGTAGCCGCCGATCCCCCGCGCCGCGCAAAGACCGAGCCGGTGATACCCGCCGAAGACGAAGCTGAGCCCCGTAATGGACGCCTCGGGCCGCGCGAATACTGGATGTGACCAGAGGTGCGTGCCCGACGCCGGGTCGGCGGTTGCGGCGGGGTCGGCTTCAAACCCTGCCCACTTGTGGCAGATCAGGGTCTTGCCGTCGTTCTCCCAGCGCACCTTCCAGAAGGCGGTGTTGCCGGACAGGATGGCGAGGTTGCCGCCCCCGTCTACGAACGCCTCGATCGCGTCCCGCTGCGGACCCGACCAATATTCACTGTGGCCGACGAGGAAGACGCAGAGGTAACCGTCGAGCGCCGCGGGATCGGTCTCCAGATCTCGGTCGGTGAGGTAATCGAAGGCGAGGCCCTCCTCGCCCTCGGCCCAGGCGACGAACCTGTGCTCCCACTTGTGCAGGAAGCCCGCCGAGCCGTCGTAGGGGGACTGGCTGTGATCGCGGGACCATTGCGGATCGGCGCCGGCCCAGCTCTTCTCCTCAAAGCCGCGTTTGCGAAGATTAACCAGGCGGGGAATGTCCTCCGGCGGCGCCAGCAACATTTGCGGGAACGGCCGCTCGGCGGAGAGCACGCCGATGGCGCCGGCCATGGCTTCGGGTAGGGTCTTGGCGCGGCTCATCAGGACGCCGACGTCGCAGTAGGCGCTGCGCCCGCCCCAGTAGTTGTAGGCGTGCAGGGTGTTGGTGGTGAGCACCAGCACCGCCTTGGCCTTGTGCGCCGGCGCGGCCCGCACGCAGACGAAGTGGCGCCAGACTTCCCCCGCCGCGTCGGTCAGCGCGAGATCGTAGTAGCCCGACCGCCAGTCCGCCCCGACCTCGATCTGCGCGCAGGTCGGCCAGCCGCAGCCGTGCATGTCGGCCTCGTCCGGCGTCGCATGCTCGCCGACCACGATGCCGGCGCGCGTCAGCACCACGTCCCGCCCCGCGCCCACCCGCGCCACCTCCAGCGTACAGGGCGAAGCGGCGGACGAGGCATGCAGGGCGAAACGCTCGCCGGGGGCGACGCTCAGGCGGTCGGTGTAAAAGGCGGTCATGGGGGCTCCGATCAAGCCAATATTGACCTATCGCCCCCATGCGCGTAAACGGCCCGTCTTCCGGCGCCATGCAAATTGCGCCCTCCACCGCCACGACCCTGTTCTTATATGAGCAGACGAGGGCGGCGAGGCCCTCCGTCGACATCGTATGTCCACGGAGGTCGATTTGCGTTGGGCCAACGAGGTGAGCATGTTTGAGAGCTTAGGCGATCGTCTGACAGGGGTGTTCGACCGGCTGACCGGTCGCGGCGTGCTTTCGGCCGGTGACGTGGACGAGGCGCTGCGCGAAGTGCGTCTGGCCCTGCTCGACGCTGACGTGGCCCTGCCCGTAGTCAAGGCCTTCATCGACAAGGCCCGCGAGAGCGCCACCGGCGAAGCCGTAATCCGCTCGGTTCGTCCCGCCGATCAGGTGGTGAAGATCGTCCACGACGGCCTGGTGGACATGCTCGGCGGCGACAATGTGGTCGGCCTCAACACCGCCACCAACCCGCCCACCGTCATCATGATGGCCGGCCTGCAGGGCTCAGGCAAGACGACCACCGCCGCCAAGCTGGCGCTGCGCATCACGAAGACCGAGCGCAAGAAGGTCCTGATGGCCTCGCTCGACACCCGCCGTCCGGCGGCGATGGAGCAGTTGGCCACCCTCGGCAAGCAAGCCGAGGTCGAGACCCTGCCCATCATGGTCGGTCAATCAGCGCCCGACATCGCCCGGCGCGCCATGAACGCCGCGCGGCTCGGCGGCTTCGACGTCCTGATCCTCGACACCGCGGGCCGCACCACCCTCGACGAGCAGATGATGAACGAGGCGGCGGAAATCGCCCGCATCGCCAATCCGCACGAGACCCTGCTGGTGGCTGACAGCCTGACCGGCCAGGACGCGGTGAAGACCGCCAAGGCCTTCCACGAACGGCTCCCACTCACCGGATTGGTGCTGACCCGGACGGACGGCGACGGGCGGGGCGGGGCGGCGCTGTCCATGCGCCACGTCACCGGCCTGCCGATCAAGTTCCTCGGCGCCGGCGAGAAGATAGACGCCCTTGAGGTATTCGACGCGCAGCGGGTTGCGGGCCGCATTCTCGGTCAGGGCGACGTGGTGGCGTTGGTCGAGAAGGCCACGCAGGAGATCGACCACGCCGAGGCCGAGAAGTCGGCCAAGAGGCTGGCCAAGGGTCAGTTCGACCTCGACGACCTCGCGGGCCAGCTCAAGCAGATGAAGAAGATGGGCGGCATGCAGGGCATCCTCGGCATGCTGCCCGGCGTCGGCAAGGTGAAGAAGCAGATCGCCGAGGCCGGCATCGACGACAAGGTGTTCGACCGACAGGTGGCCATCATCTCCTCCATGACCAAGGTGGAGCGCAAGAAGCCCGACCTCCTGAACGGTTCCCGCAAGCGCCGCATCGCGGCGGGCGCAGGCGTCGAGGTGCAGGAAGTGAACCGCGTGCTGAAGCAGCACCGCCAGATGGCCGACATGGTCAAGTCCATGAGCCGCGGCGGAAACAAGGGCATGGCCGGCATGATGGCGGCGCTCGGCGGTGGGATGGGCGGCGGCGGAATGCCGCCTGGCATAAGCCCGCCCGGCGGCGGCATGGGGCGGATGGGCGGCATGCCCAGCCTCGATCAACTCAGGGCGCTCGGCGGCGGCAAGCTTCCGGGCCTCGGCGACGGGGGCGGCGGCCAAGGTGGTATGCCCAATCTCGGTTCGCTCAACGACCTTCTCAAGAAGAAATAACCCCCTCTTTCAAATCCCTAAGGACACATCGAAATGCTCAAGATCCGCCTCGCCCGCGGCGGCGCCAAGAAGCGCCCCTACTATTCCATCGTCGTGGCCGACAGCCACTCTCCCCGCGACGGCCGCTTCATCGAGAAGGTCGGCGCCTATGATCCGCAGCTGGCCAAGGACCATCCGGGCCGCGTGGTGCTGAAGGTCGAGCGCATCCAGGAATGGATCGCCAAGGGCGCCCAGCCCACCGACCGCGTGGCGCGCTTCCTGGCCAAGGAAGGCCTGGCCCAATGGGAGCACGGCAACAACCCCAACAAGGGCAAGCCCGGCAAGAAGGCCGAGGAACGCGCCGCCGAACGCGCCCAGAAGGACGAGGACCGCAAGGCCGCCGAGGCCGAAGCCGCCGCCAACCCGCCCCCGGCCCCCGAGCCCGAAGCCGCGCCCGAGCCCGTCGCTGAAGAAGCGCCTGCTGAAGCCGCTGTCGAAGCTCCCGTGGAAGCCCCGGTGGAAGAACCCGCCGCCGCGCCCGCCGAAGCCGACCCTGCGCCGGCCGAAGAGACCCCGGCCCCCGCCGAGTCCGAGCCGGCTCCGGCCGAGACCGAACCGACCCCCAGCGAAGGCTGACCTCATACTCCGCTCATCCTCGCGGAAGCGGGGACCCAGGCTTGAACCGTCGTACTATGCTGGACAGAACTGGGTCCCCGCCTTCGCGGGGATGAGCGGGATTGGGAATGGCTGAGAAATTGATCCTCATCGGTCGGGTCGCCGGCGCGTTCGGCGTGAAGGGCGAGGTGCGGATCACCGCCTTCGGGGACGATCCCCTGGCGCTGCTCGCCTATCGCGACCTGAAGCGGAAGGACAGTTCGCCGGCTTTCACGCTGCTGTCGGGTCGCGCGGCCAAGGGCGAACTGATCGCCCAGACCAAACCCCTCCTCGTCAAGGAGGAGATCGACGCCCAGCGCGGGCTCGAGCTCTATATCGACCGCAGCCAGCTTCCCCCGCCGGACGAGGATGAATTCTATCTCACCGACCTGATCGGCCTTCGCGCCGATACGCCGGAGAGGGAGATCCTCGGCGTGGTGAAATCGGTGCAGAACTTCGGCGCCGGCGACATCCTGGAGATCGAGCCCGAAGCGGCGGCAGCCTTCTACCTGCCCTTCACCCGCGAGGCCGTGCCCGAAGTGCGGGTGAGCGAGGGGTTCATCACCGCCATTCGCCCGACAGAGGTGAACGGCGACGCGGACTGATCAGGTGCGGCTCAATCAGGCGGTCGGTTTCGGCGGCTTGATGTGCATCAGGCATTCCTGCACGACCGAGGCCACGAGCTTGCCGCCGTGGGTGTACATCTCGCCCCGCACGAGGCCGCGTCCCTGAGAGGTGGCCGGACTGTCTTGGTCGAACAGCATCCACTCATTGAAATCGAACGGCTGGTGGAACCACATGGCGTGGTCTAGGCTGGCCGATTGCAGACCCGCCGTCTGCCAGTTTATGCCGTGAGGACGGAGCGCCGTCTCCATGAAGGCCATGTCGGACGCATAGGCCAGCATCGCCTGCTGCAGGTGGACGTCGGGACCGATCGGGGTCTTGGCCTGCATCCACACCTGTTTCCTCGGCTCGGTCGTGCGCCGCTTGCTGAAGGGGCCGCCCTGCACCCAACGCACGTCAATGGGACGGGGGCGGCGCATGTGCTCGAGCTGGCGCTCGGAAATCTTACCTTCCAGCTTCTTGGCGATGGTCGCCTCGTCTTCGAGCGTTTCGGGTCCGGCCACGTCCGGCATGGGAAACTGGTGCTCGAGCCCCTGGCGGGGAATCTGGAAGGAGGCGGCGAGGTTGAATATCTGCTCGCCGTTCTGGATGGCGATCACCCGGCGGGTGGTGAAGCTGCCTCCGTCCCGCGCCCGATCGACCTCGAACAGCACCGGGATATGCACATTGCCGGGCCGGATGAAGTAGGCGTGCAGGGAGTGGCAGATGCGGTCCGGCACCGTCTCGTAGGCGGCGAGCAGGGCCTGGGCGATCACATGCCCGCCGAAGAAGTGGTCACCGTTGTCCTTGGGCCCGATCCCACGAAACAGGTTCACCTCGATCCGCTCCAGCGCAAGCGAGGCGATCAGGTCCATGGGGTCGCGCGGCTGCAAATCGGGGGCGGGGTTCGTTTCGCTCATGCGAACGCTTATAAAAGGCCCCATGCCGTTTGTCGCCACAGTCCTGACCATGTTCCCCGAAGCCTTTCCGGGGGCGCTGGGCG
>Ga0302314_10005169_pt1 | contig 23829 bp, 19 predicted proteins | sample III_Palsa_N2_3_FD_200533 | JGI IMG/M metagenome (GOLD analysis project Ga0302314, IMG submission 200533) | Peat permafrost microbial communities from Stordalen Mire near Abisko, Sweden - III_Palsa_N2_3 | ecosystem: Environmental > Terrestrial > Soil > Palsa > Peat permafrost | place: Sweden... | reverse complement strand
GACCCGGCGGCGCGCGGAGCCGGCGGGCAAGCGACCGGCTACCGCGCGGGCCAGCGGAACGCGAAGGCCCGGTAGGTGTTCACGCCGCTCGGGAACTCGGCGTTGAACAGCAACTGGTGACTGGTGTGACTGAACTCTGAGAAGTACGGCAGCGCGCCCCAGCCGACCACGAGATTCCCGCTGCCCGGCAGCGTCTGCGCGTTACCCTGCGAGGGGGCGACCAGACCCTCCGGCTGGTCCACCGACGCCACGAGCGTGGCCGTGTGCGAGCGCTGATCCAGCTTCACCGTGACGACGCGGCTCACGCTGTATTCGGGCGTCCCCGCCGACTCGTCGTCGAAGACCGTGTACTCGCCGTTGCCCAGCGCCTCGGGGTCGTGCTGCCAGGCGAAGATCTCACCCGCGTCGTCGAGGGACTGGCCGGGCGCGGCCTTGAGGGTGAAGCTGGACGCCTTCCCGCCGAGCTGCCAGCGGATGTCGCCGCTGTGCGGGTCCACCTCGTACGTCGTCCACGTGTTGCGCGCGTCGATCAGCAGATTGCCATTGGTGTCAAAGTGCACTGCGTTGATGTGGAACCAGTCCCACGGCGTCGAGGCCGAGGCCGGCAGCGGCTGCTCGCTCTGGGCGTACGGCACGTGGTCGGCGCTGTCCCACTGCCACAGCACCTTCCCGCTCTTGATGTCGACCTCCTGCACGACGCCGTCGATCACGGTCTGGTCGGCCGGGCCGCCGATCGAGGTCAGATTCGCCGTCGCGGTGGTGAAGGAGACGACCAGGGCGGTGTTCCACGGCGTGATCCGGAACTCGTGGCCGTCGGTGGTCAGGCCGTTGCCCGCCTGGACGGCGGCGATCTGCTGGTAGTGCGTGTTGTAGATGTAGTCGGTGCCGGAGGACAGGCCGCCGAGGCCGGTGCCCTGCCACCAGGTCAGCACGGGCTGGCCGTCGTAGCGCTGGACCTCGAAGTCCCCGGCCTCCTCGCCCTGCGGCACGGCGTGGAACCAGACGACCTTCCCCTGCGGGCTGACGATCTCCGGACCGTTGGCGTACGTGGCGGTGTCGCCGGTCGGGGTGATGAAGTAGTCCTCGCCCTTCGCGGAATTCTGCGAGGTGAGGACGGTGATCGGCGGGGGAGCGGTCGGCGTCGTCGCGGCGCGGGCCGAGGCGGTGCCGAGGAACGTGAGCGGGACGGAGGCGAGCAGGGCGGAGAGCGTGCGGATACGCGTGGGCATCATGGATCTTCCTCAGGTGGGCATGGTGGGGCCGGGAGGAGAATAAAAGGGTGGATAGTGCGCTGCGGAGAGGTCGGCTAGCGCGAACAGATGGCGCTGGAAACCCTCTTGAGGTCGATGTGGAATCGACCTACCAGGATGAGGGTGCCGGTGCGCGACATGCCCGCCACCCTGCCAGCATGATCAACCGGCGGTCAAGACGCATCCGTGTCGTGGACACGGGGAGGTTGATCAGCGCTGGAGCACGGTGAAGGGCATCGGCCGACGCTGCGTGAACCCGAGCGAGCGGTAGAGACGAATGGCGTTGACGTTGTCGGCCGCGGCGTGCAGACACGGGATCTCGCCGCGCTCCACGATGCCCGCGGCCACGGCCCGCACGAGTCGACCCGCGAGGCCCTGGCCGCGAAATCGGCTGTCCGTGCACACGGCGCTGATCTCGGTCCAGCCAGGCGGATGCATGCGCTCACCGGCCATCGCGACGAGCGCGCCGTCGCGGCGGATGCCGAGGTACGTGCCGAGCTCGACGGTGCGCCGCAGGAAGGGGCCGGGCTCGGTGCGGGCGATCAGGTCGAGGATCTCGGGCACGTCGTCGGGCCCGAGCACGACGGCCTCCGGATCAGGCTTCGGCGACACCTCGGTGCCGACCATCTGCACGCCGTCCAGCTTGACGACGAGGTTCCAATCGTCAGGCCACGTAGATACGCCGGGCAGCACGATGATCTCGCCCTCGGCGGCGAGCTGCGCCAGGTCGTCCCACGCCGCCGGATCGTCAGCGTCCTCGAGTGCGAAGAACGGCGTGTACTCGCTCTCGTAGCGCACCGCGCGGCCATGCTGCCGCGCGAACCGGGCGTGGTGCCCCTGCAGCGACGCGGCCACGGCACGGTCCAGCACGTGATCTGCCGCCTCGGTACCAGCGGTCAGAAATTCTGACTTGCCGCCCAACTTGCCAACTCCTGCTGCGCCGACGCCAATTGCGCTGCGGTCGTGCTCGTCGAGCCGTTGGTGATCAGCGCGTAATGCAGTGTACCCGCGGGGTCGGAGTCGGAGATCAGCAGGCGCTGCGCCCCGCCGCCGTTCGGCAGCGCGGCGACGGCGATGGGGGAGTTCGCGACGTCGCCCGACGCGGTGTACGCCGGGGGATCGGTGACGGCGCCGAGGTCGGAGACGACGGTCGTGTTCGCCGAGGTGAAGGACAGCGGGAGGTTGAGCTGCGTGGGCGCGGCGCCGCCGCCGGACTTCCAGACCAGCATGCCGTACTGGCCGCTGCCTACGAGCGCTGAAACGACCGGCAGCGAACTCGGCACGGGGTTCCACGTCATCACGGTGGACCCGTCGGTCGAGCGGTCCTCGTAGGTGAAGGCGAGCGTCGTGCCCGCGACGGCCTCGGGGTAGAGCCGGTCGAGCAGTTGGGCGTCGAACCTGAGCTCCACATCGCCGGAGCTGTTCATGTCCACGACGGAGTAGTCCTCGCCGTTGAACGCGTCGCCGCTGGTCTCGACCTTGTCCGGGTTGCCGTTCATCAGCTCGTCGTGCTGGCCGTTGTAGATGTCCCACTGCCAGTCGGTGCCCGAGAGCACTGTCCCCGAGGAGGCCGCGTCCGACCACCAGTCGGCCCCTGATACGCCCGAATCAAGGGCCTGGTACATCGCCTTGAGGACGCTCGGGCTCTTGTCGGAGGTGTAGCCGGTCACCGGGCTGCCGAACTCGCTGACCATCGCCGTCGTGCCGAGCTCTGAGGCCTGGCTGCGGATCGTGTCGAACTCGGAGTCGTACTGCCCGTCCGACGCGTCGCCGATCATGAAGACGCCGGAGATCGCGGCGTCGTCGTAGAAGTGCGAGTTGAAGACGTAGCGGTCGCCGATCGCGCCGATGTTCGCCAGGCCGCCGGTCTGCTGCTCGAAGGAGAGGTCTGAGTTCCAGAACAGGTTGGGCTCGATGAACGCCGGCTTGGCCTGCCAGCCCGCGTCGTCCATCTCGGTCCTGAACTTCTGGTAGAAGGGCCAGAGCACGCCGCTCTCCCAGGTCGCGCTCGTCTGCCCGGAGTCGTACTTCCCGGCGTACGGCTCGTTGTACGGGTCCACTCCGAGGATGTGATCGAACTCCGCGCTACTCAGCTGGGCCTTGATATAGGCGAGCGACGTTTCGGCCGTCGCGAGGTACTCGGACTGAACCGATATCTGCCCGGCGGACGTTGCCAGCGTCCGGTTGTGCCAGAAGTCGTACATGGCATCCTCGACGGCCGCGTTCTGGGTGATGTTCTGCCCCCAGTTGACGCAGACGCCGCAGGACTCAGCCGGGTAGTCGCCGTCCGCGATCACCCACGAGGGCGCGCCGTCGCCGGTGTACCAGCTGTTCTCGTTGAAGATGTACCGCGAGTCGAGGTCCTGGTGGAAGTCCACGTAGACGTAGATGCCGTCGTCGAGGAACGCCTGCATCTGCGCGATGACGTTCTGCAGGTAGGTGTAGTCGATCTGACCCGGCTCCGGCTCGATATAGGCCCAGGTGATCAGAAATCTGATGGTGTCCGCGCCGGTCAGGTTCCGCAGCGCGGCGGCCGACTTCTGCGCGTCGGCCACGCTCGCGAACGGCAGTCCTTCGTTCTCCGCGAGCTTCGACTCCCCGGACACGTTGAACCCGCGCAACACCACCTCGCGCCCGTACCCGTCCACGTACTGCCCGTTCTGCACGGTCAGCACCGAGTCCGCCGCGTCGTCGAACCACAGCGCGCCGCTCGAGGCCGCGCCGGCCGGCGCCGCGCTCAGCGACGCCCCCAGCAAGCCCGTGATGACTGCGACCAGCAACGTCGCCGCGCCGGCCCGGCCCCACCGGCCTCTCGTCGTCCGCAGCGCCTTAGCCATCCTCGCCGACCCCTTCATCGCCCAGACTCCTCTGAGGTTTCTTACTGCGGAGTCAGGTACTAGGCAATGGCAGAGGCCTGTTACGGCCGTTTCTTGTGCAGCGCTTTGCCATGCGGCCCACGCCGTCGGAATGTCACGGGAGTCACGGCAGGTTGCGCTCCGGCGGTTCCGGCTGGCCCGCGTTGTGCATACCGCGCGTGTGGTGCCACTCCGGGTGTTCCGGGAACGTGCCGCTTTGATCGCTCGATTCGGCCGCGTCCCATGGACGGCTCGGATCGCTGCCGGGCGGCTGCGCCAACACCGAATCGATCTCCGACCGGCTCCTGCGATCGTGCTCCCGGGTGCTCAGCCGCGGGTCGTCCGTGTCGAAGCGGACGTTCTCCGTCTCGCCCTCGACCTCGACCCCGACGATGTTCCCCTCGACGGGGGGACAGAAGTCCGCCCACAGCAGCGGCTGGTGCACCAGCGCGCGGAAGAACCGGCCGTCCTGGGTCCGCACATCGGCGACGAACTCCATGGCCCGGCCAAGCGTCGTGGTCGTGTCGAGGTTCCACTTCACCAGGACGACTTTCGCCTCGGCCTTGTGCCACCTGTGCAAGTGCATTGAGATCCCCTCCCTCGCGGCCCGCGCGAACGGGCCCCGTAATCATTCTCCCAGCGGCTGCATAGCACCGGAGGATTTCGACTGTGTGACGGTCACATGCCAACGATGTCTACCGCCGAAATTACAATCTCGCATCTCGTATTACCAGCCCTTGGGATCGGCTTTGCCGAGGAGTCATGGCCGTGTACCGTGTGAAACCTCAAACAGGCGGGTCGCACCCCCCAAATCGCACTGAAACTCGGTTCCATCACACGGATTCGTCGAGCGAGGAGCACATGACCAACGGAACGCGGCGCGCCGCCCCCGATCTGGCGGGGAACCGGCTGCGCGGGGACTCGCTCGGCCGTCTCGACTCCACGGTGATGGCCGTGGCGGGCACCGCTCCCGCCTACTCCATCGCCGGCACCACGGCCACGCTCGTCGGCGCGGTCGGCATCGCCGGTCCGGCCGCGCTGCTCTACTGCGGCATACCGATGCTCGGCATCGCCTTCGCCTTCAGCTATCTGACCCGCATCGACGTGCACGCGGGCGCGAGCTACTCGTGGGTCGCCCGCGCGCTGCACCCGGCGCTCGGCTTCATCGCCGGCTGGGCGCTCGTCGTCTCCGCGCTGATCTTCATGGTGATCGGCTCGCTGCCCGCCGGCACCGCGACGCTCTCGCTCTTCTCCGCGTCCGCCGCGAATAACACCACGGCCACGCTCGTCGTCGGCGCCATCTGGTTCCTGGTGATGCTGGCGCTGGTCGGCGTCGGCGTCCGGATCACCGCGCACGCCCAGTGGATCATGACAGGGGTCGAAGTCGGCATCCTGATCGTGTTCGGCCTCGTCGCCCTCGTCCGCAGCGGCCACGTGGCGCACTTCAGCTGGCACTGGTTCGCCCCGAGCGCGTTCCACGGCACCAGCGGCTTCGCGGCCGGCGCGCTCATCGCGGCCTTCTACTACTGGGGCTGGGACGTCACCTGCAACCTGAGCGAGGAGACCAAGCGCGCCTGGCGCACCACCGGATCCAGCGGCCTGGTCGGCGTGCTGCTCTCGCTGGGCCTGTTCGAGCTGTTCACCGTCGTGATCAACATGAACCTGACCCCGGCGCAGATCAACGCCAACCCGGCCGACGTGCTGAACGTGCTGGGCGGCGTCGTGTGGTCCGGCCCCGGCGGCAAGATCATGGTCGTCGCGGTGATGCTCTCCACCGTCGCCACCCTGGAGACCACGCTGATCCAGGTCAGCCGCTCGCTGTTCGCGATGGGCCGGGACCACACCCTGCCGCGCGCGCTCGGCCGGGTCCACCCGGGCCGGCAGACCCCGCTGATCGCCCTCGGCGTGGTCGGCGTGATCAGCCTGGTGCTCTTCGTCGCCTCCAACGAGATCGGCTCGCTGGGCACGATCATGGGCGACGCGTTCAGCGCGATCGGGCTGCAGATCTGCGTCTACTACAGCCTCGGCGCCGTCGCCGTGATCGTCGCGTATCGCAAGGTGCTGCTCAAGTCGGTGGGCAACGCGGTGTTCATCGGGCTCTGGCCGGCGCTCGGCGCGCTGTTCATGGCCTGGGTGTTCGTCAAGAGCCTGCCTACGCTCGACACGGAGACCAAGGTCATCGGACTCGGCGCGCTCGCCCTCGGCGTCATCCCGCTGGCCTGGTTCTGGAAGAAGGGCAGTTCCTACTACCGGCTGGAACGGCTCGACGCCTCGCTCTCCACGCTGTTGACCGAGGACGCGGTCGAACACGACGACTTCCTCGCCGCGGTCACCCGGACCGGGGCTCCGGACGACGTGCTCGCCACGGACCTCTAGGCCATGGCGCCCCAGGGCAGGGCGTTCAAGCCCGTCTTCGACGTCTGTCTGCGCGACCGCGAGCTGCGTGCCGCGATCGAGGACGTGGGCATCGGCCGCTGGGCCGGGCTGCGCGAACTGCTGGACCTGACCGGTGCCGACTGGGATTCGCGCACGCACCGGGTACGGGTCCTGGCCGACGCCGCGGCGGGCGGCAAGTGCGTCGAGGCCTGGCAGGTCGCGCAGCCGGACAACACCGACGCCATGGTGCTGCGCGCCGAGGTCGAGGTCGTCCGCGTCTTCCGCGTCGTCGCGCGGGACGGGGCCGTGGCCGCCGAACGCCTGGACGCGACGGTCGAGGCCTGCATCAACGCCGCGAAGGCCGTGCCCGCGGACCCGGTCCCGGTGGTGTCACTGCTCACCGTCGCCCGCCTCTACCCGGGCGGCCATCCGGCGATCGACGGCTGGTGGGACGAGATGCAGCGCCGCGACCCGTTCAACCGCGAGGCCTGCCACCAGGTGCTGCGCTACTTCTCGAGCAGGTACCACGGTTCGGGCCAGACGGCGCAGAGCTTCGCCCGCGAATGCGCGCAGCGCGCCCCGCACGGCTCGCCGATCGCGGTCCTTCCCCTCGTCGCCCGCGTCGAGGAGTTCCGCTACCGGTCGAGTCAGGAGGACTTCGGCGGCGTCGTTCTCAACGACGTGTGGATCGACGAGTGGGCCGTGCACGACCTCGACATCGCCCTGGACCGCTGGTTCCGCCGACGCGGCCAGGTCTTCGCCCAGGACATCCCGGACCTACACTTTCTCGCGCACGGCCTCTGTTTCGGCAACCGGATCGAGCAGGCCGTGCCGGTCTTCGAGTACATCGGCGACCTCGCGGCCAGCAACCCCTGGTCCGTGGCCGGCGACCCCGTGTCCGCCTTCGTCTACTGGCGTAACAGGGCACTGAATACCGCGCCCTGAACCCCTGTTGAGGCCGAGGCGTCCGGCTACGCGGCGAAGCTGAGGCACAGGGTCAGGTCACTGAGTGAGCCCCAGCCCGAGCCGGACCGCGCGCTCGACCGGTGAGTACGCGCCGTCCGCGCGCTCCAGCTCCAGCGGGCCGGTCGGCATGAGCGGAGGCTGGGCCAGGAATCTCGGCCTCCCGGTCAGGTTCCTCTGCGCCGCGTGGATCAGGAACGGATGGCACAGGTAGACGTCGCCCGGGTCGCCGGTCGCGAGCACGGTCGGGCGGTCGGCCGCGTTCAGTCGCCCGGCCGCGTCCATCGCGCCGCACACAGAGCAGAGCCCGGCAGGGTGTCCGGAATCCACCGAGTTTCCCTCCGTCGGGCGGGTCCGCGCTTCCCCATCTCGAACATATGTTCTATAGTGAAAAGGGTGAGATGGTCCGGGCAGTTGATCGACGCCGCTGACGAGGACGCCCCCCAGGGCGCGCTGTTCGAGGCGGAGCCGGTGGTGCGCACGTTCGACACCCCCGGCTTCCGCGGCGCGACCTTCTACGAGGTGCGGGCGAAGACCGTGCTCAACCGCGTGCCGGGCGACTCGCCGTTCTTCGGCTGGACGGTGAACCCGTACCGCGGCTGCGGTCACCGCTGCGTCTACTGCTTCGCCCGGAAGACGCACACGTACCTCGACTTCGACGCGGGGCTCGACTTCGACACCCGGATCGTGGTGAAAGTGAACGCGCCGGAGGTGCTGCGCCGCGAACTGGCGCGGCGATCCTGGGGGCGCGAGCACGTGGCGATGGGCACCAACGTGGACTGCTACCAGCGGGCCGAGGGGCGCTACCGGTTGATGCCCGGCATCATCTCGGCGCTGGCCGACTCCGGCACGCCGTTCTCGATCCTGACCAAGGGCACGCTGATGCTGCGCGACCTGCCGCTGTTGCGGCGTGCGGCCCGAGACGTGGACGTGGCGCTCAGCATGTCGATCGGCTTCGTGGACGAGGAGGTGTGGCGCACGGTCGAGCCCGGCACCCCCAGCCCGGCCCGCCGCCTCGACGCCGTGCGCACGCTGGCCGACGCGGGGATCGGCTGCTCGGTGCTGATGGCCCCGATCCTGCCGCACCTGACCGACTCGCCCGAGCAGTTGCGCGCCACCGTCGAGGCGATCGCCCGCGCCGGCGCCACGTCCGTCACCCCGCTGATGCTCCATCTGCGCCCCGGCGCCAGGGAGTGGTACGCGACCTGGCTCAAGGCCAACCATCCGGAGCTCGTCCCACGCTACCGGGCTCTCTACCGCCGCGGCTCCTACCTCCCGGCCTGGTACGCCGATCGGATCACCGTGTCAGTGCACGAATACGCCGAGGCCTGCGGCCTGTCCCGCCCCCGCCGCGGCGCCGCCCGCGACCTCCCGGAGCAGGAATCGGAGCCGCAGGCAGAGTCGGGACCGCAGAACACGCAGCTGAGCTTGTGGGGTGAGGAGAGCAGCGAATGCTAGGTCGTAGGGCGAGGCCGCACCCTTCTCTGGAACGTGAGGGGTGCGGGCATTTCGCGGTGGCGCGAAGCTCTGCTGGTTGTCGCGGTTTTTGTCGGTGGCCGCACGAGCGGCCAGAGTGTGGGACAGCGGGGCCCGGTCAACGGTCCCAGCACCCGCCGGATAAGCGGGTGCTTGGACGCGGACGTCACGCCACAGCCAGTGGTGGAGATGCACTGCAAGGCCAGTCGCTTACGATCAGATAGCTGACCGTAGGCCAGCGAACAGGTCGTCCTCGGGCAACACGGCCCCGGTCGAGTCCTGGACGCGCAGAAAGGTTTCCGTGCCCATCAACTCGGTGAACCTCTCCTGGCCCAGTTTGATAAAGAAGATGTTCTCGCTCTGGCTCGCGTGCGCGGCGAGGGCCTCGAACTTGGGGACGCCGAACTTCTTGACGTCCACCCAAGTGGAGATCTCCTCGTCGGGCAGGCCGAACGGCGGGATCTGGTTGCCGGTCTCGCCGGACTGATCGTCCCCGCTCGAGGCCTCCGGCTCGTCCCAGTCGGCGCCGAGCTCGCGCATGATCCGGCCGAACTCGGCGAACATCGAGCGCGGCGCGGTGGTCCAGTAGACCTTGGCCGGGATGCCGGTTAGCTTGACGGCCTCCATCGTGATCCGGTGCGCCTGGATGTGGTCGGGGTGGCCGTAGAAGCCGTTCTCGTCATAGGTCACCACGACGTCCGGCTGGTACTCGCGCATCAGCTCGGCCAGCCGGGCCGCCGCCTCCGGCACCGGGGTGGTCCAGAAGGAGCCGGGCGCCTCGTTCTGGGCCCAGCCCATCATCCCCGAGTCGGCGTAGCCGAGCAGCTCCAGGTCGCTGACCTTGAGCACCCGGCAGCTGGCCTCGAGCTCGGCCTTGCGCACCTCGGCCACCGCGGCCGGGTCGTGCCCGGGCTCGCCCGGTTTCACGCCGCCGGGCCCGTCCCCGCAGGCGCCGTCGGTACAGGTCACCAGGACCGTGCGGATCCCCTCGGCGGCATAGCGGGCGAGCACGCCGCCGGTGCTCGTCGCCTCGTCGTCCGGGTGGGCGTGCACTGCCATCAACGTCAGGGGTCGATCAACCATGGGATTCATCCTACGGGGCGGCACCGACACCGGGGGATTACCGCGTACGCACAGACCGGGTGGCAGACTGGTTCTCGGCAATGATGAGTCTGGTTCTCGGGAGGACGTCTGTGGCCCCACGTGAGGCGGCGCGCGAGAGTGGTTCGGCCGACGCGCGTCCGCGCCTTTCCCGGGGGACCGAGCAGGGCGAGCCGACGCTGCTCTACGTGATGAAGCAGGTCGAGCTGGCCGTGCGTTCGGCGCTGGACGACATCGTCCGGCCCGACGGGCTGACCGCGCTGCAGTACACCGCGCTCACCGTGCTCGAACGGCACCCGAACCTGACGTCGGCCCAGCTCGCCCGCAACTCCTTCGTCACCGCCCAGGCGATGGCCGACATGGTCTCGGCGCTGCGCGATCTGGGCCTGATCGAGCGGCACCGGGACGAGAGCGACCGGCGCCGCCTGGTCCTCGCGCTCACCTCCGACGGGCGCAAGCTGCTCGGTCGCTACCGGGACCAGGTGGCCGCGCTGGAGGACAGGATGCTTGTCGGTCTCACCGACCGGCAGGTCGTTCGGATGCGGGAGAGCCTGCTCTCCTGCCGCGCAGCGCTGACCGGCCATCTGCCGCAGTAGCGCCGCCGCCGGGTCGCTGCGCTTCACGTTCCGCATGATCAGGTTTCCTGTCCGAAAGAAATCATCAGGAAACCTGTACGTTTTGGTTCGGCTGTGGCACTCTCCTCCCCAGGAAGCACCTCTCTTCGAAGGCGCAGGAGGCCACCGTTGTCCACCTCTGTCCAACTCGACGCCGCGACCGAGCCGGCACCGCACGTGCGGCTCACCCGCGGAACACTCGCGGCAGCCGCGCTGGCCGTCTGCGTCGCGCAGGTCGCGCTCGCGATCCCGGCCGTGCTCAACGGGCTGTTCCAAACAGACCTCGGCACCAGTTCGGCCCAGCTGACCTGGATCTCGGACGCGTTCCTGGTGCCGGTCACGCTGCTCGAGCTGACCTTCGGCGTGCTCGGCGACCTGTTCGGGCGCAAGCGCCTCGTCGTGCTCGGCACGCTGCTGCTGGTGGTCGGCCAGACCGTCAGCGTGCTCACGCCGGGATCTGGCGCGGCCACCGGAACCCGCGTGCTGGTGCTGTGGGCCGGGCAGATCATCTCCGGCGTCGGCGCCGCGGCGATCTTCCCGACCACGCTCGCCATGGTCGCCGCCGGGACGCACACCGCGCGCGACCGCTCCCGGGCCATCTCGGTCTGGGCCGCGGCCCTGGCCTCCGGCGGCTTCGTCTCCCCGGTGCTCGGCGGCTGGCTCGCCCGCTACCGCTTCGGCTCCGACCCGAACGCCACCTGGCGCTGGGCCTTCATCGCAGTCATCGTGCTCGCCGCGATCAGCACCGTCGTCTCGATCCTCTGGGCCCGCGACTCCTCGGCCCCGGCCGGGCGCTCGCTCGACTGGGCCGGCCAGGCGACCATCGCGATCGCCCTGTTCTCGCTGCTCTACGCGGTCATCCAGGGTCCGACCAGCGGCTGGGGCAGCGGCGGGGTGGTCGGCGGGTTCATCCTCGCGGTCGTCTTCCTCGCGCTGTTCATCCTCGTTGAACGACGCTCGTCCGCCCCGCTGCTGCGCCTGGACCTGTTCGCCAACCGGGCCTTCGCCATCGCTGCGGTCGCGACCGTCTTCGGCATGTTCGCCTACCTCGGCACGGCGTACTCGACCAGCATCCGGCTCGCCGCGATCCAGGGCTTCACCCCGCTCAAGACCTCGATCGCCTTCGTGCTTCTCAATGTCATGACACTGCTGTTGGCGCCGTTCACCTCGCGTGCGCTCGAACGCTACAACCCGAAGTGGACGCTCGGCATCGGCTTCACGCTGATCGGCGCGGGCGACCTGTGGCTGTCCGGTCTCTCCGCCGCGAACCTCTCGATCGCGCCGATCGTGGCGCCGCTGCTGCTCGTCGGCATCGGTTTCGCCTTCGCGCTCTCCGCGGTCACGGCGGTCGCCGTGAACACCGTGCCGAACCACCTGGCCGGGATGGCGAGCGGTTCGACGAGCCTGCTGCGCGACTTCGGCTTCACGCTCGGCCCGGCCGTCATCGGGGCCATCGCGCTCAGCCGGGCCGCGGCCGGCATCTCGTCCAAGGTCGCCGCGAACCAGGCCCTCGCCAAGGCGCTGGCCACGTTCAACGGGTCGGCCGCGGCGGCCCCCGCCGCGCAGAAGCCCGCGCTCGAGGCGGCGATCGGCGCGGTCAACTCGGGCCCGCTCGGCGCCAACGCGGTCCCGGGCACGATCACCCTGGCCAACGGGCAGACCGTGCCCTTCAACCCGCTCAAGGACGTCGCGTTCAGCGCCCTCGACCACGCCTACTCGCTCGGCTACGTGGTCTGCGGCATCGCGGCGCTCGTCGCGGCGCTGCTCGCCGTGTTCGGCCTGCGCGGCCGGGCGCACGAGACGCAGATCAGCGAGGAATCTCTGGCTGAGGACTGAGCGCGGGAGTGAACGGCGGCTCCTTCACGTCCACGCCGCTCAGCTCAGCCCGCATCAGGGCATCGACGAACGCGAAGATGCGGTTCACGGCGTCGGGGATGGCGACCCCGGCGTCGTGGATGTTCGAGATCAGATTCCGCTCAGCGTCGGAGTGCCCCGAGCGCGGCCGGTAGGCGAAATACGCCGACAGGCTCTCCGCCGTGGCCAGCCCGGGCCGCTCGCCGATCAGCAGCACGACGACCTTCGGGCTGAGTAAGTCCCCGATATCGTTCATGATCCCGACCCGGCAGTGCCGCACTACGATCGGCGCGCCGATGCTCCAGCCGCGCCGCTCGCAGCCTTCGACGAGCGTGGGCAGCAGCTTCGGCACCTGAGTGCGCACGGCCGCCGAGGAAAGCCCGTCGCCGATTGCGAACTGCACGTCGGCGCCGGTCGGACAGTGCACTGCCAGACTGTTGCGGGACTCCTCCGATAGGCGTCGCCCAAGGTCGGGACGGCGCAAATACTGGGCCAGCGACTCGGCCCGCGACTGCGCCGCGACGGCCCCGGCCACGCCGATGTCGAAGTCCTCCGGCAACGGAGCCTGCACGGCGTCCCGCGCGGCGGCGTGGTCCGCACGCAGGGCCAGCAGCGCGCTTGTGGGATAGGACGTTCCGGCGCGGCCGAGGTAGAGCCGCGCCGGAGTCAGCTCCCTGACCCACGCGGCGGGTGACGAAGCCGGGACGGTCATGCCGCCGCCTGAGCCAGCAGCTGACGCACCGGCCGGCCCGAGACCGCCGTGGCATCCAACTCGGACAACGACGTCGGCCACGCCGGCCGCTGCGCCGGAGCACCGTCCCGCCACAGCCCGTTCTCCTCAAGCCAGGCCTCGAACATCGGAGCCGGGCGCAGGCCGAGCGTGCGGCGCACCGTGGCCACGTCGTGATAGCTCGTGGTCTGATAATTCAGCATGACGTCGTCGCCGCCCGGCACTCCCATCACATAGCCGCAGCCCGCAGCCGCGAGCAGCACCAGCAGCGCGTCGTTGCTGTTCTGGTCCGCGTTCGCATGGTTCGTATAGCAGACGTCGACTCCCGTCGGCACGCCCATCAGCTTGCCGACGAAGTGGTCCTCGAGCCCGGCGCGGGTGATCTGCGCCGCGTCGGCGAGGTATTCGGGCCCGATGAAACCCACCACCGAGTTGACCAGGAAGGGGTCGAACAGCCGCGCGACGGCCTGCGCGCGCGCCTCGATCGTCAGCTGGTCCACGCCGTGGTGCGCCTCGGCCGAGAGCGCACTGCCCTGACCGGTCTCGAAGTACATCACCTGCTCGCCGATGAACTCGCCGGCCCGGTCCGCGCGATGGTGTTCGAGCACTGCGGTCCGCCCCTCGGCGAGCAGCGCCAGGTCCACGCCGAACGAGCGGTTGGCGCCCTCGGTGCCGGCGACCGACTGGAACAGCAGGTCCACCGGCGCGCCCGCCTCCAGCGCCGCGAGCTGCGTGGTGATGTGCGCCAGCACGCTGGTCTGCGTCGGCACGCCGAGCACCGCGATCAGGTCGTGCAGCCCGCTCAGGATCGCGGCGACCGTGCCGACCGCCTCCGTCGCCGGGTTCACCCCGAGCATCGCGTCGCCGCAGCCGAAGCCGAGCCCGTCGATCGCCGAGAGCAGGATCCCGCTCACGTCGTCCGTCGGATGGTTCGGCTGCGCCCGGACGCCGAGGACCCGCTCGCCGCCCATCACGTTGCGGCAGCGGGTCTCGACGCGCAGCGGCCGGGCCGCGGCGACCAGGTCCAGATTGCTCATCAGCTTCGCGCAGGCCGCCGCGATCTCCGGGGTGACGGCTTGTGCCAACCCACCACCCCAGCGCGCCGCGAAGCCGGGTTCGAGCACGTACTCGCGGAACTCGCCGACGGTCAGCGACCCGATCTCGGCGAAGGCCGCCGGGTCCGCCGGCCGCGAGACCGCGTCGGTCACCTCGTCCTCGATCAGCGGGTTGGCGACGATCTCGGCCAGGCGGACGTCCGCCAGCGCCATTTTCGCCGCCACCCGCTCCCGTTCGTCCCGGGCCGCGATCCCGGCCAGCTCGTCGCCCGACTTCTCCTCGTTCGCCGCGGCGAGCAGCTCGCGCAGCGAAGCGAAGGCGAAACTCTCGCCGCGGATCACGGCCCGGTACGTCATTTCTCCACCGAGTCCGCCAGCACGGTCGCGCCGATCTTCCGGTAGCTGTCCGGCCTGACCGCGCGCAGCACCAGGCCGATCACCACGCCGAGCACGCCGACGCCGATCACCACGTACGGCGTGACCTGGTAGACGGGACTCGTCGCGGCGGCGCCGGCGGCGAAGCTCAGGTGTGTGAACAGGAGATAGACCACGTAGATCATGCCGAGCGCGCCGACGGCCGGGGCCAGCAGCGTGCGCCACCAACTGCGCGTGGCCAGCACCGAGGATCCGGGCTCGTGCTTCGCCACGTGGAAGTACCAGATCACTGAGATAGAGCAGATCGCCTGCACGATCAGGATCGCCATCGTGCCCATGATCGCCAGCAGTCCGAACTCGAAGTAGTACGCGACGTCCGGCGCGTCCTTGGTCGGGTGCTGGAACCAGAAGAAGCCGAGCGTGATCGCGAGGGTCACGACCGTCTGCAGGATCGAGGCGATGTGCGGGGACTTGTGCGTCGGGTGCGTGCGGCCGAGGTGGCGCACGACCGGGTGCAGCTCGTCGCGGCCGAACGCGAAGAGGTAGCGCGAGGCGGAGTTGTGGAAGGCCAGCGCGCAGGCGAAGGAGCCGGTGACCGTCAGGACCATGTAGACGTCCTTGGCCCACACGCCGATGAACTTCTGCGTGATGCCGAAGAAGAGGTCGAAGGCGTTGCCGGTCGAGCCGTTGGAGACCGCGATGGCCTGCGACGGGCCGTTGCCCGAGATCGTCATCCAGGCGATGAACGTGTAGAACAGGCCGAGCCCGATGACCACGATCAGCGTGGCGCGCGGGATGATCTTGGTGGGGTTGCGCGACTCCTCGCCGTAGACCGCGGTGGTCTCGAAGCCGACCCAGGACCAGAACGCGAAGAACAGCCCGATCGCCGCGCTGCCCCCGGTCACGGCCTTGAACGCGTTGGCGGGGTTGAGCGAGCTTGTCTCGAGGCCCGCCGGACCGCCGCCGTGGAAGAGCACTGCCAGGCCGAGCGCCAGCAGGATGACCACCTCGGCGATGAGGAACACGCCGAGGACCTTGCCGGAGATGGAGATGTCGAAGTAGCCGAGCCCGGCGATCACCGCGATGCCGACGAGCGCGTACACGATCCAGCTGATCTTCGGGCCGCCGAAGGTCTCCACGTCGGTCTTGAAGAAGGACGCGAAGATGCCGATGAGCGAGCTCTCGAACACGATGTACGCCAGCGTCGCCATCAGCCCCGCGCCGAGCCCGGCCGCGCGGCCCAGACCCCGGGTGATGAAGCCGTAGAACGCGCCGGTGGCCGTCACGTGACGGGCCATCGCGGAATATCCGATAGTGAATACGGCCAGTACCGCGGTGGCGAACAGGAACGCCCCTGGTGTGCCCGCCCCGTTGCCGGAGCCGATCGCGATCGGCAGGTTCCCGGTCATCGCGGTGATCGGCGCCGCGGTCGCCAGCACCATGAATATGACGCCGACCATGCCGACGGCGTTCTTCTTCAGACTCCCGTGTGCCACGGCCGGGGCCGCGGTCTCCACGCTCGCATCGACTGTGCTCAAGGACCACGCCTCTCTGATTCTTCCAACGGGCTGGGATTCGTCCAATATGACGGTGCGATCGGCACGTCCGGCGACGCCGCTGTTAAATTCATGTCAAGCGGAGTAGATCCGGCTGGACGTGAAGCTGCGGAGGACTGACCGACGATGGGGTCGACGACCGATAAGTACCGTGCCGCCCGGGATCTCCTGCAGGAGTCGTCGCGGGACTACGCGAGGGCCGTGGCGAGCTTCGCCTGGCCGGACTTCGGGGAGCGCTTCAACTGGGCGATCGACTGGTTCGACGCGGTGGCGCGCGGGGTGGAGCGGACGGCGCTGTGGATCGTCGAGGAGGACGGGTCCGAGGCGAAGTACTCCTTCGACGCGATGGCACGCCGCTCCGATCAGGTCGCGGCGCATCTCGCGGCGCACGGGGTGGGGCGCGGCGACCGCGTGCTGCTGATGCTCAACAACCAGGTCGAGCTGTGGGAGTCCATGCTCGCGGTGATGAAGCTCGGCGCGGTCATCCTCCCGACGACCACCGCCTTCGGGCCCGGCGACCTCGCCGACCGGGTCGAGCGCGGCGGCGTGAAGCATGTGCTGGCCAACGCGGCGGACGCGGCCAAGTACGACGGCGTGCCGGGTGCGTACACGAAGATCTCGGTGGGGGAGGCGAACGGCTGGATCGGCTACCGCGACGCCTACGCCCTCGACGTGCCGCCGACACCGCATCCGAACACGGCTCCGAGCGACCCGCAACTGCTCTACTTCACCTCCGGCACGACGAACCGGCCGAAGCTGGTCGAGCACACGCAGGTCTCCTACCCGGTCGGGCACCTCGCGACCTCGTTCTGGGTCGCCGCCAAGCCCGGTGACGTGCATCTGAACATCTCCTCGCCGGGCTGGGCCAAGCACGCGTGGAGCTGCTTCTTCGCGCCGTGGATCGCCGAGGCGACGATCTTCATCTACAACTACACGCGCTTCGACGCGGGCAAACTGCTCGACCAGGTCCGCCGCGCCGGGGTCAACACCTTCTGCGCGCCGCCGACCGTCTGGCGGATGCTGATCAAGGCCGACCTGACCGGCGGTCCGGGGCAGCTGCGCGAGCTGATGTCGGCCGGCGAGCCGCTCAACCCCGAGGTGATGGACCAGGTGCGCGAGGCGTGGGGGCTGACCATTCGCGACGGCTACGGCCAGACCGAGCTGCCGCTGGCCGTCGGCAATGTGCCGGGGATGCCGGTCAAGCCGGGATCGATGGGCCTGCCGCTGCCGGGCGTGCCGATCGTGCTCGTCGACCCGGTCTCCGGACAGCCCGCGGACGAGGGGGAGATCTGCGTCGACCTGTCCCAGCGTCCGCTGAGCCTTATGACGGGCTATCAGGGCGACCCGGAGCGCAACGTCGAGGCCATGGCGGGCGGCTACTACCACACCGGCGACGTCGCCTCCCGGGACTCCGACGGCTACATCTTCTATATAGGCCGCACCGACGACGTCTTTAAGGCCTCGGACTACAAGATCTCGCCCTTCGAGCTCGAGAGCGTGCTGATCGAGCATCCGGCCGTCGCCGAGGCCGCGGTCGTCCCGGCGCCGGACGAGCTGCGCCTCGCGGTGCCGAAGGCTTATATAGCGCTGGCCGCCGGGTACGAGCCGTCCGCGCAGACCGCGTTCGAGATCCTCAAGTACGCGCGGGATCACCTCGCTCCGTATCAGCGCGTGCGCCGGATCGAGTTCTTCGAGCTGCCGAAGACTATCTCCGGCAAGATCCGCCGCGTTGACCTGCGCGGACGCGAGGAGAAGGCCGCCATGGGCGAGACGGCGGTCGCGGAGTGGCGCGACGACCAGTTCCCCGAGCTGCGCGGCTGACCGGCCGTTTCCCCCACCTTGTCGTCATGGGAGGATCTCCGGGGTGACAATGACGAGGTGAGAGCACTGTCACCGAGTGAGGCCGAGAAGCGCCGCGGGCTACGCCGGATGAAGGCTACGGCCAGCGGCGCGCTGGCCGTAGCGACCGTCGTCTATGTCCTGGCGCGCTGGCAGAGCGGGCGCGGCGCGGGCTGGGCGGGCTACGTCGAGGCGGCGTCCGAGGCCGCGATGATCGGCGCGCTGGCCGACTGGTTCGCGGTCACCGCGCTGTTCCGGCACCCGCTCGGCCTGCCGATCCCGCACACCGCGATCATCCCGCGGCGCAAGGAGGCGCTGGGCCGCTCGCTCGGCGAGTTCGTCGGCGAGAACTTCCTGTCCGCCGACGTGGTCCGGACCCGGCTGCGCGCGGTCGGCCTGTCCGTCCGGCTCGGCGCCTGGCTCGCCGACCCCGCGCACGCCGAGCGGCTGGCCCGCGAGGCGGGCGGGGCGATCCGCGGCGCGCTAGGCGTGCTCGACGACGACAAGGTGCGCCAAGCGCTGACCGAGGCGCTGACCAAGCGCCTCGGGGCGCTGCCCGCCGGACCGCCGGCCGGCCGGCTGCTCGCCCGCTACGCCGAGCAGCGCGCGCACCGGCCGGTGGTGGACCTGCTGGCCGAGCGGGCGGTGGAGTGGCTGCAGGACCATCCCGAGGCGATCGAGCTGGCGGTGGAGAGCGAGGCCCCCGGCTGGACCCCGCGCTTCCTCGACGAGCGGCTGGCCCGGCGCGTGCACCGGGAGCTGCTGCGGGTGGCCAGGGCGGTGCGCGACGACCCGGACCACGCCGCCCGCCGCGCGATCGACGCGTACCTGGCCAGGTTCGCCGAGGACCTGCGCACGGACCCCGAGGTGATGGAGCGGGCCGACCGGTTCAAGAACGAGCTGCTGAACCACCCGGCGACGCAGGACGCCGCGGTCGCGGCCTGGGCCGCGTTGCGCCGCATGGTCCTCGAGGGCTTCACCGAGGACGACGGCGAGCTGCGCGGCAAGCTGCGTGACGCGATCCAGTCCCTCGGCCTGCGCCTGAACGACGACGCCGCGTTGCGCGAGAAGGCGGACGGCTGGGTCGAGGGCGCGGCGGTCTACGTGGTCTCCACCTACCGCAACGAGATCACGGCCCTGATCACCGACACCGTCAACGCCTGGGACGCGGACGAGACCTCGCGCAAGATCGAGATCCAGATCGGCCGCGACCTGCAGTTCATCCGGATCAACGGCACGGTCGTCGGCGCGCTGGCCGGCCTGCTGATCTACACGCTGACCAGGGTGGCCGGGCTCGGGCACTGAGGCCCGGCCCCGGTACTACGCCGTGAACTTCTGGTGCCAGAGGGTAAAGCGCTCGACCGGGTCGCCGTCGATGTTCCAGGGCCACGCCGTGACCACCCCGCCGATGCGCCGGAAGACCTCGGCCGCGTCCTGCGGATTGGCGGTGCGCACCAGCGCGTAGGCCAGCAGATTGAGATCGACCAGCACGGCGGCGTGCACCAGGTAGCCGGGCCTGGTCCAGTTCACCTGGGCCTGCCTGAGGAACTCGGCCATCACCGGCTGGCGCCACGCCTCGTCGGCGGTGAGCGCGGCCGGGCCGTCCGACCTCAGGTTGCGGCGGTAGCGGCGCAGCTCCGCCTCCAGCGGCAGCGCCGCCACGGGGGAGTCGGGCGGGGCCGCCGCGGCGACCGAGGAGACGAAGTCGCGCTCGGCCGTACGCGAGCCGCACTCGTCGGGGGAGAGGTAGCCGAGCATCTGCAGGTGCGCCTCGCGGTTCCACGGGTCGCGGGCGCGCAGTTCGTTCCACACCGGCTCGAGCTCCGGCCAGGGCCGGCGCTGCTCCCGCAGGATGGCCAGCGCCGCGATCCACGGCGCGCCGTCCTCCGGGCGCAGCAGGCTGGCCTGCCGGCAGTCCTCGAGCGCGGCGTCGAGGTCTCGGTACGCCGCGTCCCCCGCCTCGCCGCCCGCCCTGGCCGTGGCCAGCCACGACCAGGCGAACAGCACCAGCGCGTCAGGGTCCTGCGGACGCGTCCGGCGCCACCGCCGGGCCGTGGCCCCGGCGTGCTCGGCGAGGGTGACGATGCGGTGGGTGCGCCGGTCGGCGTCCTGGCCGGGCTCGCGCAGCAGTTCCTCGACGATCGCCACGTTGTTGTCCGACTGCCAGGCTCCGCGGGGCGGCCCGGAGACGAGCCTGCGGACCTCGGCGAGCGCCTCGTCGTCGAGCTCGGGGACGAGCCGAGGTGCGCCCGCCTTGCCACGGCGGCGGCTCAGTAACGCCATCGACTGCTGCCTCTTCTCGACTGGTCGGGGGACGTGCGGACCCGCCGAGCCCGTGCCCGATTCGGCAAGGTCCTGACGCGTGCGGCCGATTGTATATGCACGCAACACTTTCGGCCGCACACGTCCGAATTCGATTCAGCCTTTTGCAATACTTCTCAGTAACATTTCACTGGGCCGAGTAACACTAGAACGCTTCTGTCCCGTCGGGTGTCCCCAGTCCCGTAGGTCCGTCGTATCCGGTCTCCGCCGTGCACAGGTATGCGGGCGTGCAGGTCCCGTTGGACCCCGAGGTCACGTCGTAGAGGTCTGACGTATGTGAGTAAGGGTACGAACCGTTGTCGATCGAACTCGTGTTGCCGGCCAGCGCGTAGACCGAGGCGATGATCGGCGACGAGGCGCTGGTGCCGCCGACCTGCACCCAGCCGTCGGCCCCGGAGGCGAGACCGAGCGAGAGCAGGAAGTCGCAGAACGAACTGCTCCCGCAATTGTTGTAGCTGTCGTAGACCGCGACGCCGGTGGCCGGGTCGGCGACGGCCGAGACGTCGTTGTCGACTCGCTTGCTGCACCCGGAGGGCAGGTCGAGCGAGGTCTGCCACGCGGGCTGCGTCTCGTCTGCCGAGCAGCCCGAACCGGTGCCCTCGGTGGACGAGGTGGACCAGACGGACTCGGTCCAGCCGCGGGAATTCGAGGCCGTACTCAGGCTGGTGCCGCCGACCGCGGTCACGTAGGGCGAGGCGGCGGGCCAGCTCACGCCGTAGCCGCCGTCACCCGCGCTGGCCGTGATCGCGATGCCCGGGTGGTCGAACGCGGAGTCGTCCGTGGTCTCCGTGGAGGTCTCGCTGCCGCCCCAGCTGTTGGAGACCGCGACCACGCCGCTCGCGGACGCCGCCGTGTTCTCCGCCGTGTCCAGGTCGGCGGTGGTCGCGGAGCTCGCCTCGACCAGCAGGATGTGGCAGTCCGGGCATATCGCCGAGACCATGTCCAGGTCCAGCGACTCCTCCTCGGCCCAGCCGTAGTCGGTCGTCGGCAGCGAGGTGGTGGATCCGGTCTCGCTCTCCTTCGTCAAGCAGCCGCTGGCCACGGTGCACGCGGGCAAACCGTACGCACTGCGGTAAACGGCCAGGTCGGATGCTGCGTTCGGGTCGTCGTACGCGTCCACGACGGCGACGGTCTCGGTCGAGCTGCCGCTCGCGGTCAGGTTGTAGGCGGACCGCAGCTGCGAGGGTACGTAGCCGACGCTGGTCGAGCTGCCGGTCGTCTCGGGCCGGGGCGCGGCCGAACCGTGCGCCGCGCGCTTGGCCAGGTAGCCCATGCAGTGCATGGCCCCGGGCGTCGTGGCGGCGTTGCAGCCGAAGGGCGTGACCTGCGCGGCGTTCGAAGCTGCCGCGAGGGCGGGCGTGGCCAGGCCGGTGCCGAGGCCCAGCAGGGCGAGGGCGAGCGCGGCGAGGGTGGCGATCAGGCGTCGGCGGAATCGGAGATGGGAGGTGGGCGGCATGCGTCCTCCGAAGTGGGTTTCGGTGGCATGGGCAATGGGTTGACACAAGGCGCGCCGCGGCGAAATGGGGCGGTGGGCGCGTCCTGCTACGCAGCGTCGAGCCGGGGCGCGGTCGCGTCAAGACGTCCGCGGCCCTCGCTTCCCAGGTCACGAAGCGGCAAATCACCCGCTCGCCGCGCATGACAAGGCGCGGAGGCGGAGAGATAGTTGACATCTGAAGCCCTCCATACCGACCTGGAGCCCCGCATGTCCGCAACCTCGGAACTATCGGGCACCGCCGCTACGAGCAAGGGCCTGAAGGCCAACGCCCTCGGGCTGACCTCAAGCATCGTCATCGCCACCGCCTCGGTGGCCCCCGCCTACAGCCTCGCCGCCTCGCTCGGCCTGGTGGTCGTCAACGTCGGGGCGCAGGCCCCGATCATCATGCTGCTGGCGTTCGTACCGATGCTCTTCATCGCGTACGGGTACCAGGGCCTGAACGAGATCGACCCGGACTGCGGCACGACGTTCACCTGGGGCGCCCGGGTGTTCGGGCCGAAGACCGGCTGGATGGGCGGCTGGGCGATCATCGTCGCCGACGTCATCGTGATGGCGAACCTGGCGCAGATCGCCGGCCAGTACGGCTTCCAGTTCGTCGGCGCGTACGGCCTGGCCGCGAGCGCGGGCTGGTCCGAGGTCGCGGGCATCGTCTGGATCGCCGTGATGACGCTGATCTGCTATGTCGGCATCGAGGTCTCGGCCCGGATGCAGGTCGCGCTGCTCGGGATCGAACTGCTGATGCTGGGCGTGCTCTCGATCACCGCGCTGGTCAAGGTGTACGACGGCCACGGCGTGAAGGCCTCGATGCACGTCTCCGGCTCCTGGTTCAACCCCTTCGACATCTCCTCCTTCTCCACCCTCACGCTCGGCCTGCTAACCGCGCTCTTTATCTATTGGGGTTGGGATACTGCAGTCTCTATCAATGAGGAGACGAAGGATAAGTCGAAGACCCCGGGCCGGGCTGCAGTGCTCTCCACCGTGCTCCTCCTGGTGACGTACGGCCTGGTCACCGTCTCGGCGCAGGCCTTCGCCGGCGACGGCACCACCGGCAGCGGCCTGGCGAACCCGGACAACTCCGGGGACGTGCTCTCCGGCCTCGGCAGCGCCGTCTTCGGCAGCGTCGGCCTCGGCTGGTTCCTCAGCAAGCTGCTCGTGCTGATGGTGCTCTCGTCCGCGTCCGCATCGACGCAGACCACGATCATGCCCACCGCGCGCACCGCGCTGTCCATGGCCGACCACAAGGGCATCCCCTCCGTCTTCGCCCGCGTGCACCCGCGTTTCAAGACCCCGACGTGGTCGACCATCGGCATGGGCCTGGCCTCGATCGCCTTCTACGCGCTGCTGACCAAGATCAGCACCAACGTGCTGTCCGACTCGATCTCCTCGCTCGGCCTGGCCATCGCGTTCTACTACGGCCTGACCGGCCTGGCCTGCGCCTGGCACTTCGGCCGCTTCGCCTTCCGGCCGCGCGGCGAGGGCGGCGGCGCCAAGGTCCTCTGGCTGCGCTTCGTCCTACCGCTGCTCGGCGCGCTGATCCTGTTCGCGTTCTTCATCTACGGCGCGTACCAGTTCTGGAGCCCCGCCTACGGATACACGCAGTGGCACATGCCGTTCTCGCCGCACTGGCACATCGGCGGCGTGTTCCTGACCGGCGTCGGCTCGCTCGTGATCGGCATCCCGCTGATGTACATCTACCGCGCGGTGCGCCCGGCATACTTCAAGGGCGAGGCGGTCCGCAAGGGCGACTGGCCCGACCTCTCCGAGGAGTCCGCAGACCCACGTTGAAGCAGAGTCGTGTCCCGCCGTGTGGTGCAGCCGATCGGGGTGGTGTTCGCCGGTCACATTCAACCGTCGCGCCGGTTCGCGCTATTGCGTGCGCCTGTTCCGGCGTCCCGGTTCTGTCTTGGGTTCAGTCTTGAAGGTCAAGGTCAACTGCTGCCTCCGGCGGGCGCCTCCCTCGGAGAGCCG
>Ga0302314_10005168_pt1 | contig 23829 bp, 26 predicted proteins | sample III_Palsa_N2_3_FD_200533 | JGI IMG/M metagenome (GOLD analysis project Ga0302314, IMG submission 200533) | Peat permafrost microbial communities from Stordalen Mire near Abisko, Sweden - III_Palsa_N2_3 | ecosystem: Environmental > Terrestrial > Soil > Palsa > Peat permafrost | place: Sweden... | reverse complement strand
ACGGCCGGCGCCTGAAGACCCTGAAGGGCCTGACCCCCTACGAGTTCATCTGCAAAATGTGGACAAAAGAGCCCGAACGATTCAGGCTCAATCCAATCCATCAAAGCCCGGGACTAAACACCTAGAGTAGAGTCCGAAGTCTTCGGCCGAAAACGATGGCGAGCGCAACAGATTGTTACTCTGGATCCAGCCCGCCACGGCGACAGGGTCGGGTCGGCGCAGATAGGCCAGCGTCACGTGCGGACGATAGCGCCGCGTGTCCGGTTTGAGGCCAGCTCGCCGCGCGGCCATCTCGCAGGCGCGCGCCAGGCGGCGCAGACCGGGGCTGTCCGCCACCCCAGCCCAGACCGCCGCGATCTGGGCGCCTTCGCCGAAGCAGCCCACCCCCTCCAGCGCCAGCTCGAAACCGGAAAGGGTCAGACCGGCCAGCTCCGCATCCAGATCGGCGGCGATGGGCTCGGAGATATCGCCGAAGAACCGCAGGGTGACGTGCAGGCTTTCAAGCGAGCGCCAGCGCGCGTCCCCAAGTCCACTCTGGCGCTCGCCCAACGCCAGGGCGATGTTCGGCGGCAGGCTCAGGGCGGCGAACAGGCGGATCACGCGATCACGCCCGCGTCAGCGACGCGCGCTCAAGGTCCGCGCCACCACCGGGGCCAACCGAGCGGCGATGACCCTGACCCCGGCGGCGTTGGGATGGATAGCGTCCTTTTGATTCAGCCGGCTGTCCAGGGCCACGCCGTCAAGCAGGTAGGGGTACAGAACCAGGTGCTCGGCGCGCGCCACGCTGGGATAGACGGCGTCGAACTGCCCGGCATAGGCCGCGCCGATCGCCGGCGGCGCCCGCATGCCGGCCAGGATCACCGTTATGCCGCGCGCCTTCAGCTTGCGGGCGATGTCCCTCAAATTGCCGAAAAGCGCCTTGGGATCGGCGCCCTGCAGCAGATCGTTGCCGCCGAGGGCGACGATACAGACCTCGGTGTCCGGCTGGACGCTGAAGCCGACCCGCGCCAGGCCGTCGGCGGAGGTGTCGCCCGACACGCCGGCCGCGCGCACCACGGCGCCGGTCCCGAGCCGCCGCAGCGCCACGGCGAGTTGGGCTGGCAGGGCGTCGGCGGCCGGCAAGCCATAGCCGGCGGTGATCGAATCCCCCAGCATGGTGACGATGCGGGGCTTGGCCGCGGCCAAGACCGCCGGCGCGCGGAACGAGCAGGCCAGCGCGCAAACCAGCACGCGCCGCGTCAGGCGGGCGGATGTTGGCCAGATTGAATGAATCTCGGCTGTCGCGATCATGATCACACCTTATGTAGGAACGCCTGGACGTCGCTCAATCGAAAGCTTGCATGACCGCATCACCGCCGCCGCTACAGCTCGATCGGGTCTGCCTGACCCTGCCCTCCGCCGCCGGCCCCGTAGCCATTCTGAGAGGCGTCGATTTCAGCGTTGCGACGGGCGAGCGCGTCGCGGTGGTCGGGCCCTCCGGGTCCGGCAAGTCGTCGCTGATCGCCGTGGCCGCGGGCCTGGAACAACCCAGCGCTGGAACGGTGCGGCTGTTCGGCGAGGACTTGTCGCGGTTGAACGAGGATGGCCGCGCGCGCCTGCGCCGGGGCCGGGTGTCGTTGGTCTTCCAGTCATTCCATCTGCTGCCCAACATGACCGCCGAGGAGAACGTGGCCGCGCCGCTGGAGATCAACGGCGCCAGAAACGCTAGCGTCATCGCGGCCGATTGGCTCGATCGGGTCGGCCTGCGCGAGCGGCGGCGGCACTATCCGCATCAGCTGTCGGGCGGGGAGCAGCAACGCGTGGCGCTGGCCCGGGCTCTGGGGGCGCGGCCGGCGCTATTGTTCGCGGACGAGCCGACCGGCAACCTGGACGCTGAAAACGCGGGCCTGGTGGCGGACATGATGTTCGCCCTGGTCGGCGAGGTCGGCGCGGCCCTGGTGCTGGTGACCCACGAAGCCTCGCTGGCCGAACGGGCCGGCCGCCGGGTGACCATGGCCGGCGGGCGCATCGTGGGCGGCGCATGATCCCCCAGCCTACGCGCTTGTTGGCTACGCGCTTGTTGGCGATACGTTTCGCCGCGCGGGAATTGCGCGCCGGGGTCAAGGGATTTCGCATCTTCCTGGCCTGCCTGGCGCTGGGCGTGGCGGCGATCGCGGCCGCGAGCTCCACGGCCGAGGCGTTTCGCCAGGGGCTGGCGTCCCAGGCGCGGGAGATCCTGGGCGGCGACCTGGCCATCACCATCGAGCAGCGCGGCTTCACCCCGGCAGAGCAGACAGCGTTCGCCAGGCTGGGCCGGGTGGTCTATTCGGCCGGCGCGCGGGCGATGGCGCAGGCCGCTTCCGGCGATCGACGGCTGGTGGAATTGCGGGGGGTTGGCGCGGGCTATCCGCTCGCGGGGACCGTTCAGCTGCAAGGCGCGCCGGACCTGGCCCACGCCCTGGCGCCGGCGCCCGATGGAACGCCCGGCGCCGCCGTCGAGCCGGCCTTGCTCGACCGCCTGCATCTGAAACTGGGCGAGCGGTTCAACGCCGGCAACAGCGTCTTTATCGCGCGCGCCGTCCTGATGTCGGAACCGGACCGGATCGGGCGCGGCTTCGCCCTGGGTCCGCGCGTGCTGACCCGTCTGGACGCGGTTCGCGCCACCGGCCTGCTGGACGCCGGCAGCCTGCATGCCGAGACCGCGCGGATCGCATTGCGCCCTGGACTGGAGCCGGCCGCCGCGGTGAAGGCGCTGCGGGCCGCCCTGACGGGCGACGGGCTGGACATCCGCGATCGCGGCGACGCGGCGCCCGGCGCGCGGCGGCTGATCGACCGGCTGGAATATTTCCTGGGCTTCATCGGCCTGGCCTCGCTGCTGGCGGGGGGCTTGGGCGTGTTCGGCGCGGTCTCGGCCTATCTGGAGACCCGCAAGCCTTCAATCGCGGTGCTGAAGGCCTTGGGCGCCGAGGGACCGCTGATTCGCGATATCTATCTGATCCAGATCGGTCTGCTGGCCGGCCTTGGCGTGGCGATCGGCCTGGCGATCGGCGCCGTGACGCCCCTGCTGCTCGGCCTGATCGCCAAGGACCAGCTGCCGGTCCCCGCCCTGTTCGCCGTCTATCCCGCGCCCTTGCTGAAGGCCGCGCTGTTCGGCCTGTTGTCCGCCGCGGCCTTTTCGCTGGAGCCCCTGGCGCGGGCGCGGGCGACCCCGCCGGCCTCGCTGTTCCGCCGCGATCTGGGCGGCCGCGCGGGCCTTTGTCCGGAAACCGCCGGCGCCATGCTTGCGGGCCTGGGACTGGCTGCGCTGACCCTGTTCACCGCGCCGACAATGCTGACCGCCGCCGTAATGATCGCCGGCGTGGCGATCTCGCTGGGCCTGCTCTGGATCTTGGGTCGGCTGGCGGTCTGGGCGGCGGGCCGCGCGCGCGGCCTGACCCATGGCGCGTTGAAGCTGGGTCTGGCCAATCTGGCCGGGCCGCGCTCGGCGGCCAGGACCGCGACGCCCGCGATCGGGCTGGGCATAGCGCTGCTGAGCGCGGTGGTGCTGATCCAGTCCAGCCTGCTCGCCCAGGTCAGCGCGGTGGCCCCCAAGACCGCGCCAGCGGTGGTGTTCACCGAAATCCCCGCCGACCGGGCCGGCGCCTTCGACGCCGAGGTCGCCGCTGTGATCGGACCCTTGCGCGCCGACCGCTATCAGCGCTTTCCCTTCGCCACCGGGCGGATCGTCGCCGTCAAGGGCCGGCCGGTCGACCGCAAGACGATCGGGGAAAGCCGGCGCTGGGCCTATGACAATGACATCAGCCTGTCCGCGATAGGGCCCGAGCCCCCGGACGCCCAAGTGACGCGCGGCCGCTGGTGGCCGGCCGGCTATGCCGGTCCGCCGCTGGTGGCGATGGAGCAGGATGTGGCCGCGGCCGGCGGGCTGGGGATCGGCGACGCTCTGACCATCTCCGTCCTGGGCCGGGACATCGAGGCCCGGGTGGCCGTCCTGCGCAAGGTCGATTTCGGCGGCTTTGGCCCGGCCTTCACCCTGATCCTCGATCCGGCCGCCCTGGCGGGGGCGGACCTGCGCGGCGTGGCCATCGCCAAGATGAGCCGGACCGACGAGGCGGCGCTGACCCGCGGCCTCGGCCGCGACTTTCCCGCCGTCAATGTGATCAGCGTGCGCGAGCAGCTGGAGGCCGCCAGCGCCCTGTTCGATCGTCTAGCTCTGGCGGTGCGCGGCGCGGCGGCCGTGGCGGCGCTGGCGGGCCTTCTGGTCCTGGCGGGCTCGATCGCCGCCGGCGCGGGGGCTCGGGCCCGGGAAGCGGCGACGCTGAAGGTCTTGGGCGCCGAGCGCGGCCAGATCCTTGCGGCCTACGTAATCGAATATGGCGCGGTGGGCTTGATCGCCGGGCTGGCCGGCGTGGCGCTGGGCGCGGCGGCGGCCTGGCCGGTGGTGGCGCTGGTGTTCCAGGCCCAGTGGAGCATCGACTGGTCCGGCGTGGCCAGCCTGACGGGCGGGGCGGCCGGACTGACCGCGCTGGGCGGCGCCTTGGCGGCGCTGCAGGCTCTGTCGCGGCGTCCGGCGCCGGTGCTGCGCAGCGAGTAGACAAAAGGGGTTGCGCTTGCCGGACCTTGCGCGAAAGCGCATGCTTGACGATATCTTGGGTACGCCCCTTCGGGCGTCTTGAAAGGGATATCCTCTCCATGAGCGACTTCAACCGCGGTTATCCGCGCACCGCCGCCGCCCCGGCGGACATGGCGGTCGATGCGGGGCTGCGCGCCTTCATGCTCGGCGTCTACAACAAGATGGCGCTGGGCTTGCTTGTCACCGCCACGCTGGCCTTCGTGACCAGCAACTATGCGCCGGCGCGCGATCTGTTGTTCCGCGTCACCCTCGACGGCCGGCTGGCCGGCCTGACCGTGCTGGGCATGATCGTGGCCTTTTCGCCGATCGCCGTCCTGCTAGTCGGCCGCATGGCCTTCAAACAGACCCCTCGCTCCTCCGGCGTCGTCTACTGGACCATCGTCGCCCTGTTCGGCGCGTCGCTGGGCGAGATCGCGCTGGTCTACAGCGTCAATTCGATCTTCCAGACCTTCCTGATCACGGCCACCGCGTTCGGCGGGCTCAGCCTGGTCGGCTACACGACCAAGAAGGACCTGACCGGCTTCGGCAGCTTTCTGATCATGGGCCTGATCGGGATCATCATCGCCTCGGTGGTCAACATGTTCCTGCACCTGGCGGCGCTGGCTTTCGCGGTGAACATCCTGGGCGTGCTGATCTTCGCCGGCCTCGTCGCCTTCGACACCCAGCGGCTGAAGATGACCTATTACCAGCTGGGCGGGGACCAGGCGGCGATGGGCGTGGCCACCAACTATGGCGCGCTGAGCCTCTATCTGGATTTCCTCAACCTGTTCATGTTCCTGCTGCAGCTGATGGGCGGCGGCCGCCGCTGAGGGCTGAAGAAGCAAGGACTGAATTGAGACCCCCGGCGGGCGACCTCCGGGGGTTTTTGTTGGCCGAACGCCGGGACCCTTAGTCCACCACCCGAAGCCGTCCCCGGTCGAACAGGCGCAGCACCTGGTCCAGCTCATGACCACGCTTCAGCACCAGGCCGCCTTGACCGATGATCGCCCAGGCGCCGTGGCGCCGGGCCAGGGCCGGGCGTTTTTCGATGCGGTAGAGCGGGGCTTCCGAAGCGCGCCGGAACACGGAAAACACCGCCGCCTCGCGCAACCCGTCGATGCCATAGTCCCGCCATTCGCCGGCGGCGACCATGCGTCCATAGAGGCCGAGCAGCCGGTCGAGCTCGCGCCGATCGAAATAGACCACGGCCGTCTGGGGTCCGGGATATGGCGCGTCCAGGCTCACGACATCGAGCCTAAACCGAAAACCCCGTCGATGGCGAGACGTTGCGTCGCGGACACACCGCCGCCGAACTTGTCCAACCTGCATTGAGCGCCACAAAATGACCTTAATGCGGTCTCCGCACCGCCTGTTTGCAGCGCAATATTAGCGATGTCGACCGGTTCGAGGCCTTTTGAACCTGAATCTTGAACTGCCCCCCAGCCCCGGGATTCAGTCTTCGGATCGGTCGACTTCATGAACAGCCAGGCCGCGCGGCCTTCAGCCCCCCGGGTCGCGCGGTCTGTGCTGGCGCCCCCGCTCCCGATAGCTTTTAGGCTTTCCGCACCGCCAGGATACGGCCGCCGTGCGACGCCTGCAGGATGATCACGGTCACAAGGCCGTCGGCGCTGGGCTTGGGCAGGCGGTAGGCCTTGGACCGCCCGCTCCAGGCCCCCAGGCGCACCAGCTCACAGACCACGTTTCGCTCGACGATGGTGCGTCCGCGGTTGTCGCCGCGCTTGACCGGGACCGACTGGGTCGCGGGATCGTAGCGAATCAGCCAGACATCCGCGCCGCCGCGCACCGGGCGGCCCGATCCCACGATTACACGTGTTGGGTTCAGCTCCAGGTCCGGCGGATCGTGGGGCGTTTTGCCGGCCTGTTTGACCAGGGTCTCGACCTGGTCCGGCTTCACCGCGGCGACCTGCAGGCGGCCGTCCACCACCACCTGGGGCGTCACCCCGCCCCCGCGCACCGCCAGCCGCTTGAGGTATTCGCGTTGCCGTTCGGCGAACTCCGGCTTGGCGAAAGTGTCGGCCCAGCCAAGATAGTCCCAGTAGTCCACCGAGAAGGTCAGGGCCAGGACGTTCGGCCTCGCGGCCAGATCGCCGATCAGGTCGCCGGAGCTGGCGCAGGACGAGCAGCCCTGGCTGGTGAAAAGCTCGACCACGATCGGCGTGCGCGCCTCGGCGGAGCAGATGAACGCCGCAAGGCAGAAACCGAGGGCGACGGAGGCGGCTCTTAGCATGGCCGGAGTAAATCGAGTTTCGCGCGCCGGCGCCGCTCACGAGCCCGTGAGCGGCGCTTTGCACCTTCGACGTCAGGCCCTTTCAGCGTCAGGCCGCTTCCCCGCGCGCCAGGTTGCGCAGCACGTAGTTCAAGACGCCGCCGGCTTTGAAATAGTCGAGCTCGGTTGGCGTATCGATGCGGCAGATCACCGGGAAGCGGGCGATGCGGCCGTCCGAAGCGCGATAGAGCTCCACCGTCAGCGTTCGGCGCGGGCTGAGTTCGTTCAGTCCGCGGATGGTGACGATCTCCTCGCCGGTCAGGCCCAGCTTCTGCCAGCCGTCGACCTTGAACTGCAGCGGCAGGACGCCCATGCCGACCAGGTTGGAGCGGTGGATCCGCTCGAAGCTTTCGGCGATCACCGCCCGCACGCCCAAGAGCTTGGTGCCCTTGGCCGCCCAGTCGCGCGATGAACCGGTGCCGTATTCCTTGCCCGCGAACACCACCAGAGGGCGGCCCTCGGACTGATAGCGCATGGCCGCGTCATAGATGGTCATGCCGTCGCCGGAGGGGAAATGCTTGGTCACCCCGCCCTCGAGATCGGGGGTGACGCGGTTGCGGATGCGGATATTGGCGAAGGTGCCGCGCATCATCACCTCGTGATTGCCCCGCCGCGCGCCATAGGAGTTGAACTCGCTGGTCGGCACCTGACGCTCGTGCAGGAAGTTTCCGGCGGGGGAGGACGCCTTGATCGAACCGGCCGGCGAGATGTGGTCGGTGGTGATCGAGTCGCCGAAGATAGCCAGGACCCGCGCCTCGACAATGTCGGTGACCGGCTCGGGGGTCATCTTCATGTTCTCGAAATAGGGCGGGTTCTGCACATAGGTCGAGCCCATGTCCCAGGCATAGGTCTTTCCGCCGGCGACCTTGATCGCCTGCCAATGCTTGTCGCCCTTGAACACGTCGCCATAGCGCTTGGCGAACATCTCGTTGGTCACCGCCTTGCGCTGGATGACGGCGATCTCCTCGGTGGTCGGCCAGATGTCGCGCAGGAAGACCGGCTGGCCCTTCTTGTCTTCGCCCAAGGGTTCGTTGACCAAGTCGATCTTCATATTGCCGGCCAGGGCGTAGGCCACCACCAGCGGCGGCGAGGCCAGGTAGTTGGCCCGCGTGTCCGGGTTGACCCGGCCCTCGAAATTGCGGTTGCCGGACAGTACGCTGACGGCCACCAGATCGCCGGTCTGGATCGCTTCGGAAACCGGAACCGGCAGCGGTCCGGAATTGCCGATGCAGGTGGTGCAGCCATAGCCGACCAGGTTGAAGCCCAGGGCGTCGAGGGGTTTTTGCAGGCCGGCCTTGGCCAAGTAGTCGGTGACCACTTGCGAGCCGGGCGCCAGGGAGGTCTTGACCCACGGCTTGACCTTGAGCCCCTTTTCCACCGCCTTCTTGGCCACCAGACCGGCGGCGATCAGCACGCTGGGATTGGAGGTGTTGGTGCAGGAGGTGATCGCCGCGATCACCACGTCGCCGTCGCCCAGGTCGAAGGCCTCGCCCGCCACCGGCGTGCGGACCTGGTCCCCGGCCCGGCCGAACTCGCTCGGCAAACCCTCGATGAAGCGCGCCGAGGCATCGGACAGCAGCACCCGGTCCTGCGGCCGCTTGGGGCCGGCGATCGAGGGCAGCACGGCGCCCAGGTCCAGCTCCAGGCTGTCGGTGAACACCGGCTCGGCGGCGCCTTCCTCATGCCACAGCCCCTGAGCCTTGGCGTAGGCCTCGACCAGGGCGACGCGGTCGGGGTCCCGGCCGGTGGCGCTCAGATAGTCGATGGTTGCCTGAGAGACCGGGAAGAAGCCACAGGTGGCGCCGTATTCCGGGGCCATATTGGCGATGGTCGCCTGGTCCTCGATGGTCAGCGAGCCGAGGCCCGGGCCATAGAACTCGACGAACTTGGCCACCACGCCGCGCTTGCGCAGCTGCTGGGTCACGGTCAGCACCAAGTCCGTGGCCGTGGCGCCCTCGGGCAGCTTGCCGGACAAGCGGAAGCCGATCACCTCGGGGATCAGCATGGGAATCGGCTGGCCGAGCATGGCGGCCTCGGCCTCGATGCCGCCGACGCCCCAGCCGAGGACGGAAAGGCCGTTGATCATGGTGGTGTGGCTGTCGGTGCCGACCACCGTGTCGGGATAGGCCACCTCCGCCTCGCCGTCCTTGGCGGTCCAGACCGTCTGGGCCAGATATTCCAGGTTCACCTGGTGGCAGATGCCGGTGCCCGGCGGCACCACGCGGAAGTTGTTGAAGGCCGAGGAGCCCCAGCGCAGGAAGCGGTAACGCTCGAGGTTACGTTCATATTCGCGGTCGACATTTTCGCCGAAGCTCTTGGCCGTGCCGAAGAAGTCCACCATCACCGAGTGGTCGATCACCAGGTCGACCGGGCTCAAGGGGTTGATCAGTTCGGGATTGCCGCCCAGCTGGGTCATGGCGTCGCGCATCGCCGCCAGGTCGACCACCGCCGGCACGCCGGTGAAGTCCTGCATCAGCACCCGGGCCGGCCGGAAGCTGATTTCGTGTTCGACAGAGCCACGGTTTTCCACCCAGGCGGCGACCGCCTTCAGGTCCTCGCCGGTGACCGATTGGCCGTCTTCATTGCGCAGCAAGTTTTCCAGCAGCACCTTCATCGAGACCGGCAGGCGCGCCACGCCGGAAAGACCGGCTTCCTCGGCGGCCGGAAGGCTGTAATAGGCATAGGTCTTGTCGCCGACCTTCAGGTCGCGGCGGGTGTTCAGACTGTCGTTCGACGCCATGGAAGGGAACCTTTCTCTCTGTTTAGGGCCGCCCGAAAACCGGTCGCGAGATCGCGCGCAAATCGAGGCGGACACACAGCGTCCGTCCCTGCGCGGCGTAGGGCCCGCACGGCCATGCGATCCATAACCCCGACCAGCGGCCGCGTCCATGCGCCGCGGGCGCCAATACTTCGCTCAACTGAAGCGGGCCGCGGACTGTTGCTCAGATGATTGTCGCGCTGGAGATCGAAAATCTCGCCGTGGCGCGGGGCGACCGGCTGTTGTTCAAGGGATTCGGCCTCGCCCTCGGCGCCGGCGAGGCTGTGGCCCTGACCGGGCGCAACGGCGCGGGCAAGACCAGCCTTTTGCGGGCCATAGCCGGGATGATCCGCCCCAGCGCCGGCCGCGTCGCGTTCCGCTCGGCGCACGGCGAGCTGCCCGCCGAAGACGCCCGCACCCGCGACCTGCATCTGATCGGCCATCAAGACGGGCTGAAGCCGGGCCGGACCGCCTGGGACGAGCTGAAATTCCAGGTCGCCTGGACCGGTGGAACGATCGCCAGCGCCGAGGCGGCGTGCGAGCGGCTGGATCTGATGCGGCTGCGCGCGCTGGAGGTCCGCAAGCTGTCGGCCGGCCAGCGCCGGCGCCTGGCCCTGGCCCGTCTGGTCGCCAGCCCGCGCCGGCTATGGCTGTTGGACGAACCCCTGGCGCCGCTGGACGCCGAACGCAGAAACATCTTCGGAGCGCTGATGCGCGAGCACCTGGCCGCGGACGGGCTGATCTTGGCCGCGGTGCACGATCCTCTGCCGATCCCGGCGCGCTCGGCGGAGCTTACTTCATGAGCGGCTTTGGCGTGCTGCTGCGGCGCGAGCTGGCGCTGAGTTGGGGCCGCGGCGGCGGACCCTTGCTGGCGCTGGCCTTCTACGCCGCCACGGCCACCCTCCTGCCCCTGGCCATGGGTCCGGAGCCGGCGCGGCTGGCGGCGATCGCGCCCGGTTCGGCCTGGCTGGCCCTGGCCCTGGCCTCGCTGCTGTCGCTCGAGCGCCTGTTCGAGCGGGACTATGAGGACGGCGCTTTGGACCTGCTGGCGCTGGGACCGGCACCGCTGGAGCTGGCCGCGTTCGCCAAGTGCCTGGCCCAATGGATCACCGCCGGCGCGCCCCTGGCGGTGCTGGCGCCCGTCGTGGCCATCGCGCTGGGGGCGCCGCCCAGCCTCGCGCCGATGATCGCCGTGACCGCGCTGGTCGGCGGGATCGGATTCTCGTTCTGCGGCGGGATCGGCGCGGCGCTCAGCCTGGGCAGTCGGCGAGGCGGCGTTTTGATCGCGGTGATCGTGCTGCCGCTGTTCGCCCCGCCGGTGATCTTCGGCGCCGGGGCGATCGACGCCTACGCCGCCGGTCTGGACTGGAAGACCGGATTGATGCTGCTGAGCGCCTACAGCCTGGCGACCCTAGCACTTGGACCCTTCGCCATGGCGGCCGCCTGCCGCAACGCGCTATCCTAGAATCAGTCGGAGAAACCCCATGCAAAACCGCGGAGCAGGACGCCGATGATCGCCGCCTTAGCCAATCCGCGCGCCTTCATGCGGTTCTCGCGCTGGGCCGCGCCGACCTTGGGCGCGATCGCGGCGGTGCTGGCCGCGGCCGGCCTGTGGCTCGATTTCACCGCCCGGCCGGACTACCAGCAGGGCTATACCGTCCACATCATGTTCATCCACGTGCCGGCGGCCTGGATGAGCCTGTTCGTCTATGGCTGCCTGGGCGTGGCGAGTTTTCTGGGCCTGGTGTTCCGTCACGCCCTGGCCGACGCCGCCGCCCGCGCCGCCGCGCCGCTGGGCGCGGGGTTCACCCTTTTGGCCCTAGCGACCGGGTCGCTCTGGGGGCGGCCGATGTGGGGAACCTGGTGGGTGTGGGACGCGCGGCTGACCTCGGTCCTGGTGCTGTTTCTGTTCTATCTGGGCTACATGGCCCTGGACGCGGCGATCGACGACGAAGCCCGGGCGTCGCGGGCCTGCGCCATCCTGGCCCTGGTCGGACTGATCAATCTGCCGATCGTCCACTACTCGGTAGTCTGGTGGAACACGCTGCACCAGGGATCGTCCGTATTCCGCGCCGATGGACCGGCGATGCCGCTATCCTATCTGGCGCCGCTGCTAACCCTCACCTTGGCCTATATGGCCGCCTTCGGCGCGCTCTGGCTGGTGCGGATCCGCTCCGAGGTCTGGCGCCGCCGCGCGGCGGTCCTGGCGCTCAGGGCGGCTGGGTAAGGATCATGTTGGATTTTGACGCCGGCAAGTACGCGGCCTTCGTCTGGCCAGCCTATGGCCTGACCGCCATCGTGTTCGTCCTGCTGATCGTCGACACGCTGGCGCGCGCGCGCCGATGGCGCCGGGCGGCGGAGCGCGGCGAGAGCGAAGCGGATGGCGACGACACCGCGTCATGAGACGCTGGCAGGCCATCCTGCCGCTAGCGGCGCTTGGCGCGCTGTTCGCCGGCTTCGGACTGCATCACGATCCCCATTTCAGCCCCGACGCGCCGCTTGAACATGCGCCGCGCGGAGGGTAGCCTTATGGTTAACTGGCGGTTAACCATAAAATTGCGAGGTTGGCCTTCGCCGCGCCGCCTTTGAATCGGGACCGAACTTGGCCGCTATCCCACCCCTGTCGACCGGCGCCGGCCAGGCGGCCGGCCTTGGCCGCCAAGGCTCTGCTGTCGCTGGCCAGGCTCGCGCCGCGGCTCAGCGGGCCTTCTTCCAAGCTGCGCTCGGACGCGCTCAACCGGCCGCCGCGACGACGCCTGCTGCAAGTGCGCCCGCTTCGGGCCAGCAACTCCAGCCCCATGTCCAGCGGGTGCGCGAGACCATCGTGCCGGAACCAGACCCCTCCGACCGCATCCCCAGACCAGGATCGCTGGTCAATATCGTGGTCTAAACCGCGCTTTCAGCCATCGCGCTGGCCTTCTTGGCCTTCTTCTTCTTTCCGCCGTCCGCGGCGGCGGCCTTGGAGGCCTTGGCCGGCGAGGCCGTTTTGGCCGCTTTTTCGGTCTTCGGCGCCTTGATGGGCTTCGCGGCCTTGGCCGCCCTGTCCTTGGTCTTTTTCTTCTTCTTCGCTTTGGGCGCCGCTTCGACCGCCTCGGCGGGCGCCGTCTCCGCCGCGCGGCCCATGTCGTGGAGGACGCTCAGGAAGGTGTCGCGTTTGCGCGCCGGCAACAGCTTGAGGATTCGGGCGTCGGCCGCCGCCACGCGCGGGCTGGTCGCGGTCAGGGCCGCGCGGCCCGTATCGGTCAGGCTGACTGTGTTGGCCCGCGCGTCGGCGGCGGAACGCTCGCGGGCGACCAGGTCCTTGCCGATCATCCGCGCGACCAGATCGGCCAGCGTCGAGCGGTCGATGCCGGTAGCGTGGACCAGGTCCGTCTGGGTCAGTCCTTCGTGCGCGGCGACCGCGGCTAGCACCGCGTATTGGCGCTGGGTCAAGGCGTCAGGGCCAGTTTCCTCGGCATAGATATCCAGGGCGAGCTGAAGAGCGCGGTGCAGCAGGTGGCTGGGAGAGCGCTCCAGCGCCCGCCCGGCCTCGGTCTTTCCGCCGGATTTCTTGTCACCGGCCTTGGTCTTCAGCTTCGCCATGCCCCGCGATCCTTGGTTCAACCGACCAGACCCTAACACAGGCTCGCGTCGGTTTGACGACAGACCTTCCGTACACGTTGCGGAGACGGCTCGCGCGATATTTTATTCCATTGGCGGAGGCGGCGGCTCCGGCGAATGCAGGTACTTGATCATGAACGGCGCCTGGGCGAACGAAAAGACCATCGCCAGCACCAGCAGACCCGGGAAGCGGAACAGCACCCAGATATCGTTGGGCTGGGTGCGGCGGACGAATTCGTTGAGCAGCGCCATGCAGGTGAAGAACATCGCATAGCGGAACGTCAGCTTACGCCAGGCTTCGTCCGGCAAGGGCATCGCATCGCCAAGCAGCCAGCCCAACGGGTTTCGCCTGAAAATCAGGCCCGCGAACAGCGCCGCGGCGAAGACCAGGTTCGAGACCGTCGGCTTGTATTTGATGATTTCCGGATTGTGGAACACCAGGGTCAGGCCACCGAACACGAAGGCGAAGCCGCCGGCGATGAGCGGCATGGGCGCGAGGCGGCGCTCCGCCATCAGTCCGATGAGCAGGCCCAGCGCCGAGCCGCCGACCAGCCACCAGGTGGCCGCCGTCAGGTCGCGGGGGCCATGACCGCCCATGGCCAGACTCCAGCCAAACATCGCGCCCGGCGTGGCGATCAGGCGCAGACGGAGGAAATAGGCGACCGCGAAGGCGACGATGCCGCCATAATCGACCAGCCCGCGAATCAGGCCGTGATATTTGCCGGGCGCGGCTTTAGTCGGCATCCAGTCCCACCAATGATCTTGAAAACGCGCGGGCGTCGAAAGGTTGCAGGTCTTCGATCCCCTCGCCGACGCCGATCAGCTTGATCGGCGCGTCAGAGGCCTGGGCCACCGGCACCAGAACCCCGCCCCGCGCGGTGCCGTCCAGCTTGGTCATGACGATCCCGGTGACGCCGGCGGTGTTGCCGAAGATGTTCTCCTGGGCCAGTGCGTTGCGGCCCACGGTCGCGTCAAGCACCAAAAGCGTTTCGTGAGGGGCGTCCGGATCGATCTTTTTCAGCACGCGCACAATCTTCAAAAGCTCGTCCATCAGGGCGGATTTGTTCTGCAGGCGTCCGGCGGTGTCGATCAGGACCACATCATAGGCTTCGGTCCTGGCCTTTTCGAAGGCGTCGTAGGCCAGGCCCGCGGCGTCCGCGCCGGTCTGGCGCGCGATGAAGCCGGCGCCGGCCCGATCGGCCCACACTTTCAGCTGTTCGACCGCCGCCGCGCGGAAGGTGTCGCCGGCGACCACCAGCACCTTGGCGCCGCGCTCGGTCAGATCGGCGGCGATCTTGCCCAGGGTGGTGGTCTTGCCCGATCCGTTGACGCCCACGAACAGCACCACGAAGGGCCTGGGACCCTCCAGCGCATCGAACCGGCCCTGCCGGGGCAGGAGCTCGGCGGCGATGGCCTCGGCCAACGATTGTTTGATCTCGTCTTCGCCGGCCTCGCGGCCAAAGCGGGCGGCGCCGAAGGCCTCAGTGATCCGGGCGGCGGCGCTGGGTCCCAGGTCCGCCTCGACCAGCATCTCCTCCAGCTCGTCCAGCATCGCCTGGTCGAGCGGCCGTTTGACGAAAGTCGCGACGACCTGCTCGCTCATCTGCCGCGACGAGCGCGACAGGCCTTCGGTCAGGCGCTTGAACCAGCCCGGTTTCTTGGGAGCGTCGGTCATGGCCGGGGCTTCTAGAGCAAGATCGATCGCGCCGCCACGATCAGGGCGCGGGCGGCCAATGGTCTGTGTCGTGATCGGGGTGCTGGAACGAGCGGATCGAGGCGTAATAGGCCTCGCCCTGCGTTCGCACCGGCAGGGCGGCCAGCTCGTCCAGCCAGGGCAGCCGGCTGGCCACCTCGAGCTGGATCACCGGGCGCAGGTTCGCCGGATTGTCGAAGGCCCCGATCGCGACCTCGGGCGGACCATCGTCCGGCTCGAAGGTCAGCGGCGTTCCGCATTCGGCGCAGAAGCCGCGTCGCACGCGGTTTGAACTCTGGAAATATTTCGGCCCGCCCCGCGTCCATTTCAGGCCTGGCGCCGACACGAATGGTCCGTAGAAAGAACCGAACGCTTTCTGACACATGCGGCAATGGCAAATGCTGGCGCGGCCAAGCGCGCCTTCCACCGAAAACCGCACCGCGCCGCATTGACAGCCGCCGCTGTCAGCCTTGTCGCTCATCCGTCCGCTCCCATCCCGATCGCGCGGCGGCCGTCATGGCCCGTCATCCGCAAGGAGATGATCTGGCCGGGGCGGGCCTGGCCATCAAAGGCGATTTCGGTGAAGTCCTCGGCGCGGGCGCGGCCGTCGCGTTCCACCAGAGCGGACATTGTCCGGCCGATCCGGGCGCCCAGATGAGCGGCCAGGGCGCTGTCGCCGGCGGCCCGCAGTCGCTCGGCGCGCTGCTTGACCACCGCGCGGGCGAGTGCCGGCATGCGCGCGGCCGGCGTGCCCGGACGCGGACTGAACGGAAAGACGTGCAGGTAAGAGAGCCCCGCATCCTCGACCAGCGACAGCGTGTTGTCGAACATCGCCTCGGTTTCGGTGGGAAAGCCGGCGATCAGGTCGGCGCCGAAGGCGGTGTCCGGACGAACCCGTCGCACGTTCTCGATCAGGCGCAGGGCGTCGGCGCGGCTATGGCGTCGCTTCATCCGCTTGAGGATCATGTCATCGCCGGCCTGCAGCGACAGGTGCAGGTGCGGCATCAGCCGAGGTTCTTCGGCCAGGCAACGCATCAGGTCCGCGTCGATCTCGGCGGCGTCGATGGACGACAGGCGAAGGCGCGGCAGATCTGGAACCAGCTTCAGAATGCGCGCCACCAGCTGCCCCAGGCTCGGCTGGCCTGGCAGGTCGGCGCCCCAGGAGGTGACGTCGACCCCGGTCAGCACCACCTCGTTATAGCCTTCGGCGCGGAGCCGGCGGACCTGTTCGACCACGTCGCCCGCCGCGGCCGAGCGGGAATTGCCGCGGCCGAAGGGAATGACGCAAAAGGTGCAACGATGATCGCAGCCGTTCTGCACCTCCACATAGGCGCGGGCCCTGTCTTTCGGTCCATTGGCCTTAAGCCCGTCGATCAGATGGCCGGCGGTTTCGCGCACCGACATGATGTCGTTGACCCTGACGCGCGGCGCGTCCGGCTGGTCCAGATAGGCGCCGGCCTGGGACTTCTCGGCGTTGCCCAGCACCAGGTCCACCTCGGCCATGCCGGCGAAGGCGGCCGGATCGATCTGGGCCGCGCAGCCGGTGACGATCAGCCGGGCGCCCGGCCGCTCGCGCCGCGCCTTGCGGATCGCCTGGCGGGCCTGGCGCACCGCCTCGGCGGTGACCGCGCAGGTGTTGAACACCACCGCGTCCTTAAGGCCGTCCTCGGCGGCGCGGGCGCGGATCACCTCGGATTCGTATGCGTTCAGCCGGCAGCCGAAGGTGACGATGTCGACAGCGGCGAGGGAAGGCGGGGTTAGCGGCTTATTCACGGCAGGGTTCCCGTGAACTCCACGGCCACCGGGCCGGTCATCAGCACGTGGCCGTCGCTCTCGCGCCACTCGATCACGAGTTCGCCGCCCGGACATTCGACGACCGCCTTGCGGTCCGTCAGCCCGCGCCGGCAAGCCGCCACCAGGGCCGCGCAGGCGCCGGTGCCGCAGGCCTTGGTTTCGCCGACGCCGCGCTCCCAGACGCGCAGGCGGATGCGGCCCGGCGCCACGACCTGCGCAAAGCCGACATTGGCCCGCTCGGGGAACAGGTGATGGTGCTCGATCATCGGGCCGACCTCGCGCACCGGCGCGGCGGCCGCGTCGGGGACGAAGAACACCACGTGAGGATTGCCCATCGAGACGCAGCCTGGCGTGTGCAGGACCGGCGCGTCGATCGGGCCGACCTGCAGCTCGATCCCGCGCGTGTCCATCGGCTCGGCCAGGGGGATGTCGCGCCAATCGAGGCCGGGCCGGCCCATATCGACCGTGACCACCCGATCGCCGGCGCGGCGGCCGCGAAGCATCCCGGCGGGGGTCTCGAACACCGCCTCGTCGCGGCCGGAGGCCTCCATCAGGAGCCAGGCCACGCAGCGCGTGCCGTTGCCGCAGGCGCCGACTTCGTCGCCGTCGGCGTTCCAGAAGCGCACGAAGGCCTCGCTGGCGGCCGAGGGCGAGATGGCGATGATCTGATCGCAGCCGACGCCCGAGCCCCGGTCGGCGATGGCGCGCGCCTGCTCGGGCCCCGGCGCGAACGGGGTCTGGCGGGCCTCGACGACGACGAAATCGTTGCCGAGCCCGTTCATCTTGAGAAATGGACGGCCCATGGCCTGCGCATATAGGCCAATCGGGTGGAAAGTTCACCTCCAACCCCGAACGAGAACCCCCGCCACTTTGCGGGGCGGGGGCTTGGGGGTGTGGCGACGAGCGCCAGGAGATCCTGCGAGAGACGGCCGGCGGTCCGCCGACACCCCCATTCGAACCCTTCCCAGCAAGAAAGAAGGGCTTTGGCTTACGCCTTCTCGACCGCCTGGGCGGCGGCGTCGATGGCGGCGGCGACGGCCTGGATCTGCTCTTCGCTCAGCGGACCGCGCGACAGGCGCAGCTGCAGCGCCATGCCGAGATTGCCCATGGCCCGCATGATCTGCGGGGCGTTGCGGCCGCGGCCTGCGACCGCCGCTTCTTCCATGCGCGCCAGCAATAGAGCGATGGCCGGAGCCTGGGTCTCCAGGAAGGCGGAGCCCTCCGGCGTCACCGCATAGAGCTTCTTGCCGCCCTCGGCTTCCTCGACCTTGGCGTAGCCCAGGTCCTCCAGCAGGCTCAAGGTCGGGTAGACCACGCCAGGGCTTGGGCTATAGGCGCCGCCGACGCTGTCCTCGACCGCCTTGATCAGCTCATAGCCGTGGCGCGGTTTTTCCGCGATCAGCTTGAGCAGCAGCAGGCGCAGGTCGCCTTGTTCGAACACCCGATCGGCGCGGCCGTGGCGGCTTGGGCCGCGCATGCCGCGGCCGGAGAAGCCGGCGTGGCCGAAGGAATGGCGACCGCGGTGGGCGCGGTCCTCGTCGTGGTGGTGGTTATGAAATCGATGCATATTAGACCTTTCTTAGATATATCGATGATGCAGATATATCTAAGTTGCATCGAAGATCAACCCGCCGAGCAAATTATTTTTGAAAAAAGTGAATTGCGCCGTAGCCGCCGCCGCCGCTCACGCCGCCTGCAGCGTCTGCGCCAGAAGGCGCCCCTCGGCGCGGCGGCTGGAGCCGGCGCGCCAGCAGACCACGATCTCGCGGTTTGAGTGGATGGACGCCAGATGCCGAATGGTCACCGGCGCGTGCTCGGCCAGGCCCGCCTCCACCGCCATCGCCGGCAGGAAGGATACGCCGAGGCCCGAGCCCACCATCTGCACCAGGGTGGGCAGGGAGGTGGCGGCGAAACCGCCCTCGGCGCTGGCCTTGGGCGGCTCCAGGCCGCAGGCGGACAGCACATGGTCGCGCAGGCAGTGGCCGTCTTCCAGCAGGATCAGGTCGTCGCCTTCCAATCCTTCCGGCGCGATCGCGCCTCCACCCGCAAGCAGCGGGTGATTGGCAGGCAGGGCGGCCAGCAACTCGTCGTCGGCGACGCGAGCGGTCTCTAGCCCCGCGGTGTCGTAGGGCAGCGCGATCAAAGCGGCGTCTAGGGCGCCGGCCTTCAGGGCCGCGATCAGCCGGCCGGTCAGATCCTCGCGCAGGAACAGGCGCAGCTTCGGAAAGCGCTGGCGCAGAATCGGCAGGGCCTTAGGCAACAGGAACGGCGCCACAGTCGGGATCACCCCCAGCCGGAACCGACCGGACAGAGGCTGGCCGGCGCTCTTGGCCGCCTGGACCAGGTCCTCGGTCTGGGCGAGGATTTCATTGCCGCGCCGCACGGCCTCCTCGCCGACGGGGGTCAGGATGACGCCCGAACGCGCGCGGTCGACAACCGGCGCGCCGAGGGTCTTTTCCAGTTCCTGCACCCCCGCCGACAAGGTGGGCTGGGTGACATGGGCGGCCTCGGCGGCGCGGCTGAACGAGCCGTGATCGGCGAGCAGTTTCAGATATTGCAGTTGGCGCAGGGTGGGGAGCATGCAACCAATATCGAAATCGTCGATTTAAATGTCAAATACGATCGACTAAAATTATGGAAACCTCAGGGCCTTTCCCACCTCGATCGAATCAATCGAGGTGGAATTAAAAGGCTCTAGAACATAGACTTAGAGCGCTTCCTCATCGCCAAACCGGACCCACTTTGGCGCGAAGCGCTCTAGCCAGATGGAGACGCGGAATGACGCTCGACCCGTTGCGTGAAGCCCTCCCGCCCTATGCCCGGGATCTTGGTCAGAACCTGTCGTCCCTGATCGCCGAGACGGTGCTGAGCGAACAGCAGAAGTGGGGCTGTTTCGTCGCCGCGGCTCACGCCGTGGGCGTACCGGCGGCGTTGAAGCCGATCGAGGCCTCGGCGGCCGAGGCGGGTCTGAGCGAGGTTGCGAAAACCGCCGCCAAGACCGCAGCGGGCCGGATGGCCATGAACAATATCTATTTCCGGGCCCTGCATCTGATGCGGAACGCCGAATACCGGGCCCTACCCGCCAAGCTGCGGGTCGACGTTCTGGCCAATCCGGGGGTGGACAAGGCGGATTTTGAGCTTTGGGCGCTGACGGTCTCCGCGATCAACGGCTGCGGCGCCTGCCTGGATTCCCACGAAGCGGAACTGAAGAAGCATGGCGTCAGCGCTCTGGCCGTCCAGGCGGCGCTCAGAATCGCCGCCGTGGTCCACGCGGTCTCGCGCGTGCTGGCCGGCGAGGCGGCCGCGGCTTAAGCGGCTTCAAATCGCAACGGCGCGCCCCAGAAGGTCTCCACCAGTCCGTTCTGCATGCCGGGCGTTCCCGTGGTCAGGAACCGGCGGGAGCCCCCGGATCCCGGCTTATATTCAGGGTGCGCCGCCAGATAGCGCTCGATCGCGTCGGCCGTGGCGCCCGGCTGATGGATCAGGGGCGTACCAGGCCGCAGGGCCGCCCGAAACAGCTCGCCAGTGATCTCGTAATGGGTGCAACCTAGGATCGCGCGGTCCGGCGGCCGGCCGATCCGGCGGGCCAGCGCCGCCACATGGCCCTCGATCGTCGCCCGCAACTCGGCCTCGCCGGCGCAGGCCTCGATCATCCGAACCAGGTCGGGGCAGGGCTCGGAAAAAACCGCGACATCCGCGCGGCGTTTGTCGATCTCGATCTCATAGACCCGGCTGGCGGCGGTGGCCGGGGTGGAGAAGATGCCCAGCACGTCCAGCTTGGCGGCCTTTTCGCCATCGTTAAAGCGATCGGGCTCCAATTCTTGCGTCCAAGGCCGCCCGGTGGCGGCCTCGATGGTCGGCACGATGATGCCAAGCACATTGACGGGGCGGCCGAGCTTTTGGCGGTAGCCAGGCAGCCAGGTCTGTTGCAAGCGGCGCAGCGCGATCGACGCGGCGGTGTTGCAGGCCAGGACCACCAGATCGCAGCCCTCGGCGAACAGGCGCTCGCATCCCGCGCGGGTCAGAGCGACGATCTCCTCGCCCGATCGGCCGCCATAGGGGACATGGGCCTGGTCGCCCAGAAAGATCAGGTCGGCGGATTTCAGCCGGTCCACCAGCGCATGGTGCACCGAAAGGCCGCCCACTCCGGAATCAAACACGCCGATCGCCATGGCCGGCGTTTAGCGTTTGGCGGCGGCGGCGTCCACGCCGGCGATGCGGCCGACCCGTTCGCGCCACAGATAGAGCAGCGGCGTCACCGCAACCTCCATGACCAGGGCCAGGCTCATGATCGGGCCAGGCGGGCCGATGACCAGCATTCCGATCGCCCGGCAAAAGCCCCCCGTGACCACGATCATGGTCAGCAGAGCGAACCGCTGGCCGTGACGTTCGATATTGGGGATGGTGGTCCAGAAGGCCAGGCCGATGCCTAGCAGGAGACCCGACAGATATCTGAAATGACTGTCCAGGGCGCTGTCGCCGACCTGGTTCAGCAGGAGCGGGCCCAGCAGCGCCCCAGCCAGTCCCGCGCTCACCGGAACCAGGCCGGCCACCGCAACGGCGATCTGCAGCCAGCGCTTTTCCATTCGTTCTTGGGCTCCCGGCCGCCGATCCTGGCCACGTCTCGCGTCTCAATATAGGAACGCCAGGCTAGCATGTGCGCTGCCTGATCGGGCTTTTGATTGACCTTTGGGGCCCCCAGGCGTATCAGCGCGCCACCTCGGCGCATCTCCAAACGCGCCCTCCACCGCCACGACCCCTGGAAATCCAGGACGCGGGCGGCGAGGCCCCCCGTCGACGTGATCGTCCACGGGGGCGATTTGCGTTTGGGCGATCGCTCGTGATTTGTTTGGCGAGAGAGCATGTTCGACGCGCTCACAGAACGACTTTCCACCGTGTTCGACCGCCTGGGCGGGCGCGGGGTGTTGTCGGAAAAGGATGTGGACGAGGCGCTGCGCGAGGTGCGCGTGGCGCTGCTGGAGGCCGACGTCGCCCTGTCGGTGGCCCGCGACTTCATCGTGAAGGCCAAGGAGCGCGCCACGGGCGAGGAGATCGTCCGTTCGGTCCGCCCCGCCGATCAGGTGGTCAAGATCGTCTATGACGGCCTGGTCGAGACCCTAGGCGGCGACGAGCCGACCCCGCTGAACCTGGCGGTGAACCCGCCGGCGGTGATCCTGATGGCCGGCCTACAGGGTTCGGGCAAGACCACCACCGCCGCCAAACTGGCCCTGCGCCTTTCCAAGACCGAGCGGAAAAAGGTCCTGATGGCCTCCCTCGACACCCGTCGGCCGGCGGCCATGGAGCAGCTGGCCATGCTGGGCGTCCAGGCCGAGGTCGACACCCTGCCGATCGTGGCCGGCCAGAACGCCCCGGACATCGCCCGCCGGGCGCTCTCGGCGGCGCGGCTGGGCGGCTATGACGTGCTGATCCTCGACACCGCCGGGCGCACCACGCTGGACGAGGCGATGATGAGCGAGGCGGCCGAGATCGCCCGCATCGCCACACCGGCCGAGACCCTGCTGGTGGCCGACAGCTTGACCGGTCAGGACGCGGTTCGCACCGCCAAGGCCTTCCACGAGCGCCTGCCGCTGACCGGCCTGATCCTGACCCGGGCCGACGGCGACGGGCGCGGCGGCGCGGCCCTGTCCATGCGTGCGGTCACCGGCCTGCCGATCAAGTTCCTGGGCGCCGGAGAGAAGATCGAGGCGCTTGACGTGTTCGACGCCCGCCGGGTGGCCGGCCGGATCCTGGGCCAGGGCGATGTGGTGGCGCTGGTCGAGAAGGCCGCCGCCGATCTCGACCAGGTCAAGGCCGAACGAATGGCCAAGAAACTGGCCAAGGGCCAGTTCGACCTGAACGACCTCGCCGATCAGCTGGGCCAGATGCAGAAGATGGGCGGCATGCAGGGCCTGCTGGGCCTGTTGCCCGGCGTGCAGAAGATCAAGAAGCAGATCTCCGAAGCCAATATCGACGATCGCCAGATCGGCCGCCAGATCGCCATCATCTCGTCGATGACCAACACCGAGCGCAAAAAGCCGGACCTGCTCAACGCTTCGCGCAAGCGCCGCGTCGCCGCGGGTTCGGGCGTCGAGGTTTCCGAGATCAACCGCCTGCTCAAACAGCACCGCCAGATGGCGGACGTGTTCAAGTCGATGAGCCGCGACGGCGGCAAGAGTTTCGCCCGCATGGCCCAATCCCTCGGTGGGAAAATGGGTGGCGGCCCGATGGGCGGGATGATGGGCGGCGGCGCCGACATGGCGCGGCTGAAAGCGCTAGGCGGGGGACGGCTGCCCCAGGACCCCGGCGCCGGCCAGCTCCCAGGCCAAATCCCTGGTTTGGGCGGCGCGCCTTCAAATCCATCCGGCCTGCCCGGCCAATTGCCGGGATTGGGCGGCTTCAACCCCTTCAAGAAACCCTGAGATCAAACCGAATCCCCTGAAAGGACTACCATGCTTAAGATTCGTCTCGCCCGCGGCGGCGCCAAGAAGCGTCCCTATTATTCGATCGTCGTCGCCGACAGCCATTCGCCCCGCGACGGCCGCTTCATCGAAAAGGTGGGGAATTACAACCCACTCTTGAAGAAGGACGACCCGAACCGGGTCAATCTGAAGGTCGAGCGCCTGCAGGACTGGATCTCCAAAGGCGCCCAGCCCACCGACCGCGTGGCCCGTTTCCTGGCCGCCGAAGGCCTCGCCAAGTGGGAGCACGGCAGCAATCCGACCAAGGGCAAGCCCGGCAAGAAGGCCGAGGAACGCGCCGCCGAACGCGCCCAGCGCGAGGAAGACCTGAAGACCGCCGCCGCCGAAGCCGCCGCCCGCCCGGCGCCCGAGCCTGAACCGGAAGTGATCGAAGAACCGGTTGCGGAAGCGGAACCTGTCGCGGAAGTCGCCGCCGAAGCGCCTGTGGCCGAGAAGGCTGTCGCTGAAGCGCCGGTCGCCGAAGAACCTGTCGCCGAAGCGGCGCCCGAAGCTGTCGAAGCCGCGGCTGAACCGGCCGTTGAGCCGACCGAAGAACCCGCCGCCGAAGAACCCGCGGCGGAATAGTGAAAACTCCCTTCCCCCTCGATGGGGGAAGGGTCGGGGATGGGGGTGCGCGCACGGTGATGAAGC
>Ga0302314_10005167_pt1 | contig 23835 bp, 20 predicted proteins | sample III_Palsa_N2_3_FD_200533 | JGI IMG/M metagenome (GOLD analysis project Ga0302314, IMG submission 200533) | Peat permafrost microbial communities from Stordalen Mire near Abisko, Sweden - III_Palsa_N2_3 | ecosystem: Environmental > Terrestrial > Soil > Palsa > Peat permafrost | place: Sweden... | reverse complement strand
CGCCTCCACTGCGGCCCGGTTGGTGACCGGGTTGCTGAAGTACAGCACCACCGGCTGCCCGACGCCGACCGTCTCGCCGTCGTTCGGGGCGATCTGCTGGAAGCTGATCTGCTTGGCCGGGGCCGGACCGGTGACGAAGTTCGAGTTCTGCAGGCCCAGCGCCGTGTGGTCGGCCGCCTCAGTGACCGCGCTGACCGCGTAGGTCGTGTCGAACTTCAGGTGCCCGGTCTGCGTCCAGGTCCGATGGTCTGCGCTGAAGGCGCCGGCCACCACGTTGGCCTGCGCGGCCACCAGCACCGCGCCGAGCCGCTCGCCGGCCGGCGCGGTGAGGGTGAGAGGGGTGTCCGGCGCCACCCCGGTGGCGCCGTCGGAGATGGACAGCTTGGCCGGGGCCGCCGAGGGCAGCGCGGCGAAGCCGTTGTTGTTGTCTCCGCCGTCGCCCTTGTCGTGGCCGGCGGTGACACCGAACCAGGCTGCGCCGACGAGGGCGACCGCGGCAGTGCCAAGCGCTGCCGGGACAGTCCACCGCTTCGATATCGCGTTCACATGGTCAAGTCTGCTCCGCTAGTGGGGGGATTATTCCTATATTTAGCCCGAATTGGGTAATATGCCCCTTGCGGCTAGCTCACTGTCACGGGGACGTAGAGCGTCGTCTCGTCGAAGTTGTCGCTGCGCACCGTGATCGCCAGGGTCCAGGTGCCGCGGAAGCCGAGCGAGACCGGTAGGTCCAGGAAGTGGCCCGGACCGTCCTGCTCCACCGTGGTCGACAGCGGGCCGATCCCCGCGGAGGGCAGCGTGAACGAGGCGGTGACCTGCACCGGGCTGTAGGGCAACCCGTTCGTCCCGGAGAAGTACAGGTGCATCTGGTTCAGGCCCAGCACCGCCGGCGAGACGACCACGAGCACCGAACCGCTGACCGTGCCGGTGTTGAAGGCGAGCGTCGCGTCCGTCGGCCCCTGCGCCTCGATCCGGCCCGGCGCGCTCTCCACCAGGATCGAACTGGCGGCGAGGATCAGCATGGCGACCACGCATTCGAGCCCGACCGAGCGCCGCAGGGAACGGAAGAGTGCCCGCTGGCTTTCCACCGCTGCCCGCGCACCGGCGGGTCGGGGCGCCTGGGTCACTCGGGCGGTACGGCGCCCAGGATGGCGCATGGACGAGCCGCCTATGCTCGCGGTCGTCCGGGGCGTTGCGGAAGCGTTCTCGGCCCGCTGCGGGCGCGCCGTGACCACTTTCCGGCCGTCCTTCGTCTCCTCGACCGATCTGACCGCCCTGGCGGTCACCGTCTGCGCGATCCAGGTTCGGGCCATCCAGCCCAGCCCGATCAGGATGATGAGTCCGCCGGCTTTGTAGAGCACTAGGCGGCCGTAGTCGGTGCCGGTCAGCGCCGACCAGGTGCCGATATTGCGCCAGGCCTGGTAGATCCCGGTGACCACCAGCGTCCCGACACAGCAGGCTGCGATGGACGAGAAGGTGCGGACTGCGGCCAGCGCCTGCTCCGCCACCTCCGGCTCCTCGGTCCGGCCGCGCAGGACCACCAGGCCCAGCATGGCCAGGCCGCCCAGCCAGATCCCCATCGCGCTCAGGTGCAGCAGGTCCGCGGTGAAGGCCAGCGGCACCTGGCTGCCGGTCGACGAGTGGTCCGCGCCGGCCCAGGTGGCCGCGCCCAGCAGGCCGAACCCGGCGGCGCAGCCGGCGAACACGGCCCGGCCCCGGCGGGTGCTGCCGCCGAGCCGGCCCACGCTCAGCGCCAGCAGCGGCGCGACCAGCGCCAGCAGCAGCATCCGGGCCAGCACGGCCTGGCCGAACCGGGCGTCGAGGGTGGCCGAGAGCACGCCGGAGTCCAGCGCCCGGCCCAGCGGCAGGCCGCCGGCGTAGATCCCCTGGCACAGGATCGTGCCCAGCGCCGCCGCCATCGAGCCGACCCAGCCGGCCGCCAGCAGCCGCCCGGCCGAGCGGTCCCGGGCGCCGCCGGGCCAGCCGGCGGCCAGGAACACCGCCCCGCCGAGCAGCAGCGAGAAGCTCAGGTAGCCGAGCCAGCGGACTGCGCCGTAGAGCAGCCCGGCGAAGGTGCTGGCCTTGGCGGCCAGGGTGGCGGCGTTCACCGTCGTGCCGCTGGGCGCGCCGATCGAGAAGGTGTACGCGCCCTCGACCGGATGCGAGTCGGCCGAGATCACGTGCCAGGCCACGGTGTAGGTGCCGCGGGCCAGGCCGGAGCGCAGACGGGTCTCGATCTCGTCGGGGTTCGCCGCCCGGACGGTGTCGCCGTCGTCCACCCGCTGGCCGTCCGGGGCGAACACGCGCAGGCTGTCCGGGCTGACCCCGACCGCCTCGTCGAAGGTCGCGGTGGCCTCGGTCGGCGCGGTGGCCAGCACCGCGCCCTCGATCGGGCTGGTGGTCTCCAGGGTGGCGTGCGCGGCGGCGGGCCCGGCCGTGGCCAGGATCAGCGCGAGCGCGAGCCCGGCGGCCGCGCCGAGCCTGCGCGCCAAGGTCGAGCGTCGTGCGGCGCCGCGCCGGAACGGAGATCGGCTCACGCGCGTTCGTCCGGGGCGGCGGTCCGGCGGGTCCGCCACAGGGCGAGCCCGGCGGTCAGCAGTCCGAGCGCACCGACGACCAGACCCGCGATGCCCAGGGTGTTGTCGGCGGCGGGCGCCGCGCTCGCGCCTCCCGCGGAGCCCGGGTCCGAAGCCGAGCCACCGGCGACGGCGAGCGAGCCGTCACCGGCCGGAACGAGCGCGAGCACCGGCGCCGGGTGGTCCGGCTCGGGCTCGCCGGGCTCGGAGACGTCGATCCACCGGACCACGTCGCCGTTGGAGTAGGTCTGCACCGCCTTGAACACCAACTGGGAGACGTCGGTGGGCAGCGGGTCCACGGAGATCGAGAAGTCCTGGTACTGCCCGGGAACGATGCTGCCGCCGGTCCAGTCGATCTCGTCGACCGCCTGGTTGAAGGTGCCGTCATCCGTGGTCAGGGGTTTGGCCAGAGTGATCGTGTGCACTGTGATGGTCCAGCCGGGCACCGGCTTGGCCAACACCTGCGCGATCGGGTTCGCGGTCGGGATCTGCAGCTGGATGCTGACGGTGTCCGCGGTGGACTCCTCGTTGGGCACCTTGAAGGTCAGTTCCTGGGTGGAGCCCTGCGGCGCGCTCGTCGGCGAGACGGTGACGTGCGCCGAGGCGGCCCCGGCCGCGGCCAGGACCAAGGCGGGGGCAGCAAGCAGGACACCGATGGTGCGGAGGGTGCGGGCGGAACGGACTGCGCACATTCGAAGAACTTTCTTGTCGGACCTGCTGCCTACGATCGGACTATCGTGCCGCATGTCCCGCGCGTGTCGGAACGGAACATGGGGGTTCACTCACCAAATGCGCCTCAAATGCTCCTTTTCACCGCGAATGGTTACAGCTAGGTGATTTCCCGGCCCCCAGCCGGGGAATCCTCGCCATGTGCTCCGCGCGGGCGGGGACCTCACGAGGGAGGGGCGCCGAGGTGCCGGGAAACAGCCCGCTGATCAACGGATCGAGTGTCCTGATCCTGATTCTGCTGGTCACACGGGCCGCGCTCCGGCTCGGCCAGGACCGGTTGCACAGCGGTGTTCGGAGAAACAGAGGCGACCGGTCGCACAACGGCGAGGCGGCCCACCTGGCGATGGCGTCCGGGATGGCGCTGATGATCCTGCCCATTCCGCATGTGCGACCGCTACTCGCCGCACTCTTCATCGCGCTCGTGGTGGTCGAGGCCTCGGTCTGGACGGCGGACCGGTTCGGCAGGCCGCACGGCCCCAAAATGAGCCCCCGTTTGGGCCACAACCACGGCCAGCCAGAGCACGTCCTCGAACTGCACCACGTAATCGTCGGCGCCGCGATGGCGTTCATGGCGCTGCGGCCGGCGTCGCCTGCGGCATCGTCCACGGCCTCGGCCATGCCCGGCGCCTCGGCTATGCCCGGCATGATAATGGGAGCCGGTTCGCCCAGTCTGGTGGCAATCATGCTGTTCGCCTATGTCTGGTTATCCGTCCTCGTCCTCGGCGGCGGATTGGCCCGCGCCTTCCGGGCCGAGCCGCCCGGTCCGCAGGGCCTGGGTGCCGTCCTCGGCGCGCCGAGCACGGTCTACGCCTGCGAGCTGGCCATGACCGTGATCATGGGTCTGATGTTGCTAGCTTGACGCCTCGGCCGACTGGTCGTAGTACTCGTTGAGCTCCCGGTCGCCCTTGGGCACACCCCGCACGGCGATGCCGGCCAGGTAGTCGTTGTAGTCGTTGAGTTCCGCGTCCCCATCCCGGTCGGCCTGCCGGTCCTTGCGGACCGCCTCCCGTTCCTCGGACTTGCGCCACTGGACGAACAGCACCAGCAACACGATGATCGTCGGCAGCTCGCCGAAGGCCCAGGCCAGACTGCCGGCCGTGTTCTGGTCGCTGAGCGGGCTGATTCCCCAGGCGACCGGCGGGTTCGCGAACACAGTGGTGATCAGGCCGGAGGACATCATCACCGCGATGCCGAAGAAGGCGTGGAACGGCATCACCGCGAACAGTTCCAGGATCCGGATCACGTAGGGGGAGCGGTGCGGCGCGGGGTCCACGCCCATGACCGGCCAGAAGAACAGCAGCCCGACCATCAGGAAGTGCACCAGCATCAGGTCGTGGCCGGCCTCGCTGCTCATCAGCGTGTCGAACAGCGACGTGAAGTAGAGGCCGTAGAGGCTCACGATGAACAGCGGCAGGGTGAACAACGGCGAGGACACGACCCGGGCGAAGCGGCTGTGCAGCAGGGACAAGATCAGCTCGCGCGGTCCGGTCCGGCCGGCCTTCGCCGGGTGGATCGCCCGCAGGGCCAGCGTGATCGGTGCGCCGAGCAGCAGGAAGATCGGGGTGATCATGGACAGGATCATGTGCTGGATCATGTGGCTGCTGAACAGGTACATGCCGTACTCGGACAGCCCGGAGCAGGTGACCCCGAGGAATATCAGCAGGCCTACCGCGAAGCTGACGGACCGTCCGGGCTGCCACCGGTCCCCGCGCCGGGTCAGCCGCACCACGCCGGTGACGTAGAGCGCGGCCACCACCAGCGTGGCGGGCAGGAAGAAGGCGTCGGGATGCCAGGTCAGCATCGAACCGAGAGTCGGCGGGGGCAGGGTCCCGGCCCCGGGCATTCCCGGCATTCCACTCATGGCTGCGCTCCTCACCGCTCCGGCCGTCTCCGCATGCGTCGGGTCAGCCTAATACGGGGCAAAAACCCGCCCGGCACCGGGTCCCGGGGGCGCCGTTCCCGCGCGCCGGTAATGGATTGAGAGTCAGAGGCGAGTAACCGCTAGAAGATCAGCAGTCGGCAAAGGTCGTCGTTCCCACCCGGGACTATGTACTTCGCGGCGGGGACGGCGACCGGCGTGGTCAGCGGCGCGGGGGAGTCGAAGCCCCAGAGGTCGACCTGGAAACCGGCCGTGCTACGACCCACCGGCGTCGCGTCGATCGACGCCTGCAGGCCGAACCGGTAGGTCACCCGCACCAGCAAACCGGTGCTCAGATCGGTGTAGAGGTCGATGGTGACCTTGGTGGTGCCCGCCTTCTCGAAGAGCGGCGCTTGCAGGAGCGAGGAAGGTATCCCGGGGACGTTGGCCAGTTCGACCGTTCCGGTGTACTCCGTCGCGCCCTTGGTGTTCACGACGCTCTCCCCGTCCGGGTACACACTGCCGAGTGAGTCGAGGGCCAGCCACCAGATGGAGTGCGCGGACTGTTTCGGCCAGACCGAGTCCACGACGGTGCTGTTCCACCGGCTCGGGTTGTCGCCCGAACCGCTGTTGCCTGCCGTGGTCTGGCCTACCTCCTGCACCGGACTGGTGGTGTAGAGAACACCCCTGGACTCCACGGCGGCGGACTGGGTCAGGACCGTGGAGACATTGGTCCAGGTCTTCTGCGAACCGTCCATCTCCAGGAAGCCGCTCGCCCCGTCGGTCACGCCGGAAAGTTCCAGGAAAGTGGTCACCGGGTTCTGGGCATTGCTCGTCTCGAAGGAGCTGACCCGGATGTTCGCGGTCCCGGGCTTTCCGAGCCAGCTGTGCAGCGCGGCGACCGCGCTGACCGCCCCGGGATCGGGGGTGGTGGAAGTGGAGGTGGGCGCCGGACCGACGGTCGCCACCGACGGGGCGCAAGCAGTCAGCATGGCGATGCTGAGAACGACTGCAAGCGCGCTCGCGGTCTTCCGCTTGCCCATCGTCGTCCCTCCGAAAAAATGGCGGTAGCCATACCCGTTAACAATAGCGCCCCCTGCAGGGATCGAACCTGCGCCCGATCGCTTGGCAGGCGATCGCACCATACTCGACTTTCCGCGCCCCGACCAGCCAATATCCCTTGGCGGAGGAGGCCCGTGGAACCTGTTTCGGGCGGATTTCCAGGCGAGCAGCGGCTCCCGGGGCCGTTCGGGTTCCCCGGACCGCGGCGCCACGTCCCGTTTAACCTCCGGATAAGCTTCCCCGGAGGGTGTGAGGAAGATCACCCGGCTGGGGCCGCCGCAGTACTCCAGGATGCTACGCGGAACCTCGCGATTACGCGGCGGATGGGCCGGCTACGGCACTAGATTGTGGTGGCAGCGCTCCACGTGCTCGGGCCGACCGCGTAATCCTCGGTCAGGCCGCGGGCCGCCTGGAACGCGCCGACCTGAGTGTTCGTGTCCTGACCATAGACGCCGTCCACGCCGCCAGCCGGCGGGAACCCGCAGCGGGCCAGCCCCTCCTGGAGGGTGCGCACGACCGCCCCGCTCGCGCCGAGCCGTACCGACGCGAGACCGGGGTACGGCGTGGTCTGCGGCGCGAGGGTGAGAGCGGCCAGGGTCTGCGCGCCCACGCAACCATCCACCGACAGCCCGTGGTCGTGCTGGAACTGGCGGACCCGGGTCTCGGTGACGGCACCGAAGTCGCCGTCGTCGGTCACGCTGTAGGCGTGGGCCACCAGATCCTGCTGCACTGCCTTGACGTCCGCTCCGGTGCAGCCCAGGGTGAGCACTCGGGGGCCGGCCGGTCCGGCGGACGTGCCAGTACCAGTAGTGGGCCCAGAAGTCGGTGCGGTGGTCGGAACGGGCTCTGCCAGGTATGCCGCCAACTCGGCGAGCGTGCCTCGGCAGGCGTTGTAGTCGACCGACTGGCCGCCCTCCGCGGCGTGGTCCGTGAACTGCCACAGCAGCGGGGTGACCCCGCCGTATGCGGCCCAGCCCGGTCCCTGGTCCCCGCCGTCCGCCTGGTACTGGGCCGGCCCGGTGCCGGTCGAGCCGGCGAAGGCCGAGGAGACGACTGCCACGCCGCGCTCCGTCAGCGGGGTTAGGTCCGGCGAGCCGAGCACCTGCTCCCAGTACCACTGCGGCAGATACGCCAGCTTGATCCTCAGCCCGGCGGCATGGCAGGCGTCGATATACGCGCACACGTCAGTCAGGGCGGGCTTGGACGAACCTTCCGTCTCGATGTCCACCATGCCCGGCAGCGTGGGGTCACCGACATTCCCGACAGTGTTGGCGGCCTGGGCCTCGGCGCTGTCGGACTGGGTCAGGAAGTGGTACCAGACGAACAGCCGGCCGAGCGACTTGGCCTGGGCGAGCCACCCGGCGTAGGGCGGGTCGACGTAGCCGGCGCCCTCGGTGCACTTGGCGGTGACGAACGAGGCGTCGGTCAGCGTCGCGAGGTCGATTCCCGCCTGGTAGGAGGCAAGGTCGGGGCCGAGCTGGGTCATCCGCGCTCCAGTGCTGGTCGGGGCCGCCCGCGGGCCGGGCAACGCGAGTGAGCGTCCTGTTATTTACTGCCTATAGAAGCAATGCGTAGCTGGAACTCAAACCATTTACCGGACAACGAGAATCAGACCGCAAGGTCACGACCCCGCCGACCCGCCGACACCACCGACCCCGCCGGTCAGTGCGTCGCTGCCTCAGGGCGTGCCGAGCGCCGCCCGTATCTCGCTCGCCTTGTACCTGCGGTGCCCGCCCAGGGTGCGGATCGAGCTGATCTTGCCCGCCTCGGCCCAGCGGGTCACGGTCTTGGGGTCCACCCGGAACATGGTGGCCACCTCGCCGGGCGTCAGCAGCGGTTCGGGCTTCGGTTCGACAGGCCGCATCGGGTAACTCATTTCGTGTCAGAGCGAGGCGTCACCGCCGCACGGGGAAATCAACCAGAAACTATTATTACCCGACCTAAACCCGGAAATGTCGCGAAGTGACCGATTTGATATCGAGCTCCGCCTGATCTCACCGGCAGTATCAGAACCGTCACCCGATACGCATGGGATCGGTGTGAAACCGGGCCCGGAGCAGTGGGAGCGCGGGGGGAATTCGAGCGCCCCCGGCAGGGATCGAACCTGCGACCAATCGCTTAGAAGGCGACTGCTCTATCCGCTGAGCTACGGGGGCATTTGCGACGGGTGCGCCGCGTGCAGAGCCCAGAGTAGTGGAAACCACCGGCTCGACGGCTAGTGCATTACCAGTCTTGTCCCAGTAGATTTCCCAAAGGCACATACAGGCTACGCTGAGCTTGATACCGTCAGCGGAGAGTGGTTGCGCCCAAAAACGCAGCCAATCCGCAACATAGAAGTTATGGAACAAATCCGACACCGGTGTTCCCATTACCCGGGGGGCTACGGCATGCTCACGGCTGTGACGATCACAGGCCCGGACGCGGACCTGCTGGGTGCGGTAGGGGCCCTGCGCGGCAGCGTCGCCGCTGCACGCCTTCCGCTGGCCGCGGAAGGCGCCTTGACCGCGCGCCAAATCCAGACCGACCTGATCCAATCCCTGGACGACTACCTCATCCCGCGACTGCGCCGCCCGGCTGGGCCGGTGCACATCGTGGTCGGCGGATCGACCGGGGTCGGCAAGTCCACCCTGGTCAACTCGATCCTGCGGCACGAGGTCACCAAGGCCGGGGTGCTGCGGCCGACCACCCGCGCGGCGGTGATGTGCGTCAACCCCAGCGACATGGCCGCGGTGACCGGGCCCGACCGGCTGCTGCCTGCCTATCACCGCAGTAAAACGCCGAGTCACCGGGCCGACACGCTCACCCTGACCCCGCACACCGCCATCCCGCCCGGCATCGCGCTGATCGACACCCCCGACGTGAACTCGGTGCTCGGCGACAACCGGGCCGCCGGGGGCCGGCTGCTGGCCGCCGCGGACGCCTGGATCCTGGTCACCACAGCCGAGCGCTACGCCGACGCGGTCCCGTGGCGGCTGCTCCAGGAGGCGCACGACCGCCGGGTCACCGTGGCGATAGTGCTCAACCGGGTGCCGCCGGAGAGCCTGACCGAGGTGCGCGAGGCCACCGGCGCGCTGCTGGCGGTCAACGGGCTCGGCGATATCCCGCTGTTCACCGTCCCCGAGGCGGTGCTCACCATGGGCCTGCTGCCGGAGTACCTACTCGACCCGCTGACCACCTGGCTACGCGCCACCGCGCACGATCCCGTGCTGCGCCGCAGCACCATCGCCGCCACGGTCAACGGCCTGTTCGACGACCTGCCCCGTCGGCTCGGCCAGCTGGCTGACGCGCTGACCACGCAGGCGTCCGGCGCCGGACAGCTGCGAGTGCAGGCGGACCTGGCCTACTCGGCCCAGCGCGCCGCGCTGCACGACTCGATCGCCCAGGGCGAGCTGCTGCGCGGTGGCCCGCTGCTGGAATGGCAGGCGCAGATCACCCCGGAGCGGGCCGGCCTGCTCTTCTCCCCGGCCGACGGCAACACCGCGGCCACCGCCCGCCGGCTGCTGCTGGCCGCCGCGGCCGACGCGATCACCGCCGCGGCCGGCCGGGCCGCCGACGAGGTCGCCGCCGCCTGGCACGGCGCGCTGATCGAGGACGACCCCGAGGCCACCGCGATCTCGGCCGGCTCCCGGGCCGGCGCGGTCCCGCCCGAGCTGGAGGACTGGGCCAACGGTCTCAGCGAGCTGATCGACAAGGAACCCCGGCAGCACCTGCGCACCGCGGAGCAGTTCTTCGCCGCGGGACCCGAAGGCCCGGCCGCGCTGCTGGCCGCGCTGGTCTTCACCGGCCGGCGCGCCGCCCCGGCCAAGTCGCGCCGCCGGCGGACCGCCGACAAACCGCACCCCGCGGTCGCCGCGACCCGTAAGCTGGCCGACGCGGTGTTCGGGTCCGAGGAGGCCGACCGGCTGGCGCTGAGCGCGGCGACCACCCTGGACCTGGCCCTGGCGGCATTGTTCGACCGCCTGGCCTTCCGGCACCACCGGACCCTGGCCGAACTGGGCGTGGACCCCCTGGCGGGCAAGGCCGTGCTGGACGCGGGCCTCGCCGTCCAGAGGGCGCGGTAGGCCCGGGTGACGGTGCATACCGCGGCCGGGACGCCACGGGCCGCCGAGCGGGGACCGGCACGAGAGCCCAAGACGGATCTGAAGGCAGGTGAGATGTGAAGCTGACGCGAACGAACGTACGGACCGTCGGGGTCGGCGCGAGGCTGGACGCCCTGGCGCGGCTGGCCGACGCGGCGCAGGACCGGTTGCCCGAGGAGGCGCTGGGCCCGGCCGGGGAGGTGCTGCGCCGCGCCGCGGACCGCTTCGGCCTGTCCGCCGAGCACACCGCCGCGGTCATCGCCGGCGCCACCGGGGTCGGCAAGTCCTCGCTGTTCAACTCGCTGGTCGGGATCGGGCTCTCGCCGGTCGCGGTCCGCCGCCCGACCACCACCCAGGCCATCGCCTGCGTCTGGGAGGCCGAGCGGTTGGCCGAGGCCAGGCCGCTGCTGGACCGGCTCGGCGTGGCTGAGCGCAGGCAGCTGACCCGCGATTCCGCCCTGGACAACACCAAGGTCCGCGACTCGCTGGCCGGACTGGTCCTGGTCGACCTGCCGGACTACGACTCGGCGATACACGAGGACCAGACCGAGGTGGACACCGCCGTGGAACTGGCGGACGTGGTCGTCTGGGTCACCGACCCGCAGAAGTACGCGGACGCGGTCTGGCACGAGCGGTACCTCAAGCAACTGGCGCACCACGCCGAAGTCATGGTGATCGTGCTCAACCAGATAGACCGGCTGCCCCCGGAGAGCATCGGCGAGTGCGTGGAGGACCTGACCCGGCTGGTCGAGAACGACGGCCTGGTCGGCGTGCCGGTCTTCCCGGTCTCGGTGCGCAGCGGCCAGGGCGTGGACGAACTGCGCCGGGAGCTGACCAACCGGGTCTCCGGCCGCCGGGCCGCCGCGGACCGGCTGGCCGCCGACGTGGACTGGGTGGCCGAGAAGCTCGCCCCCTACCTGCTGCCCAGCGCGGACCAGGCGGGCCTGGCCGACGCGGCCGACCCGGAACTGCCCGAGCCGATCCGGGCCGAGGTGCTCGAAGGCCTGCGCTCGGCCGCCGGGGTCTCCTCGCTGGCCGACGTGGTCAGCGTACGGCTGGCCGAGCACGCCGCGGCTGCGGTGGCCAGCCCGCTGCGCCAGTTCGGCGTGGCTCTGGGCCGGGAGTCCGGCGGCCAGACAGTGGGCCGGACTGTGGGCCGGACGGGCGGCCGAACCAGTGGCCAAACAGCCGGCCATACGGGCGGACAACTCGCCGGGGCAGCCGGCCACCGGAGCCTGAAGGAACTGCTGCAACTGGCCACCGAGCCCCTGTCACAGGTCCCGGCCCCGGTCCCGGTGGACCGCGCGGCGCTGGAGACCGTGCTCGCCCGACTGGCCGACGCGAGTCTGGCCGGCCTGCCGCCGGACTGGGCCAGAACAGCCCGCCGGGAACTCCTGGGACGGCGCACCGAGCTGGCCCAACAGATCGACGCGGCCCTGGCCGAGTGCGAGTTCGACCCCGAGCGAGCCGAGCGTCGCCTGGCGATCCGGCTGCTCCACACACTGTGCCTGATCATGGTGGCCGGAGGCGTGGCGATGTTGTTCATCCCGTCCATCCCGATCTGGGGCGGCCCTGCCTTGAGCGTGCTCGGACTGCTGAGCACCGGGGTCATCGACCTGATCGCCCGCTCCGGCGCCCGCCGTTCGGCCCGGGCCGGCGGTCAGATCGCCGTGGGACAGTTGTCGGCCGAACTCTCGGCGGTGGCCCAGGACACCCTGTTCGAGCCCCTGGGCGCTGAACTGGCCGGCTATCGCAAGGCCCTGGCCGACTTCCGCACCGTGCAGGGCTGAGCTCCGCCGCCGAGGTTGGCCGAGGTCGTCCGAAAGTTATCCACAGCCTGGGTAAATCGGGCTTTCGCACCCGCGCCGGATATGTCACTGTCGGAACAAGGGCACGATCCGTGCCCATTTCGGCGCTAAAAGGTCCACACGGGGGAGTAGTGCGCTATGAGTAGCTTTGGCGAGGTCCAGGTCGCGGTCGCCGGAACCGTGGTCAGCGAGCCGGAACTCTTCGTCTGTTCGAACGGCAGCCCGAGGGCGGCCTTCCGGCTGATGTGCAGCGAGGGCCGCTACGACCGGCAGCTGGCCCGCTGGGTGACGATGAAGAACAGCTTCTACACGGTGATCTGCTGGCGCGGCCTGGCCGATCACGTCGGATCTGCCCTGGGCAAGGGCGATCCGGTCCTGGTGATCGGCCGACAACGGGTGGTGGACTTGTCCAGTACGTCCGGCCGGGGCACGATCGTGGAGATCAGCGCCTCGTCAGTCGGCCACGACCTGCGCTTCGGACTCAGCCAGTTCCAACGGGTCCGCCGCAGCTCGGCCGCTGCCGGCGGGGAGCCGGACCCGTTCCTGAATGAGCTATTTCCGGGGCTGGCTGAGGCGCTCGGGCAGGAAGAAGCCGTGGAAGCCGGGCGGGTCTGAGTCGTCCGACTCGGGTTCGGCCGACTCGGATCCGCTCTGCTCGGATTCGCGCAGCTCAGGCTCGACTGACTCGGGCTCGCCTGCCTCGGGGTCGATCGAATCGGGTTCGCTCAACTCGGGATCGAGCTCTTCGGGCTCTTCCTGCTCAGGTACATGTGCAGCGGGCTCGGTTTCGGTCGACTCGGATTCGTCTGCCTCGGGTGCGCTAGTCCAGGGCTCGTCCAGCAAGAACCGGCGCACGTCGATTTCGTACAGCTCGGGTTCGTCCTGCTCGGGTTCGGCCGACTCGGGTTCGACTGCTTCGGGTTCACTTCGCCAGAGATCGTCTAGCTTGAGCTCGTGCCTTTCGGGCTCATGGTGTTCGGGCTCGACCAGGTCGAGCGTGGATGCCGCGGGCTCATACGGCTCAGGCGTGTATGCCTCAAACTCGGCGACGGCCGGTTCCAGCGAGGGCGATTCCACCGCCGCGCTGTCCTCGTTGCTGCCCTCATCACTGTCGTCATCGCTGTTGCCGGGGCGCCAGAAGTTGCCAGTGCTGGCCGCTTCCTGCGGGCGGATGAGGTTGAGTTTGGGCCTGAGGTTCTCGGTCGGCTCTTCGTCCTCGAACTCCGCCAGATCTGAAGCCTCCGGCTCAAGCTCGCTCTGTTCGAGCGTGTACGACTCCGGCATGGCGTCAGCCGAGTCCGGCGAAGGCGAAGTCGGTTGCGCTGCGACTTCCGCGACCTCTGCGACTTCCGCGGCCCCATCCCGAGGCAAGCTGCGGCTGTGCTGCCACACCAGCAATCCACCGAGGTCCGCCGGATCCGACACCTGGACCTCGGGCGCGTGTGCGCTGGACGTCGTGGCCTGCTGCGGCCTGCGATGCAGCTGCTGGCCGGGCGGTTGCGGGGGCTGGAAGAGCTTCGCCAAGTGCCGGGGCGCCGGCATCGCCGGTATGACGGTGATGGCCGGTGCCGACGCCGATGCCGCCGCCAACGGCTGATGCCAGGCCGCGCCCAGGAACCTGGACTCGACGAACCGCCACGACACCCAGGCCAGCAGGGCGCTGGTCGGCAGGATGATCACGGTCTGGAGCTCCCAGGAGACTCCGGGCCAGTCCTGGACCAAAAACATCAGCAGGATCAAGTGATACAGGTACATCCCATAGCTGATCTTGCCCACGAAGCACAGCGGCGGCAGCGACAGCACTCGTGAAATCAGGCTGCGCGGCGCGATCACCGTGTGCATCAGCAGCACCGCGGCGGCTATGGCCGTGCCGGCCAGTCTCGGGCGGAACGGGAACTCCGTGGCGTCGGCGCAGTAGCAGACCGCCCAGGCGGCCAGCGCTCCGAGCAGGCTCCAGCGCAGCGTGTCGAAGGCCAGGCGGTAGCGCCACAGCATCGCGGCGATGCAGCCGATCAGCATCTGCGCCGCCCGGTCGAAGGGGTCGTAGAAGCCGTTGATGTTCTGGGTCGCGGCCAGGTGCGGCAGCCAGGTCATCAGGCCGACGACCACCAGGATCAGGATGGCGATGACCACGGCCCGCCGGGCTCGCAGCTTCCACAGCAGCAGGAGCAGCGGCGGCCACAGCAGGTAGAACTGCGCTCCCTGAGCGATCGACCAGGTGAGCGTCAGCGGGCCGAGCGGGCTGTGGTTGGTGGCCATCACCCAGTTGTTCAGGTACAGCAGCGTCGTCGCCAGGCGCTGCCAGAGCGGCCAGTAGCTGCCGAACTCCCCGAAACGGGTGTATACGACCACATAAGCGATCACAAGCAGGCTCAAGGCCGGCACGATCCGGCGCAGCCGGCGCTGATAGAACTGGCGCACGGATATCCGCCCGGTGCGCTCCCGCTCCTCGAACAGCAGGGTGGTGATCAGGAAACCGGAGAGGACGAACGAGATGTCCACGCCGACGAAGCCCCAGCCGACCGCGCCGCAGTGGCCCAGTACCAGCAGCAGGACCGCGCACCCGCGGATTCCGTCCAGCGCGGGCCGCCGGCCCAACAACTGCCGGGTGTGCTGCGCTCTTCGGACCGCGACGGTGCCCTGAGGCGACTGAGCGGCGGGAAGTGTTTCCGGTGCGCTAATAGTGGGTCCGTCCCCAGGCTGGAATCGTGCATTTCTCGAAAAAAACCGGGCGTATGGCGGCGCGGCGTTATTTTACCAAGATATGATCCGCAGATTATAGGGCAACAGTTCGAGTGCGTGCATCGAGGAGGGATGATCAAATGGCGGATGTCGACACGTCGTTCGACTCTTTGGGCACCGTCGTCATGCCGAGGATCACCGTCGGGGGCGAAATGCCCCCGTCCGCGGTGGAGCTGCGCAGGTTGCTGGCCTGGCGCCCGGGGGTCTCCTCGATGGCGGTGCCTTTCGTGGCGGTCTTCGTGTTTCTGCTTCTCTACGACCACAACCCGCACGGGTGGTTCAGCTGGATGCTCACCGTGTGGTGGTCCCTGCCCGCGATCGGCTCGGTGATCGGTGTCTGCGGGCTGCTCGCGACCCGGCGGCATATCCAGCAAATAGACGAATACTGGGGCAACGAGACCCCGACTCTCGGCCAGGACACGTTGATCGTGATGGTACCGACGATCGGCCGTAAGGACACGTACCCGGCCCTGGCACGTTCGGTCACCTCCTACTGCCGCTACCTCCCGGGGCGCTTTCCGGGCATGCGGGTCGACATCGTCACCGAGGAGGGCTGCGGGGCGGCGACGGAGATCGAGGCGCTGGCAAAGCGCTTCCCCTGGGTCCGGGTGCTGATCGTGCCCAAGGAGTACACGACGCCCAACGGCACCCGCTTCAAGGCCCGGGCGAACCACTACGCCAACGAGGTCCGGGTGACCGAGGGCGAGGCCCGCGAGGACGTCTGGGTCCTGCACATGGACGACGACACGGCCGTGGGCTCGGACACCGCGCTGGCGCTGGCCCGGTTCATCCAGCAGCAGCGCGAGGCCGGCCGGCGCCGCGGCGCCAAGCACCTGGGCCAGGGCATCCTGACCTATCCGCGGGAGAACGCGGCGAACAAATTGACCTGGCTGGCCGACGCGGCCCGGCCGGCCGCCGACTTCGCCCAGTTCTCGGTCTTCACCGGCCACGGCACCCCCCTGGCCGGGCTGCACGGCGAGTTGCTGGTGATGCGGGCCTCGATCGAGGCGGAGATCGGCTGGGACTTCGGGCCCAAGGCCATCGTCGAGGACGCTCAGTGGGCGCTGATCTTCTCCCAGCGCTACCCCGGCCGGGCCGGCTGGTTCAACGGGCGCTGCTACGGCGCCTCCCCGGCCACGATGCGCGACTTCGTCAAGCAGCGCGACCGCTGGGCCTGGGGCCTGATCGGCCTGGCCACCAACAAGTCCATCCCCCGGCGCACCCGGATCATGATCGGTTACTCGGTCACCGCCTGGATTCTGAGCCCGCTGCAGCACATCCTGGTGATCCTGCTGATCGGCGCGAGCGTCGGCGCGATCAACACCACCCCGGAGACCGCGGCGGTGCTGCCGCTGTGGGCGCTGAACGTGGCCTACGCGGTCTGGGTCTACTGGGAGGGCCTGAGCATCAACTGCCGGGCCTCCGCCAACACCCGGCGCCGCGAGACGGAGCTGTTCGGGGTGCTGGCGCTGATCCCGTTCTTCTCACTGCTCGAATCCTGGGGCGCGATCCGCGGACTGTGGCGCTATCTGAAGAAGGAGGAGAACAAGTTTGTGGTCATTGCGAAGCCGGCCTAGTGACGATCACTTCAAGCCGGTCCGCCGGGACGCGATCGTCTTCCTGGTCTCCCTCGTGACGCTGTGCGTGCTCAGCGTCGGGATGGCCCGCAAACTGCCGCCGATCAAGGACAAGGTGACGATCAGCGCGGCGAAGCCGGTCACGGCCGAGCAGGCCGCGCGGGCCGCCATCCCGGCCGCCGGCACGCCCGTGCCCGCCACGCCGACCGCTCCGCCGATCGCCCGGGTGGCCCGCCCCTGGCAGCAGGGACAGCCGGAACTCGGCGTCAACGTCTACTGGGCGGCCAATCCCGACGAATCGCAGCAGACCATCGCGACGAAGGTGGCCAACGTCCTCAACTACGTCGTGAGCCTCGGCGCCAACTCGGTGTCCGTGTCCTTCCCCTTCGTCACCACCGGGATCAGCTCGAACGAGCTGCGCGCCGACCCGGGCTCGACTCCCTCGATCGCCGACCTCTCGCTGATCCTGACCGAGGCCAAGGCGGCCGGCCTGCACGTCTCGCTCCGGCCGATCCTCAACGAGGACATCCTGGTGCAGGAAAACGCCAACGCCTGGCGCGGGTCCATCTCGCCGAGCAACGTGGCGCTCTGGTTTCAGAACTACACCAGATTCCTCACGCCCTACGTCCAGCTCGCGCAGTCCACCGGGACGAACGCCTTCTACGTCAGCACCGAGCTGACGTCTATGGAGGCGTACAGCACTCAGTGGGCCATGCTCGTGACCCACCTCGACACGCTCTACTCCGGCACCCTCTCGGCCAGCGTGAACTACAACCGGCTGACGGCGACCAACCAGCGGATCCCGGGTACGGAGCTCGGCGTGGACGCCTACTTCCCGCTCACGACTCTGGACAACGGCGCCACGGTCCAGCAGATAGCGGCCGGCTGGAACCAGTGGCTCAACGGCTACTCCACCGGCCAGCTGTCGGACCTGGAGATCTCCGAGGCCGGAATCGTGCCCTACGACGGTGCGTACCACGCGCCGTTCGCCCTGAATCCCAACGGCATCTTCAACGAGAACATCCAGACCTCCTGGTACGAGGCCGCCTGCCAGGTCGCCCAGACCCGCGGCGTCGCGGGCCTGTACTGGTGGTACCTGAACCTCGACAGCATGGGCAGCGTGCACGACCCGCGTGTCAACGACCCGATGAGCTTCTACGACACCTCGACGGCCCAGGTCGTCAAGAACTGCTTCGCCAGCTACCCCCGGTAGGGGTGACGGGGGGCTGGTGACCCTGAACTGGCGCGGGACTGGCGCGGCGCTGGACCTCAGACCTCGGAACCCTCGTCCTGGACGAGCCCGGCCAGGTGGGCCGGGCCGTCCTGGGTGCTCGGGGTGGTGGCCGTGGTCGGTCCCGTCTGGGAGACCTGCTTGAAGGCCATGGTCGTGGCCCGGCGCTGGGACCGCGAGCCGATCTGCTCGGGCCGGCTCCTGCGCACGCGGCGGCCCGCGAGCCGGTAGCCGAGGGCCGAACAGGCCACCGCGAGGAGCAGGCACAGGACCGAGATGATCCAGAATGCCAGGATGAATCGTAAGATCGCCCCAATGATCATAAAGCTGCTTTTCCCCACCCTCGAGGCCGGTGCGGACATGAGATGACGATGCGTCACGAGACCGTTATCCGGCGTTCATATCACGCGCCTGGCACGTGCCCGTCCCACCTTGGCGGGCACCGATCTCCGCTGATCAAGGCGCACGGCAGGACGGAATACGCAGGCCGCTCTAGGTACATTGTGCGGCTTGGGCTCCGAGGCATGTCAAGTGCGGCCGAACAATTGTTCGTGACTTCTTCCGCAGCCACGGTGACCGTACAAATTGGGGGACAAGTACGCCTGGACGGTAGGATTGGTGTAGACGACGCGGCCGACTTCGAGGTCGGCCGACCCAACAAGAAAAGTGTGGACTGCATCAGCATGGCGGAGTTCATCTACACCCTGCGCAAAGCCCGAAAGGCACACGGCGACAAGGTCATCCTCGACGACGTCACCCTGTCCTTCCTTCCTGGTGCGAAAATCGGCGTGGTCGGACCCAACGGCGCCGGTAAGTCCACCGTTCTGAAGATCATGGCCGGCCTGGAGCAGCCCTCCAACGGGGACGCGCTGCTCGCGCCCGGCTACTCGGTCGGCATCCTGCTGCAGGAACCGCACCTGAACGAGGAGAAGGACGTCCTGGGCAACGTCCAGGAGGGCGTGGCCGACTCGATCGCCATGCTGGCCCGGTTCAACGAGATCGCCGACCTGATGGCCACCGACTACTCCGACGAGCTGCTGGCCGAGATGGGCACGCTGCAGGAGCAGCTCGACCACCGCAACGCCTGGGACCTGGACTCGCAGCTGGAGCAGGCGATGGACGCGCTGCGCTGCCCGCCCCCGGACGCCGACGTCAAGGTGCTCTCCGGCGGTGAGAAGCGCCGGGTGGCCCTGTGCAAACTGCTGCTCGAAGCGCCCGACCTGCTGCTGCTCGACGAGCCCACCAACCACCTCGACGCCGAGTCGGTGCTCTGGCTGGAGCAGCACCTGGCCAAGTACCCGGGCACCGTCGTCGCGATCACCCACGACAGGTACTTCCTGGACAACGTCGCGCAGTGGATCCTCGAACTCGACCGCGGCCGCGCCTACCCCTACGAGGGCAACTACTCCACGTACCTGGAGACCAAGTCCACTCGTATGAAGATCGAGGGGGCGAAGGACACCAAGCGGCAGAAGCGGCTCAAGGAAGAGCTCGAGTGGGTCCGCTCCAACGCCAAGGCGCGGCAGACCAAGTCCAAGTCCCGCCTCGCCCGCTACGAGGAGATGGCCGCGGAGGCGGACAAGACCCGCAAGCTCGACTTCGACGAGATCCAGATCCCCCCGGGCCCGCGCCTGGGCAGCATCGTGGTCGAGGTGGAGAACCTGGTCAAGGGCTTCGGCGAGCGGGTCCTGATCGACAACCTCTCCTTCACCCTGCCGCGCAACGGCATCGTCGGCGTGGTCGGCCCCAACGGCGCCGGCAAGACCACCCTGTTCAAGACGATCGTCGGACTGGAGAAGGCGGACGCCGGCGTGGTCAAGGTCGGCGAGACGGTCAAGATCTCCTACGTGGACCAGGGCCGCTCCGCGATCGACCCGAAGAAGACCCTGTGGGAAGTGGTCTCCGACGGCCTCGACTACATCCACGTCGGCCAGGTCGAGATGCCGTCGCGCGCCTATGTCTCCGCCTTCGGCTTCAAGGGCCCGGACCAGCAGAAGCCGGCCGGCATCCTGTCCGGCGGCGAGCGCAACCGGCTCAACCTGGCCCTGACCCTCAAGGTCGGCGGAAACCTGCTGCTGCTCGACGAACCGACCAACGACCTCGACGTCGAGACGCTCTCCTCGCTGGAGAACGCGCTGCTGGAGTTCCCTGGCTGCGCCGTGGTGGTCTCCCACGACCGGTGGTTCCTGGACCGGGTCGCCACCCACATCCTGGCCTATGAGGGCGACTCGACCTGGTTCTGGTTCGAGGGCAACTTCGACTCGTACGAGAAGAACAAGGTCGAGCGGCTCGGCCCCGAGGCCGCGCGCCCGCACCGGGTCACCTACCGCAAGCTGACCCGTGACTGATCCGGCGGCGGCGAACGGCGCGTCCGTGGCGGCGCAGGCGCGGCGGCACATCTTCCTGTGCCCGCTGCGCTGGGCCGACATGGACTCTTTCGGGCACGTGAACAACGTCGTCTTCCTGCGCTATCTCGAACAGGCCCGGGTGGACTGGATGTTCACCACGGCCAAGGAGGCCGGGGTGGAGCAGTTCTCCCTGGGCACCGTGGTGGCCAGACACGAGATCGACTACAAGCGGCCGCTGGTCTACCGGCCCGAACCGGTCCGGATCGAGTCCTGGGTGACCAAGATCAGCGTCGCCTCCTTCATCGTGGCCTACGAGGTCAGGGACGACAACGAGGTCTTCGCGACCGCCTCGACCACCCTCGTGCCGTACAACCTGGCCGACGCCTGCCCCCGCCGGGTCACCCCGGAGGAGCGCGGCTACCTTGAGCTGTACTACACGGCCGCCGGATGAGCGAGGTCGCCTTCGCCTCGGCCGAGGACGGCGCAGCCCTCGGCGCCTACCTTGAGCGGCTGCTGCATTTCGACAAGACCGCGGCAGTCCGCTTCGTCGGGATCGGCAAGGCCGCTGCCGCATACGGGGGTCCGCCCTTCGGCGGTGTCAACGTGCTGTCCGTGCGCACCGTGGCCCTGGCGGACGGCTCGGACCCCTTCGATGTCACCGTCTCGGCCGGGCAGTTGCTGGAGGCGATCGCCCGATCGAGCGACCCGGCACAGGCGATTACCAAGCCCGTCACCCTGCCCGCCCCACTGGTCGGCGGCCCCACCTGGGCCGGACTGCTGCCGCCCCGGACCGGCTGGACGCCGATCCAGGAGCTACCGGTGAGCACGATCGCCGCGAACGTGGCCGAGGGCAACGCCGAGTTCAGATTCCGCGCACTCGGCTACGGCGCGCCGACCGACTCGTCCGGCGCCTTCACTGCCCTGGCCGAGGACATCTGGTCCCGCGACGTGACCACCGGCCTGGATTACGGCGCGGGCAGCCGAGGTCTCAGCCTGCGGGCCGCGCACGCCGCCCAGATGCTCGGCTTCCTGGGACCCAACCCCATCATCGACCAGACCGGCGCTGTCCGGATCGCCCTGCATACCCGCTGGCTCCGGCTCGACGGCCCGTTCGGCACCGTGATCGAACGCCTGCGCTTCGAACACTGAGCGTGTCGCCGCTAGCCCTCTTCGCGGCGAGGCATGTGGTCGATCCGGCCGGCTTGAATCACGGTGCCGTAAACGGTGCTGTCGCTGATCTGGTTGTGCACGATGTTCACTTGCGGATACTCCTGCGACGCCACGGTGCTCCACGCAGTCAACGCCCGGCTGAACTCCCCGTCCACTGCCGCGTGTGCCGTCAGCGATTCGGCCAGCCTCCCCGCAGCCGCCTGATCCCTCGGATTCGTGGCCAACGCCGCCCATTCCTCGGCGCCCGATTCCGCTGGCGGCGCCGATCCTGCCGCCAGCGCCGGCGTCTTCCCGCCTCCCCGGTGGAACGGCCGTTTCGCCAGGGCGCCGAGACCGCTCCAGATCTGGTCGCCCATGGCCCCGCCGGCACCACCGGCCACCGCCAGCAGCAGGCTCATCGTTACCGGGTCCACCCCCACCAACTCCCTCACTTCAGGCACGCGCACGTCAGGTGCGACTATCCTCTCTCGCCGACACCGCCGCTGTCCCCAGTTCCCCGAAACGTTTTCGCACAAAGGCGCCGCGTCGCAGAATGCCCGTGAAAGCCTCAGCCCGCCTGCGGATCGCCCGCGTTCACCATGAACTGCGCGGCGCGCTCAAGGTACTCCCACATCTCCGCCCCGTCGGCCAGGGACACCGCGCCCGACTCGACGACGGAGTCCAGCGCCTCGCCCATGTGCACCAGCCACCGGTCCCGGGCCAGGGTGTCGATCCGGAACGGCGCGTGCCGCATCCGCAGCCGGGGATGCCCGCGCTGCTCGCCGTAGGTGGTCGGGCCGCCCCAGTACTGGATCAGGAACAGGGTCAACCGGTCCTCGGCCGGGCCGAGGTCCTCCTCCGGGTAGAGCGGCCGCAGCAGCGGATCGGTGGCCACGCCCACGTAGAACCGGTGCACCAGCGCCCTGAACGTCGCCTCGCCGCCGATCCGGTCGTACATGCTTGCCGTCGTCTCCGCCGCCTGATCAGTCACAGCCTCAGTATCCCACTGTCATACCCGGCCGTGGCGGGCTACGGCGGACCGCGCGGCCGTCACCCCTCCGGGCGTTCCTGTGCCACCACCGCGCTTCGCCTTCCTGGCACTCGGGTTGACCGAGTGCCAGGGCGGGGCATAACCTCTGGATTGGCACCCTCCACCCGAGAGTGCTAATAGCCACAACGTTCCCCTGGCACCCGCGACGGCAGGCGTGGACAGTGGCCCCCCAGTCATCAAACGTCTCCAGAGGAGAGGTCACGACCGTGGCTACCGTTGCCATTAAGCCGCTTGAAGACCGTGTAGTTGTCAAGCCGCTGGACGCCGAGCAGACCACCGCCTCCGGCCTGGTCATCCCCGACACCGCCAAGGAGAAGCCCCAGGAGGGCGTCGTCCTGGCCGTCGGACCGGGCCGTTTCGAGGACGGGCAGCGCCTGCCGCTCGACGTCAAGGAAGGCGATGTCGTTCTGTACTCGAAGTACGGCGGCACCGAAGTGAAGTACAACGGCGAGGAATACCTCGTGCTGTCGGCGCGCGACCTGCTGGCAGTCGTCAACAAGTAGTCCCCTCACCGCCTCAGGCCGCGCCCTTGCCCCGTACGTCGGCGGTACGGGTCGCGGCCTGTGGGTTTTCACTCAGCTTCCCCCACACTTCACGTACTTTCACGAAGGGACATCTGGCACTCATGGCCAAGATGCTGCAATTCGACGAGGATGCCCGCCGCAAGCTCGAGCGGGGCGTCAACGCCCTGGCCGACGCGGTCAAGGTGACCATCGGCCCCCGCGGCCGCAACGTGGTCATCGACAAGAAGTTCGGCGCGCCGACCATCACCAACGACGGTGTCACCATCGCCCGCGAGGTCGAGCTGGAGGACCCGTACGAGAACCTTGGCGCGCAGCTGGCCAAGGAAGTGGCCACCAAGACCAACGACGTGGCCGGCGACGGCACCACCACCGCGACCGTGCTGGCCCAGGCCATGGTCCGGGAGGGCCTGCGCAACGTGGCCGCCGGCGCCCAGCCGATCGCGCTCAAGCGCGGCATCGACGCCGCGGTCAAGGCCGTCTCGGCGGCGCTGCTGGAATCCGCCAAGCCGGTGGAGACCAAGGAGGCCATCGCGCAGGTCGGCTCCATCTCCGCCCAGGACAAGGCGATCGGCGAGCTCATCGCCGAGGCCATGGACAAGGTCGGCAAGGACGGCGTGATCACGGTCGAGGAGTCCAACACCATGGGCCTCGACCTCGAGTTCACCGAGGGCATGCAGTTCGACAAGGGCTACCTCTCGCCGTACATGGTCACCGACCAGGAGCGCATGGAGGCCGTCCTGGAGGACGCCTACGTTCTGATCAACCAGGGCAAGATCTCCTCCATCTCGGACCTGCTGCCGATCCTGGAGAAGGTGGCCCAGGCCCGCAAGCCGCTGCTGATCATCGCCGAGGACGTGGACGGCGAGGCGCTGTCCACCCTGGTCGTCAACAAGATCCGCGGCACCTTCACCTCCGTCGCCGTCAAGGCCCCGGGCTTCGGCGACCGCCGCAAGGCCATGCTCCAGGACATCGCCACCCTCACCGGCGCGCAGGTCGTCGCCCCCGAGGTCGGCCTGAAGCTGGACCAGGTCGGCATCGAGGTGCTCGGCACCGCCCGCCGGATCACCATCACCAAGGACGACACCACGATCGTCGACGGCAACG